>Ga0082212_10005763_pt1 | contig 16802 bp, 9 predicted proteins | sample TergutNt197P3_FD_71548 | JGI IMG/M metagenome (GOLD analysis project Ga0082212, IMG submission 71548) | Neocapritermes taracua P3 segment gut microbial communities from Petit-Saut dam, French Guiana - Nt197 P3 | ecosystem: Host-associated > Arthropoda: Insects > Digestive system > Gut ... | reverse complement strand
ATTTTCAAGGCAAAAAATCGTATCGTTTATGTAATCCTTTAAATATAGCCGGTCGTCCACCCGTACGGGTTCTAATGCGAGGTTATATTTACTAAATATTCTTTTATCCCTTTCAAAAAAAATATGGTTTGGAAAACAGGTAACAATATCTCCATTCGTGTCAAATAAACAATAACTATATTTGTTTTTTCCTGTATAAGGCACGTGTCCGACAAACAAATTATTCCCTGCATAATTATTAGACTCCAAACTTTCTCCCTCCATATGTGGAATCGGGATAGAACGAATAAATTTACCGTTAAAGCCATACTCTAAAATGTTTATTGATGCATTCCAAAGATAAATAGACGGACTTTCCGTATTAAAAGAAACGGCAAAAATGGCTTGAAATTCGCCGGGGCCTTGTCCTCTTCGTCCAATTTGATTCAGAAATTTCCCTGTATGATCGAAAGCGTATAAGGCATAATTTCCAAAAAATGTGTAAGTAACTAAAATAAAATCGTCGTTCATTATCACTCCGGAAGGAAAACGATTAGGAACGGCTAACAAACATTCATCCTTTGTTTCCAAAGGAATCAACTCAATCGACGAAAACAAATCGGAACAATAAACCTTTTGATAATTTCCAATACTACCGATTATATCAATCACCGGATAATCCCCTGCCGGCTTGTTCTCAGAACAAGCTAATAAGCAAAAGGATACTAATAACAAACACAGAAACTTGCCGATACTATCCATTTTTTTCTGATAAAAGAGGCTATTTCTACAGAATCATTCCCTATATTCGAGGTAATATTTTTCATGCATATTCTAAAATCAATTTGGGATCGATATTGAATGACTTGTACAAACGTTTTGCCATTTGCATGGAAACCGGACGTTTACCACGAATTATTTGGCTGAAAGTGGATTCTTTTATGTCCAAAATTTCGGCTGCTTCACGCTGTTTTAGTGAACGATTCGCCAATTCCTTTTTGATGCAGACAACCAACGGAGATCTAAATTTTAAATGTTTGAAAGTCATGTAAGCGCTTTCATAATCTGCACACATATTTCCTACCCTTCCTATTTCCCTCGTATATTCGTTGTCAGCTCCTTGTTCATCTAATGCGCCATTGGCGGTAGCTTCGTTAATTAGACAGTCAACATAAATCATTGCTTGTTCGTATAATTCCAATTCATTAATAACTGTAATATTTTCAAATTTCTTTTCCATATTTTTTATTTTAAACAGTTTTACAATCTATTTTGTCATATTCTTTATGCGTTCCTAAAAATCGAATTGTTAATGACCCTTGTATGAATACAACAACAATTACCATTCTGTAATTATTTCCACGAATATTAAATACATACCTTTCTTTTCCAACATAATCAGCGGAAGGAAAATCAAATTTAAGATCATTATGCGATTTCCAGTTTGCTTCTTCTACAATGTCAATCCAACGCTGTAAAGCACTTTCTGCATCCGTATGTTTATCAATAAATTTGTCTAATAATCTTCTATTCAGAATTTTCATTGTCACATCTAATTTGAGGCAAAGATAAATAGGACTTTGCGAATTGCAAAGTTTTCGGACGACTATTTTTTCATTGAACGAAAGATTTAACATTTTACTTTAAAAACAGCCGTTTCTTTGCCGATTCCCCGCAACTATATATCTGTCGCAAAGGAAACAATAAATTCTCATCAATGAAAATATTTTGCAAATTATTTTTATAAAAATCTTTATTTTTAATTTATTTATAAAAGCACTCACATATTTTGAGTTTTACACAACTGACCACCCTTATTGTACAAAGTACAATAAGGTAAACAAGACACAAGACTATCAGACATTAGACTGTTTTTGTCTAAACTTTGTTTAATCATAACGTATATTTAAAAGCCATTGACCAAATATCTGTAACTAACAAACGCAAAGAGGTTAATTTTAAATATCAAAAATAAAAATTTGTTTGCAATAATACACAAAAAAGTTGTATCTTTGCAAACAAATTATTTTTGATATGATAAATGATTCGTTGTACAAGATAAAAGACTGGGTATCAGACCAACAAAAACGTGGTCGGATAACTTTTCCTTATCAGGAAATTGTAGCACAATTCCCTGCAATAACGAAACAAGGTGTAAAAAATGCGCTAAATCGACTTGTCAAAAAAACAGAAATTGTTCCTGTTTTGAAAGGGTTTTACGCAGTAATTCCCATTGGTTACGCTTTGCGTGGGATGATTCCTCCCGAACTTTACATTGATGATTTGATGAAATATTTAAGTCGCCGATATTACATTTCATTACTAAATGCCGCTGTTTTTTACGGTGCTGCCCACCAACAACCGCAGGTTTTCTCCGTAATAACTTCGTATCCGCCCTTGCGTGATACTACGAAAAAAGGAAGTCGCATAGTTTTTATTAGCACACGAAAAACAATACCCCATATGTGGCTTAAACCTTTCAGAACAGAATACGGCGATATTCAAGTATCAAAACCCGAACTTACTGCTGCCGATTTGATCACATTTCAAAAAGACATTGGCGGATTAAATCGTGCTTGCACTGTTTTGTACGAGTTGGCAGAATCAATAAATTTTGAACAGTTAGACAAAATGTTCTTTGATTATGTTCCAACTTCCACCATTCAACGTTTGGGCTATTTGCTTGAAAACGAATTGGAACAACCTGATTTAGCGGAAATCTTACTTGTAAAATCGCAAGAGTTTCATTGTAAATTTCAAAAAACGCCATTAAAATACAGCAAATCTACAGAAAATTGCGAAATCAACGCAAAATGGAAAATCATTATTAACGAAACCATAGAAATAGACGACTTATGATACCACAACCCGCAATAAAACAATGGCAAGAAGCATTTTCTTGGCAAAAAGATTACCAAATTGAACAGGATTTAATAATATGCCGTGCCGTATGTGCCTTGTTTAGCGATGAATATTTGTCTAAACATTTGGCTTTCAGAGGTGGTACCTCTTTCAATAAATTGTATTTACACCCACAACCTCGTTATTCGGAAGATATTGATTTAGTGCAAATTAAAGCAGAACCAATTAAAGAAACCATAGATAAAATTCGAGAGGTTTTATTTTTTCTTGGCGAGCCAAAAATCAAACAAAAAGCACATAATAACACGTTGATTTTTCGGTTTAATTCTGAAATTCCACCGATTATTCCTATTAGCTTGAAAGTTGAAATTAACACACGAGAACATTTCAATGTTTTGGGATTGACAAAGCAAGATTTTAGTGTAAATAATCAATGGTTCTCAGGCAGTTGTAAAACAACAACATACCATTTGGAAGAATTGCTTGGAACAAAAATGCGAGCATTGTATCAACGAAGAAAGGGACGTGATTTATTTGATTTATGGAAAGCACTTTCCTCGCAAAAACTTGATACAGAAAATATAATTCGCTGTTACCGTGAATATATTGGCTTTGTTGTTGATAACCCGCCAACACAAAAAGAATATTTGCTGAATATGGAACAAAAAATCGAAGACGAGGAATTTTTGGGCGACACGGAAATGCTTTTACGTCCCGATGAAAAATATAACCCATTAGAAGCGTGGGAGTTTGTGAGAAGCACATTAATAGACAAATTATAATATGGACAAATGCCTGCACACAACGGGCGGTTTAGCGCAATGTAGGGTGGACAGGCGTATGCTCAATAGAAAAAAATAGTAGAGATGATTTAATTACATCCAATTTGACAAAATGAATATAAAACGTTGTATATTTGCAAAGTAAAATTTGAAGTTAAAGGGAAAAACAAAAAAACACTGCACCTAATATCTATCACTAATCACTAACCCACTAATCACTATTTCTTCTGATACACTCTCACATAGTCGATTTCGTAATCCATTGGGAAAGCGTTGTTGTCGATGGGTCCGCCGTTATTGCCGCCAAGGGCAAGGTTAAGCAGTATATAGTGCGGTTGTTTGAAAGGATTTTTGTTCTGTCCTCTTTCTCCGTTGATTGTTTCGCTGAGCGGTACTTCATTCAGCAGTTCATCATCTAAGTACAGCCGGATATACTTATCGTCCCAATCCATTCTCCATATATGGAATTTTTCGCCCCAATGTGGATCTTTGTCCGTCCATCTGCTGTATGGAAACGTTTTGGTACGCCATTCACCGCTTGGTTTTGTATCGCTGCCCCATGCAACGTTGGCGAGGATACTGGGTACGCCTCGAATGAGGTAGTATTCCATGATGTCGATTTCGCCGTTGTTTGGCCAAGCCATAGTGTTTCCGAGCGTCCATATTGCCGGCCATGAGCCGCTTCCGGTAGGAATTTTGGCTCGCACTTCAAAACGTCCGTACAGAAATTCCTGTTTGCGCACTGTTTTGATACAGGCGGATGTGTAGTCGGCATAAGGACGGTTACGCTGCCAACTGCGGCTATCCTTTTCGTAATTGGAATTGTAAACCCGTTCGTTGCGCCCCTTGATTGTTAATATTCCGTTGCCCACAACGGCATTTTGCGGCTGATACCACTGATGCTCGTTGTTGCGCACAAAGCCGTATTCATACGACCACGAGCTTGAATCAGGAGCGCCGGTGTAGTTAAATTCATCGTTCCACACTAATTTCCAGCCTGTGTATTCTTTCGGATCGGCGGGATCGGGATTAATTTGATCGAAAATGGAAAGATCCCATTCGTCGAACCATTTCAGAACAGGAAGTCCGCCGTTAAACAGTATGGGTAGCCAGATATATCTCCCGTCTATGGGATTACGCGGTGTCCAACGGTCGGCCATGAATATAAAAGCATTTTCCTTGCCCTGTACCGGTAAAATGTAGGTACTTTGCGAACGGAAGGTAAGATCGGAGTCTTCTCCAATGCATGGGTTGGGGTGTTGTGTCCACGGTCCCCAAATGGTTGGAGACGTGAAAAGACGCGCTGCATTTGGATCCCAACCCGTACAACCGGAGGTGATCATGTAATAGATGCCGTTTCTCTTGAATATGGCAGGAGCTTCATTGTGTCCGGCAGGCTCAATGACGATATATCTACCCGTGTAATCGAGATAGTCGTCGGTAAGTTCAGCGAGGTTCAAAGTGAGGTTTTCCTCCGCAGAATAGATATGATACGCTTTTCCGTTATCGTCCACAAATAGCGTCATGTCGCGCGACATTTGTCCGCCTTCAAAATCGCGGCGAACATAAAGACCGTTGGCAACCGCTTCTTTCCATTCGGGCGTCCACGACCGGAGTTGATTGGCCTTGATCGTATCCGTGCGTCCCGCCTCCGATAAATTCATGGGCCATACGCCTGCATTAACCCTGCCCGCGCCGATAAAAGTGTATGGTCCTGCGACCTTATCACTTACGGCGCGTCCTGCATAAGCGGCAGAATATCCCTTTCCCCGCAGTTCGAGGTGGAAATACATCACGAACTTGCCGGTCTTCTCGTTATAAATGACTTTGGGACGTTCGATGACGCTGCCTCTGACAATAAGGCTTGTGGTATCGTCCGAAACTTCGAGGGCAATACCTTCGTTCTTCCAATTATACAGATCGGTGGAAGAATAGCAGGTAACGCCTACCAAGGCGGCGTTACTGCGTTCTCCTTTGTGTTCGCCAAACCAGTAATATTTACCTTCATGGAAGAGTATGCCTCCTCCGTGGGCATTGATATGAACGCCATCTGTGTCAAGCCAAATTTCACCCGGCTTAAAAGATGATGATTTTTGACTGTTTTGAGCCAATAATGACGCAAAAGGGACGAGCATTGCGACTGTGAAAAGAATGATATGCTTTTTCATCTTTAAAGTTTGACTTCAGCCGATTTCAACCAGGGAGAAGTGAACTTGACCGCAATATTTCCTGTTTCTCCTGTCGCCTGAATATAGGCTATCATTTGACCATAATGAACGCGGTGTATATTGTCGCGATAGTTGGTCATATCTGAATTATTACTTGCCTCTAATCCCAACAATTTAGCGGGTCCGTTGATGATGCAGGTTACTTCGTCGTCGGAAATCAATACAGGGATGCCATTTTCATCAACCACTTGTATGGTTATTTGCGCCAGTCCTTTTCCGTTGGCAATAGAAGAGGCTTCCACTTTGGTCGTCAAGGCGTGCGGTCGTCCGGATGAATGGATAGAATATTCGCAAATTTTATTGTTTGCGGCATCCATTCCCACTACTTCCAACGTGCCGGCAAGGTAAGGAACATCCCACCAGATGACACCCGTATTGTCGTCGTAGTCTTTTGTTGCGCCAACCTCTTTTCCGTTGAGCAGCAGTTTGGCTTTAGCGGCATTGGTGTAGCATACCACACGAATGGATTGTCCTTCATCGTAGTTCCAAATTGCCCATGCGTCGGTGGAAGGCCCTCCACGGTCGCGATTGGGCAGAGGAGCCGGATAAGTTCCGATATATGCCACCGGTTTTTCAGCCCAAAGCGCTTGACGGTAATAACCGCGCGGCTTGATGTAACCACCAAGATTGATCAGTCCCGAATAAAATCCGCGCGAAGGCCATGCACGCGATTCTCCCAGATAATCGATGCCTGTCCATAGGAATTGTCCGAAAATAAACTCTTTGTCCCGAACCGCTTTCCATGCCGACATCGCATGTCCGTTTTCACTGCCGTAAATAACACGTTTGGGATAGGTTTTGTGGTCGATATCGTAACGGTCTTCCGTATAGTTATATCCTGCAATGTCAAGCGCATCGGGATATTCGGTGGCGTTCGACATAACCACTCCCGCCAATCCTGCGGTGACGGGACGAGATGGATCATTTTTCCTCACTACGGCGGCAAGCCGCTTGGCAACACTACCCAATCGATCCGCATTGGGTTGTTCGGGTTTGTACCCCCCGAACATGGGTTGATTAATTGAACTTCCGTCTAATACCTGATGTGAATAGGGATCATTCGGATAATCCACTTCGTTACCGATACTCCATGCGAAAATAGATACATGATTGCGGCTTCGACGAACAACATCTGCCATGTCGCGATCACTCCATTCTTCAAAGAAATCGTAGGATCCTTCAAATCCGGGCGTTCCAACGTTCCAGCCTTTCAGCCATTTGCGCTTGGGAAATTCCCATTCGTCGAATGCTTCGTCCATAACCAAAAGTCCCAACTCATCGCATAGTTCGTAAACGTCAGGAGCTTGCGGATTGTGCGACATACGCACAGCATTACATCCTATTTCTTTCAGATTTAACAAACGGCGCTTCCACACTTCTCGCGGTACAGCAGAACCAAGTACACCGGCATCGTGATGCATACACACGCCTTTCACTTTCATCCACTCGCCGTTGAGTGCTAATCCCCTGTTTGGATCAAATGTGAAGGTACGGATTCCGGCTGTAGTGACGGTTTCATCAATGGTTTTTCCGTTTTGTATGACTGTGGTTTTAAGCCGATACAGGTTTGGGGTTTTGATGCTCCACAACAATGGGTTATTAACCGTTAAATCCATCGTAGTTTTACCGTTGGATTTTGCCTGAAGGCTCATTTTTTTTGAGGCTTTGGCTACTTCCTTTCCGTTGGCGTCAATTAATTGCTGCACTACGGTGAGTTCGGTATTCGCACCCGATTTATTTTCAATATCAGTATCCACAGTCAGAATGGCTTTTCCTCTATTGACAGACTTGGTATGGTAAAACACGCCCCATTGTGCGATATGTACCGGTCCTGCGGTTATCATCCATACATCGCGATAGATACCCGATCCGGTGTACCAACGCGAATCGGCCGATTGGCTATGATCTACCCGAACGGCAATAGTAGCCGGTTTACCCGCTTCGACATAAGGCGTTGCGTCGTACATAAAAGAAACATAGCCGTTGGGGCGTTTACCTGTGGAATGGCCGTTCACAAAGACTTCGCTACGGTTATACACCCCTTCGAAATAGAGATATGTCCTGTCGTCCGGATTACCTTGCGGAATTTGTATGGTTTTTCTGTACCAACCTACGCCGCCGGGTAAATAGCCGGTACAACTTGCAAGGTCGGGGCTGAGTATTCCTTCTACACTCCAGTCATGAGGCAAATTGAGCGTTCGCCATCTGCTTGCATCAAAATCTACGGCTTGTGCACCGGATGCGTCGCCCAAATAAAATTGCCATCCTTCGTTAATTTTTTCAGGTTTTCCGAACGAAACCTGAGCAGAAAGATTTCCGGACGGAAAAATTCCGCCTAATGCCGCTAATAGCGATAAAAACACTATTTTTATTTGTAATCTGTTCATATTTGACTTATTGGATTTTTCCTTTTACAGGCGAAAGTTTAAATGAGAAACTGTAATCTTTATAAGGTATTCTGTATTCAGGCAACGGAATAGCGCCCCAACTATTCACACAGGCAAGTCCCATGTGAAGTTTATCAATCGTAACAGTCACATCTTCATCTTTTTCTTTGAACTCGATATGACTGTTGAACTTAGCAGGACCATTATCAAGTGTTTCCTGAGGATAGAACAGGGCTGAAGCGCAGAATGGTTCGTCAGATGTAATCATCAATCCATAGCCTCGTACATCTACCTGCTGCCACCAGCGAATGTCGCTTTTGGTACCGGTTTCCTGTGTACGCAGGTAATTGTAGAATTGTTCATCTACATCCTGTTTATAAAGATTTATAAACTGTGAGTATTTTCTGTCGGCATAGTTTTCAACGGGTCCACGTCCATAGTAATTGATAAGATTGAACTTACCCGGCATTTTCATACGCATACCGTAGCGGAACATTTCCGAAATTTCTGCTGTTGGATCAGTCTTCAACGATTCTGTCACAAGCACTTCTCCTGCATTATTTATCTTATAGGTCATTGTCAATGTAGCTTTCAGACTATCAAGGCTGTACGTTGTGGTTACGACTGCGATGTCATCGATTATTTCCGAATTGAGAAAGCTACGACCTTCGATTCCTCGACCTTCGGCAGAACGTCCTCCTTGCAGTGGACGGTTATATTGAATGTCTTTCCATACGGCATATCTGCGTTGAAGGTTTGCACCGTAGTCGTTATCGGTTGGGGCGCGCCAGAAATTAGGCTTAAGTTCGCTTCCAACAACCATATAATCATCTCCATCTACAAGATAACGACAGATAAATCCCGTCGTTCTATTAAATTCTATTTGAAAATTATCGTTTGACACAATCAGATAATTTCGATCGTTCGTTTTGATAGAAACCTTGCTTGCCGGTGTGAATTGATCCACCATTAGATTTTTAATTTCGAGCGCCGGTAAGGGAACTTCGCTGATGGTAAGTTGTTGTCTTGACACCGTGAAACCTGCGGGAAGGATGCCATCCCTGTTTTTAAGCACATATTCGACATTGAGGAATAATTCGCTGTTTGCCGGAAGTTGTGCCGACGAATACGGAAGTGCAAGCGCAGTTTCCTTTTGAGGACCTGTTGCCGGAAGTGTTTCTATAAAACCACTTTTAATCACTTGCCCACAAGCCTGTATATTCCACTTAAGGGCATATTTCGATAAATCAATAAAGAAATTTTCGTTATAAATCTTTATTTTTCCGTTGGCGACATCATCACCTCGTGTCCATATATTTTGTTGCCAATAGCCCACGTCATAAGTGTGCGGATGCGGTTCGCGATCGGGAGCAAATACCCCGTTGTTCATAAAGTTACCGTCGTGTGCCTCATAACGGTCGAAATCGCCGCCATAACCAAGTATTACCTTTCCATTAGGCGATTTCACCCAGACTGATTGATCGGCAAAGTCCCATATAAATCCACCCTGATAGTTGGGATATTTGCGGATCAGATCCCAATATTCCTTGAAACCTCCCATAGAGTTACCCATTGCATGGGCATATTCACACTGAATAAGTGGTCTGGGAGGATCATTGGTTAAATACCTTTCACAATTTTCATAGGAATAGTACATCGGACAATGGATATCGGTGTTTTCTCCGGTATGGATACTTTGTTCGTATTGAACAGGACGTGAAGGATCATTGGCCTTAATCCATTTGTAGCATTGCGCAAAGTTAGGGCCATCACCCGCTTCATTACCAAGCGACCAGGTGATAACTGCCGGATGATTGAAATTGCGTTGTACGTTGCGCATATTCCTTTCAAGGTGAGCAATTTCATACAGCGGATTTTTAGCCAGCGTGCGATCGCCATAACCCATACCGTGCGACTCGACATTGGCTTCGGCCACAAGATAGATACCGTATTCATCACATAACTCATACCAGCGGTCCTGATTGGGATAGTGACTGGTACGGACGGCATTAAAATTAAACTCTTTGAGCACCCGGATGTCTTTCAACATACGCTCTTCAGGCACGTAATAAGCATAGTTCGGATCAAGCTCATGACGGTTTACTCCTTTTATCAAAACCGGTTGTCCATTGACCAACAGTTGTGCATTTTTGATTTCTACCGACCTGAATCCGACTTTGAAAGGAATCACTTCGATAACGCGCCCTCCGGCTTCTTTTAGTGTGATAAACAGTTTATAGAGATTTGGCGTTTCTGCATTCCATTTTGCCACTTCTCCGGGTTCAAGCGAAGTTTTCATTCCGGAAGCGCCGGTAGATTGGATGCTTTTGGACGCTACGAGTTTGCCTGTTGTGTCGTAGAGTTCAAGATCAACGTTTGAACCTTTCGATCTTGCGGAAAAATCGAGTTTAATATCCAGTACGCCGTTGGTGTAATTGTCCTTCAAATTACCAATTAAATTAACATTGGAAATATTGCGTTGATCGCGGGCGTAGAGGTAACAATCGCGGCCTACACCTGACAGGCGCAGGAAATCCTGGTCTTCAAGATAGCTACCGTCGCACCAGCGAAAAACTTGGAAAGCAAACAGATTTTCTCCTTTTTTCAGGAAAGGGGTAACGTCAAATTCGGCAGCTAACTTACTGTCTTCACTGTAGCCGACAAATTTTCCATTTACCCACAAGTAGATATTCGATGTTACCGATCCAAAATGAGCGATTACCTGTTGTCCCATCCAACTGTCGGGAATGGTGATTGTGCGGCGGTAAGATCCGACATGATTGTCTTCGGTGGGAACATTCGGAGGATCGTTCCGGAACTGGTTGCGCCAGGCATAACCGATATTCACATAAAGGGGCTGTTCGTAACCGTTCAATTCCCATATTCCGGGAACAGTCATATTCTTCCAGCTTGCATCATCGTATCCTGTTGCGAAGAAATTGGTTGGGCGCTGGTCGGCATTTCGTACCCAAAGGAATTTCCATTGACCATTGAGCGAAATAAAACGGTTCGATTGGTTCATAATGCCATTTTCAGCAGCTGCACGATTTTCGTAAGAGAAATAAGATGCTTTCATTGGCATACGATTAACTGCATTAACTTTGGGATCTTGCCATTCGTTGCCTTGTGCAAACACTCCCCAAACAGTTAATAGAACTAAAGTTGTTGTTATAAGTAGTTTTTTCATTTTGATTGTATATAAAATGTTATTTGTATTCTTTTGTTACCACAATTTTATCACCGCTATCATCAATCTCAAACAGGCGGGGAATACGTATATACCTGCCATTCTCGTTCCTGTGACTGTGAACGGACATTAATAACTTACCTTCGAAAGTGCGAAACAACATACCATGTCCGAAATTAGGCGGAGTTATGGGTTCTCGTTCATGTATCCATTTTCCGTCTAATCTTCCATTATCGGAATAGGCAACTCCTTGGGTATATACATCATAGACCCAACTTGTCCATATCATTCCGAGTCGTCCTGTTTGCGTACGAAAGAGGTAAGGTCCATCCGTAACTTTATTGGGAAGGATAACTTCACCGATTCGTTCTTTGCTCCAAGGAGATTCGGATGCGAAAAAAAGTATTTTTCTTCTACCATCCACTCCGCTCATATCCGGTTTAAGCGGAACGGCTTCGACTGTGCCATTCCAATTTTGCAACCATTCGTGGCAGTATATCAGGTAGGGTTTGCCATCCTCTACCCAAAGTGTGGCATCTAAAGTAGGTTGATCTTCGCGACAATAGTTTTCGTTGCCAACCGGCACATAAGGCCCATCGGGATTATCGCTGACCAGAATATGGCAAGCGCGTCGATCGATTGCATTGTTCTTGACCGTGTCTATTTTTATTCTGTTGTTGGTGAACGTGCCAAAATAATAGTACTTCCCGTTATACTCGTGCAATTCTGCCGCCCAAATCATCGGACGTTCTCCCATCCATGAATCAGGATCGGTTTGAGCCACGCGATAGGGTCCTTCCCACAGTCGTAGATCGCTGCTTTTCCACAGTAAACCTCCCGTCCCCGTCATATAGTACATTTTGGTTTTATTGTCGGCAAGAATTGCAGGATCGCTCAATCGAATACTGTCAATAGGGATATTTTTTCTAATCTCGGTGAAAGCGCGTTGCTGCGCCGAAAGTGAATTTGTATATCGAAGCATTTCCGAAGCAGCCAATAAGAATGCGCCAACTCCAAAATCGGATGTGGTATTGGGTCCCACATCTCTGTGCTGGTCGGCTCTCTCGCCAATGGGTTGAACATAACCTACTCTGCCGTCGGATTGCAACGCTATTTCTGTTAAATATCGCCAACTTTTGGTAACGACGGGGAGATAGGTTTCTCTGTCAAGTATTCTGTTATTGATACCCCACAAAAAACCGTAGGTAAAAAAGGCGGTTCCACTGGTTTCATATCCCGGCGCCTGAGCAGGATCGAGAAGGCTACGTGTCCAGTGTCCTTCGGGTTGTTGTGCGTTTTTTAACGCTGCTGCCATTGCTCTGAATATTTGGATGTATTCGGCACGGTGAGCGTCGGTTTCAGGCAAATCTTTCAATACTTTTGCAAGTCCGGCAAATACCCATCCGTTGCCTCTCGACCAGAAATCCTTTAATCCGTTATTGGTTTTATGTCCGGGATATACATATTTTGCATCGCGGAAAAACAGTCCCGATTCGGAGTCATACATCAGGTCGCGTGCATACGAAAAATATTCGTATAATTTTTGGAGATAAAGCGCATTGTTTGTCACTCCATATAGTTTGGTCATCACGGGCATAACCATATAAAGTCCGTCTGCCCACCACCAGTAGTTGTTGTTGGGAGTGGACATCTGATGCTGCATTACTTCCAATGCCCGGGCTATCATATATTCGTTTTCAGGCTTTTTGTCTAAAAGATACAGGTCGATATACGTTTGAAAACAGATTTGCCAGTCGCCGAACAGCACATAGTTATCCGTTTCGCCGTAGGTGAATCGCCAGTTGGCTTTTTCGTCCGATTTGGCACCTTTCCACTGATTGTGTTTAGCCCATTCTTCGGAATATTTTCTGTATTCCTCTTTACCGGTAACAAAATACGCTTCCATATTTCCCGTGTGATATGCTGCGGGATGCCAAAAGGCATTGCCGTGGTTGGGATGCGTATCCTGCCAATACTTATTCACTTTGACAATGATGTCTGTGATTTCATTTGCGGGAGTTTGGGCAAAAATGCCTGTGGCTATCAGCACAAGACTAAATGATAGTATTCTGTGTTTCATGATATATAAATTTTAATTGTTATAACATAAGATGGGAAATTGCTTTATCATAGATTGTACGGCTTTCTATTAAACCTTTAAAATTACCTGTTTCTATTTCCTTGAAAGACAGATTAGGTATCTCAATGTGTTGATCCAATAAGCCATTCACATAGGTTTTAAGCCGGCCGTTTTCGTAGATGAAAGAAAGGTTCAAAATTTCAGGTTTTACCGGATTAGGCCAACGTCCGTTTGTTGATCGTGAGGCCGTTTTCCATACATCCGAGTTTCCAATCCTGTTTGAACTGTTGTATGTTGTGTTGTTCATTTCTATATAAGGTTTCATCGTTTCAGCATTGATTCCATATTTTACATCTCCGATTTTCACAACAGTTCCTTTATAGTCGGTGGTGTCCATACGAACAGAAAGCAAAACACTGAAATTGCCCGTGATATTGTATGTTTGACCGGCAAGCGGTATGGGAGTGGTGTTGGGACGTGGAATGTTAAAGTTCGTATGTACGGCTGTCGGATAACCATTCGGATTTCTCGAACTTACGATCCAATCATAATAATCACCGTGCATCCAAATCAATCGCAGGGGACTGTTGTTTGAACCTGTGATGACAAAGGGACGAATATTGTTTTTGGTTGAATTTATTGTAATTGCTTCCGAAGAAGGTTTACTGTTGCCGCCACTTACCGTGTATTTTATGATTTCGTAGGTATTTCCATTTACTCCCGCAACGGGAACGGAACAGTAAAAAATATTGGGATTGGCATCATCTATGGTCATTCCGCCGCTGTAGCATAATTCAAGACCCGGAGTCTGATGAAAATGTCCGCCTGCATTTGCTAAAAAAGTTTTTTGCCATTTGCTGCCGCTCCATCCTACATGGTAATAATCGTGTGAAGTCTTATCATCATTGATTTGCACCATTGCTATTACCGGCGCTCCCGAAGCATCTTTCGACACTTGCCATATCCAGTTGCGGCAACTGTCGCTGTTCACTACGGCATTGGGATTAGCAGTCAGATAAGCATCTTGCTTGTTAATGTTATGTACTTCAAGGTTTATTTTTGATAAGAGATTATCTTTCACATCGGTTAATGTAATCTGATCAACGTTTGAATTTGTGATGTTGATAAAATTAAAATACACCCAGTTCGGATTTTCATTATCCGGATGCCCTGTGGTATAAGCCATATATATTTTATCTTTTTCATTAGAAAAATATTTTGCATAGGGACGTGCTCCGGTTGATTGCACGATTTGTTTGGGACCCCAATCAAAACTGACATCATCGTTTTCATCAGGCAGGCTTAAGCGTGCAATGGTTGGGTGCCAGTTGATGCCCCGCCAGCAAAGGTAAATGTGCGAAGGATCATTCGCCAAAATAAAAGGCGAGGGATAAGTAGTATTGTGTGTAGTAATCAGTTTTTTTTCTTCACCCAGCGTTGTTATATCTCCCGTTTTTTGCGAGATACGGTAGTAGAAACAGGCTTCATCGGTGTGTCTGGAGTAAAAAATCATCACCCGTTCATCGGGTAAGACCAAAAACGTGGGATTATTATGATCATCCGGTTGAAAAAAGGAACGTATCAACACTTCATCCGATTTTTCCGTTAGAAAGTTGTATTGGGTAGCCTTTATATTCCCGTGGACATCAATATATCCTATATATGTCCTGCTAATACTCCCATCTTTGCTGTTATAATGCAGCGCTCGTGAATCGGCAAACCAGCACCACGCGCCTTTATCCGTAATGGTTTCTCCCTCATAAACTTCGGTTGTTTGCGATTGAGCAGTTAAAGCATACAGAAGGCATAAGAATGGTATTAATTTTTTCATTATAAATATTTTTAAGCTTAACTATATAAATAGAAAATGCAAATCTAAAGTTTTAATTTTAGTTAATATGGATAATTTGGGACAAATATTAGCACTTTTGAGACAGTCTTATTAAGGATTTTGTCAATCTGTTGTTTTAATACATTAATTGCAATTATCATCCGATTTGTCATTTGATTTAAATATACAAAAATAAGATTTAATTTTGTAATGATTATTACATAATAATATAATATCTTTGTCTATTATTGCAAAAAGTTTATTCAAAATACCAAATAGATATACAGATGAAAGAAAAAATTGAACAACTAAACAAGCTGAATCAGCAGGCTGAACTGGGCGGAGGGGCAGACCGTATCGCCAAACAGCACGCGGCAGGAAAACTGACTGCTCGGGAAAGAATCGACCTGTTATTGGAAAAAGGCACTTTCGTAGAAATTGACAAATTCGTTACGCATAAATGTTACGATTTCGGATTGGAAAAACAGAAACCTTTGGGCGACGGTGTTGTTACGGGATACGGATTAATAGGCGACCGCACGGTTTTTGTGTTCGCACAGGATTTTACGGTTTTCGGAGGCGCTCTGTCGGAAACATACGCCCGCAAGATTTGTAAAATTATGGATATGGCGATGGAAGTGGGCGCTCCGGTTATCGGATTGAATGATTCCGGAGGCGCTCGCATTCAGGAAGGTGTTCGTTCTTTGGCAGGATATGCCGACATTTTCCTTAGAAATTCTTTGGCATCGGGAGTTGTTCCTCAAATCAGTGCAATTATGGGCCCGTGTGCGGGTGGAGCGGTTTATTCGCCGGCGCTTACCGATTTTATCTTTATGGTGAAGGAAAGCAGTTATATGTTTATCACCGGACCCGATGTTGTGAAAAGCGTTACGCAGGAAGATGTTACCAAAAATGAACTGGGCGGCTCGGAAATTCATACCGGACGTTCGGGCGTTGCCCATTTTTCGGGCGACAACGACATCGACTGTATTCTGAAAATACGGGAATTAATGTCTTTTCTTCCCAATAACAATATGGAAGAACCTCCGTTTGTGCCGACCACCGACAGCCCCAACCGGATCGATCCGTCCTTGGATTTATTGATTCCGACAAATCCAAATCAGCCCTACGACATCAAAGAACTGATTACTTCAGTAGCGGACGATGAAAACTTTATGGAAGTGCAGGAGGATTACGCGAAAAATATTGTTATCGGCTATATTCGCTTGAACGGAAAAAGCATAGGAGTTGTGGCAAATCAACCTTCCGCTTTGGCAGGAACCCTCGACATCAACGCATCGGTGAAGGCGGCTCGCTTTGTTCGTTTTTGCGACGCTTTCAACATTCCCATACTCACATTCGTAGATGTTCCGGGCTTCCTTCCGGGCGTGAATCAGGAATACGATGGAATTATCCGTCACGGAGCCAAACTGTTGTATGCCTATTGCGAAGCAACGGTGCCGAAG
>Ga0082212_10005762_pt1 | contig 16803 bp, 14 predicted proteins | sample TergutNt197P3_FD_71548 | JGI IMG/M metagenome (GOLD analysis project Ga0082212, IMG submission 71548) | Neocapritermes taracua P3 segment gut microbial communities from Petit-Saut dam, French Guiana - Nt197 P3 | ecosystem: Host-associated > Arthropoda: Insects > Digestive system > Gut ... | reverse complement strand
CAGCGCTTTCTTAAGAAAACACTGAAGGCAAGCTCCGAAAACCCCAAAATCAAGGCTTGCGACCGAGACAAAAGCGGAGTTTACACATAGGTAAATGAGCATTTTGTCGAGGGAGCGTAACGCGGAGTTTGGGGTTTTCGGGGGTTGCCTGAATAATGGAGTATGACTATGCTGTCTATTGCCGTTTGCGACGACAATATGCTCGAATGCTGTCGGTTATCACAAAAAGTACAGGAGATATTAGCGCACCGGAATATTATCTGTACGGTGAAGGAGTTTTTTTCCGGCAAGGAACTTGTTAAGTCTTCCCAATCATTCGATATCGTATTGCTGGACATTATGATGGAGCAAATAGACGGAATTGCCGTTGCGAATGCCCTACGTAAGGAAGGGAAAAACTTTTTACTTGTTTTTGTCACGGCGTCGAAGGAATACATGCAAGACGCCTTTGATGTTGAAACATTTCATTATCTGGTGAAACCCGTGGAGTATGCGCGGCTTAAGCGTGTGCTATTAGCGGCGCACAAAAAGCTTGTCCCGCGGCATGACAGCCATCTGATTTATGCAAAAAACGGATACCTCTGCAAAGCCGACCTCTGTGTGACGCATTATTTTGAAAGCATAGGCCGGATTGTCAAAATTCATCAGAAAGGAAAGAAGACTGTCGAGTTCTATGAACAATTTGCCGTACTGGAAGGCAAATTGGCGGGAAATGATTTTTTTCGCTGCCATAAAAGCTACCTGGTAAATTTAAGTTATGTAGCCAGGTACAATAAAACAGACATTATCCTTGACGATGGAACGCGGATTCCCCTGTCGAAACGCCGATATCGGGAATTTACGGTTGCGCTGCTCGGCTATCTGAAAAGGGCCGGAGGGATTCTGTGATCGCGCTGAAAATCATACCCCTGTTGATATATAACTGGTTTTTCGCGCGATTTTACATAAGATTACTTAACCCTCGTTATTCCGGTCATCTGATAGTCGCCCTTTTTATAGCCTATGATGTTATCCTGGGCCATTATATCATCAGCCGGCATTTTGAAGGTTTTCCATTATCGTCGCTGTTTACGCATATAGGCTTTGTTTTGCTGATTATATTGTTCTTTCGCGGCGATGTGGTCAAAAAAATCGCCCTGGGAGCGATTGGTTACGCAATTTACAATTTATCCTCTTATTTAGTATTGATTCCGTTGTCTTTGGCGGAGAATCGGCCGGAATGGCTTCTCACGCTGATTGAACGTTCGCGATTGGCGGTGGCCATATTACTTTTGGAAATCATTTCCCGCAAATGCACACAATTTGGCGGCGCGCTTTCCCGTAAATTTTCCGCAACGATTCTGCTTCCGGTTCTGTTTGTTTTATTGGCAAATGAGTTAATCTATTTCGCGCATCAGCGCGTGCGCATAACGCCGCTTATAGCTATGCTGGAGGGGCGCGAAGCATTGCCGGGGCATTATTTTTTGGACGAGCTTACGGTGCTGCTGACCGCCGCGCTTGGCCTGGCGGTTTTATTGATTGTTGTATTCGTCAATAACGCCATGCTTGAATCGCGTCTGCAGGAACAACAGCTAAACCTGCAAATAGAGCATTATAAACTATTAGATCAGAAAAGCCGTTTGTTCGCGGCGCTTCGGCATGACATGAAAAACCACATACTGAGTTTACAGGGACTTCTCGTGCGGGGAGAACTTGCCCAAACCGCGCGTTATCTGGAGCGGATGTCTGAAAGCGGCACAATGGCCGAGCCTGTAATCACAACCGGAAACAGCGCGCTTGACGCCGTTCTGAACGAAAAATACCAGCAGTCAATGGCATACGACATCGACTTTTCGTGTGAAATTGCAATTCCCAAACTTGCGCAGCTTGACTCATTTGATTTATGTATCATTTTAGGAAATGCCGTCGATAACGCGATTGAAGCCTGCATAAAGTGCGGCTCAAAACGATTTATCCATCTCAAGTCCGGAACGGTGAAGTCCTTTCTCGTGCTGGAGATCAGAAACAGCACGGTTTTACAGGAATTATCCGTAGAGACGAAAAAATTCGATTCGACGTTTCATGGAATCGGGCTGGAAAATATCCACGCGATAGTGGAACGGCACGGCGGTACGGTGGATATTACACTTGATAAAGGAGAATTTGTTTTATCGGTTTTATTGCCGGTTTGACCGTTTATGCCATAAACATAGCCTGTTATTACAACCGCATGAATTATTTTGACCACCGTCCGATAATCCACATGGCAATAACGGTATTGCCAAACGATCAATAATTTAACGGAGGTGTAAATATGACGGATTTAATGTCGGGCGGCGTGATTTGCGGATTAATAGGAGCTGATATCGCAATGAAATGCGCAAATACGGCAATGGGCGTATATAACCAGGCAAAGGTAAAGGGCGACAAGGTAGTAATGGATCGTGCGATTGGCTGCGTAGCCGGCAGCTTGAACGACGCCAATAAGGCGGTGGAAAAATCAAAAAACGCCCTGGCTGGAAACATACGAGTTGCGAGAGAAGAGGAAGAGGAAGCAAACGACAAAGCCAGAAATTCTGTCGATCAGGTTGAAATGAGTCCTGAAGCCGCGGAAGCCTCGCGGAATGAACAACACATGGCTGCGCGCGGAGAAGATGCCCAAACAGCCCAAACGTCCGTAAAACATACGTATCAATCTTATCGGCCGTTCACGGCGAACCTCATAAGCGCGAAAAGCATATCGAATAACGCGCAAGTTTCCCATATGCCCGATGGCGGCATTAAGCTGGATATAGCGGTATAGAAGAAACACTTCCGCAAACGGGAACCGGCGGTCGAAAAAAAGACCGGCCGAGCCCCAATTGCGGGGCGGTGAGCAGGCGGCAAGTCTGCTCGCCGCTTTGATGACATTCGGAAAATATGGTTTGCTCCAGGCGCGACTGCTTCCAGTTTCTTAGGGAAGCGCTGATTAATTGCCTGTGCGGGATGAAGCGCAAGGCGCGCGGAGCGCAGGAACCGAGGCATATATAGAAATATGTTGAGGTTACGAGCACAGCGCAAACAATTAATCAGTGTCTCCTTAGTTCAGCTTGTACTTTTCTTTCAACACGTTTTTCTTTTCTTCATCCAATGAGTTCATGTACTTTTTCCAACCGGGACAAAATTTTATATGCCACCGCCAAAATCTGCCGATCACTGATTTAGGCGCTTTATCGTATTTTGCTCGTATAGAACAATGTTCGCAATTATGTGCCATAAAGTTGTTTACGGATAGAAAAACAAGCCACGTTTTCTTTTCCGCATTCCGGTTTGTAAGTTTATGATAAAACCCATTAATCAGCGTTTTCTTAAGAGAGATACGACAACCACACCGTGTTTTACGCCTCTGTCGCTTGTAACGTCAACAGTTCCTGCTTGGCCGGCGCGGTAGCAAGCTTCCGCGATAAAAGCGGCGGCTTGCTACCGCACTCCATAAAGCGAGTCAGCATTTCCTTAGACCGCAAACGAAGCTTGATTGTACTGCAAAATCCTATAAAATTATAGCGTTTTTAAGTGAAATGAAGTGATAAGGCAAGGCTGGCGCCTGAATGGACGGTTGTCTGGAAAGGTTGACGCCGGTGTATCGTCTTCGTACCGCATAAACTGCCTCGGCTTTTGACGAAACAAGTTTTTACAGGGGGATGAGATGAAACGTTATCTGTTGATATTGGGTTGTTTTTCTATTCTTACCGCTTGTTCAAACTCGTCTGACAAAGGACAGGCGCACCCCCCTGCCGCACCGGATAAAATCTCGCTTGCTCATTATTCATGGCAGCTTCAGGATGCCAGAAACGCGCAGGATATACGAATCGACACGCTTTTTGTACAGACAAACCGGCCTGTGCAACTGAATTTCGATGACAGGCGCGTTAGTGTCGGTAATACCTGCAACATTATGAATGGAGAATATTCGCTCGATGAAAACAGAATTACCTTCGGGATTTTTGCCGCTACCATGAAAATGTGTATCGAAAGCGGGATTGCCGCGCTGGACGGCGAAATCAGCCGGCTCTTGAAAGGAACCAATACCTATAGTGTTACCGAGGCGGAGCACCCCATTCTGGTTTTTACAACGCCTGACGGCGATACTCTCAAGTTTATCGGTGCGCAAACCCCGGCAGCCCGTTATGGCGGCGACGGGGAAACCATTTTCCTTGAGGTCGCGCCGGAAACCGTATCGTGCTCCGATCCTTCGCTTTTGGAAAAGCGATGCCTGCGGGTTCGCCGGATTTATTATGACGATAACGGAATAAAAACAGGTGTGCCCGATTCGTGGCAGGATTTTTATCAGGACATCGAAGGCTATAATTTCCAGCCGGGAATACGTAATGTTTTACGGGTCAAACGCTACAGTGATGCCAATTTGCCGGCGGATGCCGTTTTTATTCTTGATATAGTCGTTGAATCGGAGATCGTCAATTCAGGAGGAGTTTAGGGAAACGCTGATTAATTGCCTGTGCGGGCGAATCGCCGCGTTGCGCGGTGCTCGTAACTTCAACATATTTCCATATATGCCTCGGTTCCTGCGCTCCGTGCGCCTTGCGCTTCATCCCGCGCAGACAATTAATCAGCGTTTCCTTAGTATTCTGAGGTTGGATAAAAATCAGATTATGTTTTTTATCCGTGATTGTTATCGCTGTTAAGACGTCGATGTTGAGGTGAAGAATATGCATCCAATGACAGAAAAAGATAAAATGTTATCCGGTCAATTATATAAATATCTTGACGAAGATCTGGTCAAGGAGCACACGCGCGCGGTATCTTTGTCATATAAATATAATTCAACGGATCCGAGTGACAAAAAACAACAAAGAGCAATACTGAACGAATTGCTGGGATCAATCGGTACAAATTGCGAAATAGAAAATCCTTTCTATTGTTTTTACGGATACAATATTTCTATCGGAAATGACGTATATTTTAATTTTGGCGTGACGATCCTTGATTGCGGGAGAGTAACAATCGGCGACGATTCAATGTTCGGACCGTTTACGCAAATCTATACGGTCGAGCACCCCATAAACGGAGCAGAGAGACTAAAAAAGATAGAATACACAAAAGATGTAGTGATAGGCAAAAATGTTTGGGTTGGCGGCGGAGCAATCATTATGAGCGGGGTTTCCATCGGGGACAATGCAGTGATAGGTGCCGGCAGCGTTGTGACAAAGGACATTCCGCCGAATACTGTCGCAATAGGGAGCCCCTGCAAAATAGTCAAAAAACTGGATTAACAGTTTTAGTGGGGCAGGTTGCCTTAAAAAAACGCTGATTAATTATCTGCGCGGGATGAATCGCAAGGCGCGCGGAGCGCAGGAACCGGGGCATATACAGAAATATGTCGAGGTTGCGAGCACCGCGCAACGCGGCGATTCGCCCGCACAGGCAATCAATCAGCGTTTTCTTAAGCGCATCTCGTTTTCCAATCCTGGCCGATGATGGTACGTGTGTTGTGTCTATCCATACCCGCTTACATTGCGGGATCGACAGAACCCCTGTGAAATACGCGGGCCGTCGATCAGCCGGCGCGGTAGCAAGCTCCCGCGATTAAAGCGGCGTCAAGCCACCGCACTCCATATGAATTTAATGTGTATGGAGTGCGGGAGCTTGCTCCCGCTTTCACAGCGGCGACTTGCCGCCGCGTTCAACAAAATTACGGTAATCGCGTTACTGTACATGCCTCCGGCGCTTGTCATGTTTACGGTTCCTGGCTGGCTGGCGCGGTAGCAAGCTCCCGCGAATAAAGCGGCGGCAAGCCGCCGCATTCAATAAAATTACGGTAATTGCGTCACTGTACATGCTTCCGGCGCTTGTCACGTTTACGGTTCCTGGCTGGCTGGCGCGGTAGCAAGCTCCCGTGATTAAAGCGGCGGCAAGCCACAGCACTCCATATGAATTTCATGGAGTGTGTATGGAGTGCGGGAGCTTGCTCCCGCTTTAACAGCGGTGGCTTGCCGCCGCATTCAACAAAATTACGGTAATCGCGTCACTGTACATGCTTCCGGCGCTTGTCACGTTTACGGTTCCTGTCTGGCTGGCGCGATAGCAAGCTCCCGCGATTAAAGCGGCGGCAAGCCGCCGCACTCCATATGAATTTCATGCAGTTTTTAGGATTTTTAACAGTAAAATATTCCTATATTTATTAAATATAAGGTGCCGTTTGGCAGAAAATTGCATCGAATGGTGCAATTCAAGTGGTACTAACCTCGTTGAGTAAGTCCGGATGACGATCCAGCAGTTTGAACAGCTTAACCAAGGCCAACGGAGGCTTGATTTTGCCATTCTCATAGCGAGAGAAGGCATTGATGCCGCCACCGAACAGTTCAGCGGCTTACCGCTATTTAATACCGATCAATCCATAACCGGAGACGAATCATTCAGCAAAGGCAATATATCCGCTATACGCGAGGAAATAAGCGCCATGTCATTTTCGTGAATAGCGGCTTTTAACCCCTTCTCCAAATCCCCTAAAAACATCATTGATCCATGGAGCGTGATGTTCTCCTCAAGAGCCATCTCCATTTCTTCGCTCCCATATTCTGGTATTGCTGAAATCATCGGGACGGTCTGTGCATACATGCCGCCACCATAGAGAATTACATGAAGTTTTTCAAAAGCGTTCTCCCCCAATCCTAATTTGGACAATTCCGAACGAAGACCCGCTGGAACCGGGAAATTACGTATTCTCAGAATCGCTTCGGTCAACGCGTCGCTATCTCCTTTTGCCATAACCTTTGCAAATGCCTCAGTGAACAAATTCTCAATAGTCTCCTGCGCATCGCTATACTTGCGTCCGATTTTTTGAATTTCGACATGATTCTTCACGAAAATATCAATATCGGATTTTGATAAAACAGCTTTCGGCGGAATTTGAACAGGCGCTGCCAACCATGAAAGTATCGCCTGTTCGTCTTGAGGCGTTGTTGATTTCGGGACGGCAACAGAAACAGCTGTGTCAGCATTTTCGATGTTTCCCTGTGTCACCACCTTGCCTGCGATGCGGTAAAATGCGGATCTTCCACTGGGGTCTGAAATCGAAACGGTATCGGAACTGGAAACGATTTCTCCTTTGAAAATTCCTGCCATCCTCCACGCTTTAAAACTTAATCCGCCATCCTCGAAGAGTTTTTTTGCGTATTCTTCGGCTTCAAAGTAATACACTAAAAAAATGTTAAATTTACCGCCCTCAGTGCGGGTCGCCGTCACGACGCCCCGCAGGCCCGGCATTGAGTCGGAGGCAAGAGAATTTACCCACGGCAAGGGATAGCCAAGCACGTCTTCATATCCTTCTTCTTCCAATTTTTTTACCAGATCGTTCGGATTTTCGGGCGGTTTTTTAGTCCATTCGGGGATATTGGGCTGTGCGGCGTCGGCGATAAACGTAAATACGATAATCACAGTCAGCGTAAATGCTAAAGTTTTGAGCATGGCATTTTTCACTTTTTTCTCCTTTTTTGTTTCGAGTGAGACTGGAATCCGCTCATTTTGCAGAAAGGTTTCATTTTCACAGACGATATAAAAACCACCGCAACGGTATCTTATTTTCGGATACGCACATAACCGCCGGCGCTGTCCCGCCGAATCCAGTTAATGTACACTTCGTGGAGTACGCGACCGCTCCCGACAAAAAACTGTAAGGGCTCGTTGATTTTATTGCTTTTTTTCTCGATTGTATTTCCGTCCACAAAAACTCTAATGTCGTATTGCCTGTTTCCGACGTCGGTTCGCAACAACTGCAAACGGATATCACCCGCCGACACAAATCCCTTTCTATCAGGAATCGTGAATGTTTCGAAATAATCCTGATCGTTGTTCGGCTTATTGAAGCCTTCGGGCGGCACTAGCGCAACAAGTTGAATGTTGTTGGAATTGTCGAAATCAACCGGAAAAGAAGGCGGATCGTTAGAAATCGAAATTTTTTCTACTGCTGACATCGCAGCCGAAACCAGCGGTTCAGGTGATGTTTCTGCCGGCTTTGGTTGAACAAAATTCGGCTCATCAGAAGGATTGAAGGAGTATAGCCTTATTTCGTTACCGTCGACGCTTGTCGCCCAATGCGCAAGTCCTGTTTTTGGGTTATACCGCAAAGCGTCGTAGCCGTTTAATTGAGCGCCTTCAATCTCTTTGATCTGACTCGTTATAGCGCCTTTATCATCTACAATTGTCATGTAAGTTTTTACGCGTCTGTTTACAGTGTTGTAAACTTCCCACATCAATAAGTATCTTGCCAGGTCAATTTGTACTATTTTGGGCGAAACAGCGGTTTCCGTGTTTTTATCCGTATAATTTGTTAACCAGATAGGGTTGGTTATTACCGGAAGTTTTCCAACAGGCGTTAAATCTTCATTCATAGTAAGCAAAAACAGATTGCGTGAATCATTATGCTGTTCTCTTACCACCGTATTTCTTTCAGATGTTCCAACAAAAAGATAACCGTTGGGCGTTTTGGCTAATGACCCCATTTCCGCGTAAGTATTATTATCGCCAATAACGCCTTTTATTCCAAAAAAATCCGTAGGAAACAGCTTTCCACTTTTAAAAGTGAAAGACCGGATTTTTTTATTCTCTCTGCCTTCCCTTTTTGATAATTTTTCAAAGGCAAATGCCCGCGGGTTTCCATCGCCATGATCGACAAACATAAACCCGTCGTCAACAGGCAGGATGAATTGATTGAATGAGTGTGATACGAAAGGAATTTTTAATGTGTCTTCGTCTTCACCAGTTAAAAGATTAAAAGTATTAATATCCAATATAAAGCCAAACGACGCCTGATGATTTAATCCGTCGGGGGTTTTAAACAGTTCTCTGCCAAAATAAACCGCGATCATATTTCCGGAAATTTCAAGTTGACATGTCCCGAGCCTGAACGGCAGCATTACGCCCCAGCCATATGGACTGCCGCCGGGATGCGCTTCCATCAAAAATTCTCTTTGTTTTTGCCCTGACGAAGAATAGCGCGCTAAAGCCATGTTTTTTTCATCATACGCGCCCTCTTTAACTTCCTTTGCGTAAAAGATATAATAATTTCCGCTTCTATCTTTTGTGAACGCGCCAACCATATCCAACTCTTTTCTGAATCTTTGCGCCCTTATAAACTCCGCCCTTGCGGAATATTCATAAACTATGGCATTTTCCGTATCTAAAACACTAATACTGCCATCCGCATTGATAATTGTTTGTAACGCAGGAATAAATGCGTAATTTGAAAGATACCTGTTTCTGGTGTTTTTAACCGGCTCAATGGCTTTTGTGATTGTTTCACGAGGGTTATTCGGCTTTGAATTGTCAGAATTGCCAGCGATAAACGGCACACATGCCAATATAACAAACACTGCTAATGCAAATATCAATGTTTTTTGCATTAACTCCTCCTTTTTAGCCGGCGGCGTTAGGAAAGCGCTGATTAATTATCTGCGCGGGATGAAGCGCAAGGCGCACGGAGCGCAGGAACCGAGGCATATACAGAAATATGTCTAGGTTACGAGCACCGCGCAACGCGGCGATTCGCCCGCACAGGCAATTAATCAGCGCTTTCTTAGTTTCTTGTGTCCGGATTGAATGAATACAGCGCAATCGTTTTAGAATCATAATCGTTTATCGCCCAATTAACGCTTCCCGTTACCGCGTTGTACCGCAAAACATCATTCATATTCAAGCGCGTGCGCGGTAGTTCCATTATGTCTTTAAGTGTATTGCCGTCTTTATCAATTATTTTCGCGTAAGTTGTGTAATACGTTCTGTTCCGCATACATTCCCACATAAGTAAATATCTTCCCGCCGCCAGTTCTGCTATTTTCGGATTGGCAACGTTTTCCGTGTATTTATCGCTATAATCTGTTATCCAGATCGGTTCGCTGATAGTCGATAAATTCCTGTTTAGTTTTAATATAAACATATTTCTTGAATCATTTAAATTTTCATCTGCGACATCGGTTTTTTCATATGCGCCCATAAAAAGGTAGCCGTCCGCTATGTTAACCAATCCGCCCATTTGAGCGAAGGTATAATTGTAATGAACATTATAGCTGTATTTAAAAGTAAACGAATTAATACTCCTGTTATACGCAGCGCCGTTCTTTTCAACTTTTTCAAAAGCAAACGCCCGCGGGTAGGCATCGCCGTGATCTACGAAAACAAAGTCATCCCCATCGGGCAATATGAATTGGTTGAAAGAATGGCTGGCATACGGGATGTCGTACGATGCCTTTTCAAAGGTATTTTTGTTTAAAATAAACCCATAGGAAGCCTGATGATTAAGGCCATCGTACGCCATGAACATCTGACGCGCGAAATACACCGCAATTAGGTTTCCCGCGATTTCCATGCGGCAAGCCCCTGCCCTGAACGGCAATTTAACGCCCCAAAGACTGTCATCTGGAAAAGCTTCCAGCGTAAAAATATTTTCTTTCATTCCCCAGCGATCATACTTCACCAGCGCCATATTATGTTCATAATGCGCGCCTTCTTCCACATCATTGGCGTAAAACACATAATAATTTCCATCGAAATCTTTGGTAAAAGCTCCAGCCAGCGGAAATTCTTTTTTCAAACTAACAATTTCTATGAACTCCAGGTCGCTGCTGTATTCATAAATATAAATGTCGTCCAGATTTTTATCATCATTGAAAACGGCTACACTGATAGTTCCATCATCATTTGTATGCGTAACGACAGTTGGCAATGGCGCGTCATATCTTAAATACAATCCTGATGTGTCATAGTTATTCCCGATTGTATAATCCAAATTTCTTGTAGTAAATTTCAGATTATAATCAGGAGATACAATTTCTCCTTGGGGAGGTAAATGCGGTTGATTGCCTCTGCCTGAATCATCACTATCCGAAGAATTGAGCCAGTTGCAGCCGGACGAAAAGGAAACTGTAAATATCAATAAAATGACAGGCGCCAATTTAACGAATTTGTACATAAAGCTCCTCTGGAAATTGAAGAAATTATTATTGAAAAGGTTTGTAATCAATAATTCACATTATTTACAACGATCTGCGATTTGTATTTGTCATCGTAGCTAATCCACTTACTTTTCACGTATTCCATAGTTTTCAATAATTATAGCTTTTGTGGAAATAGTTAATTTCCTAATTGCAGCTTTTTGCGTGGTTCTTTCGACAAGTGTTGCGGCACAAACCTGCGCGTGCCTTGTATCCACGCCCTCTTGCGCCGCACGAGCGGCAGAATCGGAATGAAATATCAGGGCTAGCCTTACCCGCAACGAAGTAACGACTATATCCGCCTGTTACAATCACTTCAATTTTAAAATAGCGTGGACACGGGAGCGCGGGCGTCTGTCCCGCCCGCATCTTCTTGAAAAATGCGGGCATACTGCCCGCGCTCCCGCAAAAACAGGGTTTTCGCAGAGCGCCTTAAGCATTAATAATCGTCTGGGTCCTCGAATCCAAACGTGTTCAGGTCAGTGATTACGCCGGTTGCGCTCATTTCAAACACGTACCATGTCGTGCCCTCAGTGTTTACCGGGACATAATATGTTTTTACAAGGTTCTCTCCTTTATATACCCTCACTATCGCATTCGATGCCGAGAGATCCTTACCGTGACCATAGTAGTTAGAAAAATCGTGAACGGCATACCTTATGCCGCCCAATCCCGCGAGATTATAGATCGTGATCGTCTCCGGACCGTATCCGTTTGTAACATCAATGTCGAGATGCGCATAACCATTCGGGGCATTTGGATTATAAAAATACACACGCACGCCGGGCGCCAGTAAGTGGGAGTCAAGATCACGCGGGTTTTGTCCCCAGGTCAGTACGATGCGGTACTCGCCGTCGTAGACAGGGTTCATGTGGTAAGTGCCGGAAACTTCATCGGCATAGACTGAAACATTCATGACGGCTCTGATGTAACCGTCCAGAATTGCGTAGAACGTATAATAACCGTACGGAAGATTAATTTCAAATACACCCGACGCGTTGGTCGAAATCGCTTCGAAATTCCCTTCATATATGTTATTCCAGTTTTGACGGACCTCTATCGTTGCTCCAGAAAGAGGAAAGTCGGTTGTAGCGTCGCGTAATGTACCCAGGAATGTTCCTTCGCCGCCAGATTCAGGCACCAGAACAACCGGGTTTATCTCTTCGACCCTGCTTACGTCGATAATAGAGATATATTGGACAAACGCGTCATAATCTTCGAAGGTAAGCTGAACAAGATATTCTCCCTCAAAAGGCAAGGATAGATAATAGTATCCGTTTTCGTCTGTCGTATAGGAATTGATGGTATAGAGTGTCCAACCCTCTGCATCCCATGAGTCGGTAAAACTGAATTGTGTCACCCTGGTGGAGGGTACATACACTTCCACTTGAAACTCCGTGTTTCCCAACGGACTTCCATCAGGCGCGTCTGCTCTGCCCATGACGTTGATATCTTCATTGATTATTGGGGCTTGGACAGTGATTGTTGCAGTAGCTTTCTTTGAATTGTCGGCGGCGGCGGTCACGGTAAATTCAATTATGGTACCCTCCGCCGTAACGACGGGAGCGGTATAAATGGCCTGGTTGCCGTTTTTGGTATAGCTGCCTTGGCCCGTCGACAGCACTGGCCATGTAACTTCCGTATTTGTCGGGGTTACTGTCAATGTCACATTGCCGCCGGAAGAGACGGTCGTCGTAATTGGAGAAATGGTAATTGATACATTTTTATTCGTTTTACTGTCTCTGCCGCAGGCGGCAGTAAAAAGTAGCGCCATTGCTAATACTATAAAACCAATTCTTTTTAAGTGATTCATCGTTTCTCCTCATTAAATTTAAACAAATATTGAGAAGAATTGCCTTCAGGCTACGCTCGTCTTTAGCTTTGCCTTTCGCAAACTCTCCGCGGTTTCAGATCATATTTTTGATGCGTTCATTTTAAAATCTGCTATTCCAGAGTTGCGGGTAAGCCGCAACTCTGGAATAGTCATCTATTATTTCAGGTAGTAGTGAACATTAAATTTGATTCCTGTTTCGGAAAAAGAGAGGCCTTTGTAGCCGCTTGGTACGCGCCAGTGTCCGACATCAACGCCAAGCGACAGCCGTGGAACTGCCGTAAACGTGAACTCCACGCCTCCAAACCCCTGTCCGCCGATTTTGGTTGCGGAAGATATTCCACAGCTTATATCTCCAGTTTCCCAATCGCCGCTGCACGAATATCCCGACGGTATGCTGTTAATACTGATGCCGCCGCCGACGTATGGACGGATATACACACTGTCTGTGTTTATGTGCGCCAATGTATAGAGGGCGGAAATAGGAACCTCTTTCCAGCCATATCGCTGGCCATATCCGGCCTCAAAGCCAAACTTGCTTTCAGTCCAAAATCGCACGTTAAAATCAACGGCAGCCACAAAACCATCTGCTCTAATACCAACCCCAATTTTCTGTGATTCCGGCGGGCCGTCCTGTGCGAAAACGGAAGGCGCGGCTGACGCGCAGACAAAAAGGAACAGCAGTACACATGTTTTCAAAAGATACTTTCTATGCTTCATTTTAATTCTCCTCTAATGTTTTTAAGTTGTTTGGATTGTCGTGGTTTTACTGTGCAAGTGAAAACGTATAAATCCTGCCCGATTTAACACTGCCGGCCTCAATTTCATGCTGTGGCTTTTAGCCCGGGATTCCACGAATTTGCGTGGGATCCCGCTGTGCCGCAAAAAAGGCTGAATATTTCGCGTTACCTGGCCAACTGGAACATATTAGAACTGACCCAGCCCAGGTTGCCCAATTCGTCTTCCACTTCCCACATCTGGTTTTCCTTGTTGCCGGTTGGGTACAACAACATGCCGACTTCAAGATCTCGTACCGCGTCACCTGTACCTTGCGGGTTTGCGAGCATTCTTGCGGGTCTTGTGACAGTCACCGTCTGCGTTTCGCTGTTCGCGGAAGCGCTTTCAGGCAGGTCCTCAAACTGGGCGACCATATCAAGGTAAGCGTTTAGATAAGCAATGGCGACTATTTGGCCTATTTCAGTGTTGGCGTAACTGCCGACTCCGGCTCCGGCAAGACCACCGCTTCCGAACATGCCGCCCGCGACGCCCCAGCTAACATCTTTCTTTTCACCGTGACCTTCGGTCATCGCCACATATTCGGTGGTGCGCACGTCAACGACAGACAGAACCACATCAGCCGTCTTTTTCTTTGTATCAAGCATCCCGATTCCCGCGCCGACACTACCGCCGATGAGACCGCCGGCCACGGCTGCCCAGCGTCTTCCGCCAGCGTTTTCGTTCTGCGATGCCAACTCAGGCACCATTACGTAATCGGCGGCTCTCATCTGCCCGCCTCCGATATTGGATTGCCCCCTCAACTGGCCTCCGGCAGCGAGTTCACGTTCCCTCTGCGCCACGCTAAACCCGGCAGAACGGTCTATCAGATCGAAGCATCCTGATTTTCGCACATACACCTTGACAAGAGTGGACGGGGCCGGTAATTTCGCGCCCGTCCACCAGTTAGTGCCCTCATTTGGCTCTTCCACGACGATTGCGCCGTATTTTTTTGAGCAGGTAGGAATTTCTGCCACTTTCTGGGCGCGTATTTCTTTGGCGCTTTTTGCCGCTACGGGCATAGCCGCGACCGTCAGCGTAATTACTACAATCAACATGCATACAATATTTCTGTGTTTCCGCATCTAAAGCTCCTTCAATGTAGCGTTCATGAAACGCCAATCAACTCACTAATCATAAAACCGCTACTAGCTAATCAGGTAAAACTACTGCTACCCGCAACTTGTTACGGTTACTTAGTTGGGCAACTATAGAAAAGCGTACTTTTTTATAATGTCCCTTGCGTGTTCAGCCCTGCCTGAAACAGACCGGTGTATGATTAGATTTTTGTAGATAATTCATATAATTTGCGAATTTCATAGAAATAATTGATGTGCCAGAGGATATTTCCGATAAGTTAGGTGCGGTTTTGGCAACTATAAAAAAGTACACCTTTTTATAGTTACGTTAATTTTTTTACTGACTGAAAATCACCCGGATGCTTGTAAAAAGCGGCTATTTTCAAGGCTGCCAGCAATAAAAACATCGGCAATGTCAGTTTGCAGCGCTCCCACAGCTTCAGTCGGAAAGTCGAAACCGTCAGGGGACTTTTTTATAGTTGCATTTTCAGGTTCGCCGCCGGAAACTCTCAACAATGCTTGTAAAACACGGCTCTTGTCATTCTTGTAATTTTTGAAACGTCGTCGATAGCAGTTTGCCGCGTTTCCAGTGATTCACCGGAAGTCTGAAGCATTTGAGGGACTTTCTTATAGTTGCCTTTTTGCTTCCCCGCCCGCATTTCACGCAGACGATTGTAGAATGTAGCTATTTTCATGCCTGTCTGTGCCAATAGCGCCGGTAATGTCAGCTTGCCGTGTTCCCATTGCCTGACCAGATTACCGAAATTTTCAGGAGGCTTTTTTATAGGACGACCGAAGTGGACGCCACGCATCTTTGCCGCAGAGATGCCCTCAGCCTGTCTTTGACGGATGTTATCGCGTTCGTTATGGGCAACGTATGAAAGCAGAGTGAGGACAAGGTCGGCTATGAGCGTTCCGAGCAAGTCCTTGCCACGGCGCGTGTCTAAAAGCGGCATGTCGATTACGACGATATCTACGCCGCGTTCTTTTGTAAGTACGCGCCACTGGCTTATGATTTCTTCATAGTTGCGGCCAAGACGATCAATGCTTTTTATGTAGAGCAGGTCGCCCGTCTTCAAGATTTCAATCAGGGATTTCCACGAAGTCCGCTCAAAATCCTTGCCGGATTGTTTGTCAATGAATATGCATTCCGGGCAAATGCCCTGTTCGCCCATTGCAACAAGCTGCCTGTCTTCGTTCTGTTCGGCGGTCGATACACGGGCGTAGCCGTAGGTCGCCATAACATTAATCTCCTTATCAATTATGATGAAAATCGGATTGTTGGTATTGGCAACAGAACATTGACGGCGCTTCCCGACCGTTTCCGCTTTGCCGCCGCCTTTACACTCCAATTTGCTTTTTAGTAGTTCTTTTCAATCATTCAATATGGAGTGTACGAGCGGAGTTATACGAAATAGCAAATAACGGGCAAGCGACTGTATTACTCTGGTTTTTAGTGGACTCCAGTTGATTCTAATATTTTTCTGATTTTGCTATTGACAGGAAAAATGTCGAATATATTGAACCCGGATTCCGAAGTCATCCACGACACAAGTGTCGCCAACACGACACGAAACCGGTAGACATACCGACGAGGATAATTCCAACGGAGGTTTCACAGGAGGAGTTAAGGCTTGTTTTTGCGGTTGGAAAGGCCGATACCCTGTATTGCGGGATAAAAACATATTCATGAAAACCGTGTAGGGGCGTGATTTATCGCGCCCTATCATATACCAAACGACACATTTCTCGATCCGAATACCATAATGTTGGGGCGAATAATTATTCGCCCCTACACAGGTACATGCACAACAAAAGGTAATATGGTCAGTGGTTTATGATCGTTTCCTGCCGCTTAACTTAGGAATCCGGGTTGAATTGAATGTGATCTACAATAGAGAAACTGCAAGTCTGCAATGTATAAGGACACGATTTACACCGCGCGGCGCGAAGGCCGGGAAGAAGGCCGTGTTGATATTGCGCGGAATTTACTGCAAATGGGTATTTCTTTGGATAAAATTGCTATAGTTACGAAATTAACAACCGATGAAATCAGGATGCTCACGCAGTAATCAGGAAAGACAGATTGGGTACATTGCGTCTAAATACAGAATAATCAATATGTGACACATCCGTAGTGGCAAAAATGCCAGCG
>Ga0082212_10005761_pt1 | contig 16803 bp, 14 predicted proteins | sample TergutNt197P3_FD_71548 | JGI IMG/M metagenome (GOLD analysis project Ga0082212, IMG submission 71548) | Neocapritermes taracua P3 segment gut microbial communities from Petit-Saut dam, French Guiana - Nt197 P3 | ecosystem: Host-associated > Arthropoda: Insects > Digestive system > Gut ... | reverse complement strand
AATCCCGAATTCACAATGCTCGAAGTTTATCAGGCTTACGGCGATTACCGGTCTATGATGGATTTGACGGAAAAAATTATTCTCGATGCGTTGCGCAAGAGCGGCACCCGCAAGGGTGCCGGTGAGTCATACACAATCACTTGGAACGAAAAGGAAATTGACTTCACACCGCCGTTTGCCCGAAAGACTTACGATTCGCTGATTCAAGAATATACCGGCATTGATCCGGCCGATCCGGTTGCTCTCGTTGAGTATGCCAAGTCGCTCAATCTTGACGTTGCCGGCAAGCATCCCGACGTGGTAAAAAATGATCTGTTCGAGGAAAAGGTCGAAAAGAATTTGGTGAATCCGACATTCGTGATGGACTATCCGGCAAGTATTTGTCCGCTGACGAAACGCAAGCAGGGACAGCCGAACATTGCGGAGCGATTCGAGTTGTTCGTGCAAGGAATGGAAATTGCCAACGCTTATACGGAGTTGAACGATCCCGACTTGCAGGAAAAATTGTTCAGTCAGCAACTGGAAGGACAGAAAGCGGAAGACAGTATGGCACGAATGGACAAGGATTTCGTTCGTGCATTGCGGCATGGGATGCCACCGGCAGGGGGACTCGGCATTGGCATTGATCGACTCTGTATGTTGCTGACGGACACCGCCGCCATTCGGGAAGTGATCTTGTTTCCGCTGTTGCGACCGGAGAATTAGCCGGTACGCCGTCAACGTTGTTTTTCAACCGATTCGGCGGTAAAATGGCGGGTTCATGTCGAAGCAACCGAGTCTCTTCGGAGTGCATTATATGAAAGAAAAACTGACCGTAAAAAAATTATTTTCTGCTACGAAGTCATTTTGCACTTCTGAAGGAAAAATGAATTTCCCGGAACTCATCGGCGTAACAGACGGAAAGGCTGTCGGTACATTCGTCGAACACCGATTGAAAGAATACTTGTTGAAACGGTATGATTTGGTCGCTGGAAACAGCGCATCGGGCATAGATTTTCCGTCGCCAGACATCAATACAGATGTAAAAGTAACGTCAATCAAACAACCGCAGTCATCGTGTCCTTATCAATCTTCTCGGCAAAAGATATTTGGTTTGGGCTACAATCTGCTCGTCCTTGTATATGACAAAAAAGATACGAAAAGTACCAGCCGACTGAACTTTTTGAATTGCACGTTTATCGATAAAACCTGCACTGCCGATTTTACGACGACAAAACGGTTGATCGAAATGCTCAAAGATGGAGCGAACAAAGCGGACATCATCGCCTATTTTGAGGACAGAAACATACCGGGCGACGACATCACATGGAGCCAACTTGCCGATGAAGTGGTGCAAAACGGTGTTCGGCAAGGCTACCTCACCATATCCAATGCACTTCAATGGCGATTGCAGTATCAACGGGTCATCTCTCTTTCCAACAGTGTTACAGGAGTTCTCAATTATGCCATCGGCAAATAAAACAACGAGAGAAGTCATCGAATTTGGGGATTACCAGACTCCGCCGTCCTTTGCCCGACAAGTATGTCAAAAGTTAAGAGAAATTTATGATTTGTCTCCCAATGTTGTCATCGAACCCACTTTCGGAAGAGGTCATTTTTGCAATGCTACTCTCGATACCTTTTTTGATGTCCAGTCCCTGTACGGAATCGAAATAAATGAACGCCATTTTGAAACTACACGGCAGAACATTGATAAACGAACATCAAATGTAAATATAAAATTGTTTCATGCGGACATTTTTTCTTTTGACTTTGGCAAAATAAAAAAAAGCATTTCAAAGAAAGACTCTTTGTTAATCATTGGCAATCCTCCGTGGGTTACAAATTCCCAACTCTCGTCGATAGATAGCGGTAATATTCCCCGCAAAGAAAATTTCAAAGGCTATTCCGGTTTGGAAGCAATGACGGGAAAAGGTAATTTCGATATTGCAGAAAATATCATTTTGCGATTACTCAACGAATTTGATGGATACGATTGCACGCTTGCCATGCTGTGCAAGACCACGGTTGCCAAAAATATCATTCGTGATGTGAAAAAAAACTCTTTTTCAATGTCTGCTGTCGATCTGTACCTTTTTGATGCTGATGAGATATTTGGAGTCAGTTGTGATGCCGGTCTGCTCGTGATAAAACTTGGCAATAAGAATACTTCGTCTTGCCGTGTTTATGATTTTGATACCAACAAAGAAAAAAAACAATTCGGCTGGTTCAATCATGCCTTCTATTCTGATTTCAGTAATCTCGATTGTTCCGTAGCGATTGACGGCATTTCGCAATTCGAATGGCGGCAAGGAATAAAACATGACTGCTCTAAAGTAATGGAATTACGTTCTGCCGGTACGAATTGCTACCAAAACGGATTTGGCGAGGTGTATTCCTTCGAACTGGGAACCTTTGTGTACCCTTTGGTCAAAAGTTCGGATATAAAATCGGTGGAAATATCAGAAACCAAAAAATTCGTCATTGTTCCGCAAAAAAAAGTGAATGACGATACATCGCCTATCAAAGAAAAGGACAAAAACTTGTGGGAGTATTTGTCAAAACACGAGGCATTACTGAATTCGCGGCGTTCGGTCATTTATAAAAATTCGCCGAAATTTTCAATTTTCGGAGTGGGTGACTATTCTTTTGCAAGATATAAGGTGGGTATTTCCGGCTTCTATAAGAATCCGATTTTTTCGCTGATCTGGAATGACCATCCTATTATGCTGGACGACACTTGTTATTTTTTGAGTTTCGATAACTCTACCCATGCTCTTATTACGGCTGCGTTGCTCAACAGTCCGGTCAATATCAATTTTTTGAAATCAATCGCTTTTTTAGATTCTAAACGCCCCTATACCAAAGAAATACTGAAACGCATCGATTTTGCGAAGTTAACCGAAATCGTCGATTACAGTTATATCGTGGACTTTGCGAATGCAATGCCGAATCAGCATGCTCTTTGTAAAAATGACTACGACGAATACTGCCGAAAGTTAAGAACGATGACATTGTGGTAGTCAACGCCTTCCCACTATAATGTAGTGAATTCGTAATGGACTATCCAGCGAGCATTTGTCCGCTGACGAAGCGCAAGCAGGGAGAGCCGAACATTGCGGAGCGCTTCGAGTTGTTCGTGCAAGGAATGGAACTTGCCAATGCTTATACGGAATTGAACGACCCCGACTTGCAGGAAAAATTGTTCAGTCAGCAACTGGAAGGACAGAAGGCGGAAGACAGTATGGCACGAATGGACAAGGATTTCGTTCGGGCATTGCGGCATGGCATGCCGCCGGCGGGAGGACTCGGCATTGGCATTGACCGGCTCTGTATGTTGCTAACGGACACCGCTTCGATTCGCGAAGTGATCCTGTTTCCGCTGTTGAGACCGGAACAGTGAAAAAAGTTATGAAGTAATGGAAAAACAGTCCGATATGAATACATTTAGTCCGCCCGACTTGTACAGAATTAACGAGTTGATTAAACAACCGCAAATGAGAAATTCGACTGAAAATATCGACGAATTGCAGAGGGAAAAGAGTAAAAAGCATTGTCATCCCCCCCAGCCCCCGCTTGCTTTACGCCGACGTTCAGGTAACATCGTCGGGGTAAATTGCGTGGGTTGCCGAAGGAAAGGAGAAGAAGAGAATGGCAACACTCACGGTTGACCGGCGAGCCGGTAAGGTTGTCGGATGGAATATCCAATGGTGCGAAAATCGCCGCCGTTACACGATTTATTTGAGCAGTTAGACATACAACCCCACAGGAGCAATTTTATGAAACCTTTCCGATTTTTTGCCGTTACGCTGTTCCTACTGAGTACAGTAATGCTTTTGGCAGCAGAGCCGGACATTTGTATCCGCGAGAACAGTTTCCAGAGCGACTGTCCGGTCATCCGGGCAGAACGTCCTTTCAAATTGGAAGCATTTATCGACCGCGAGAGTGCCATCGCCTACGAATGCCGACTCATCGTTCCTGAGAGTTGTACTATTTCCGGCAACAAACAAACGCCGTCTAAAGAAGGCGTTACGGAAACATGGAACGTCGTCTGCCGTCAGCCCGGTCAAATTGAATTCACACTGGAATTGCTGACCGACGGAAAAATAATTCAGAAATCGACCATTTCGCAAGTTGTTCTGCCGCCGAGAAAGATTGAAAGATTGGATTACATTCCTGAACCGAAGCCGGTCAAGACCGATATTCTGGTTGGAGCGCACAACTGTCCGCTCTGGGAAACCGACCGGGCGGAACTCTGGAACCAAGTTGTCAAAAAGCATCAGGAACGCACACCGGCACTGGGAATCTATTCGCAAGACAATCCCGAACTCGCCGACTGGGAAACCAAGTGGGCTGTCGAACATGGCATCTCGTTTTTCATCTATTGTTGGTATCGTACCAGTCAGGGGGGACCGATAACCACGATGTTTGAACAAAGTATCTTCGACGATGCTCTGTTCAAGTCCCGATTCGAGAAGAAAATGAAGTTTACGATCATGTGGGAAAACCAACGCCAGGGTTTTGCGGGAATCAGCGACCTGAAAGACCTGCAAGAAAACCTGATGCCGTATTGGATCGAAAAGTTTTTCAAGCGGGAAAACTATCTGAAAATCGACAACAAGCCGGTGCTGTTCGTGTACCAGCCGCATGATGTTGCAAGGGACTTGGGGGGCGACGATAAGGCGAAAGAGGCATTCGATCTGATGCGGGAAATCAGTAAAAAAGCCGGTTTCGATGGTCTTTACCTTCTTGGCGAATACCGTGGTTCCGACCCGAATCATTTGCAACGTTACAAGAACATGGGACTCGACTACACGTTCGCTTACTGTTGGTACGTCCCTAACAGTCCGCCGCCGGCAGTGGTGATCGAAGAACAGATGAAGCAGATCAAAGCGATGCAGGATAAACGAGACATCATTCCCCAGGTCGTTACGTTGTCGCAAGCATGGAGCGGTTGGCGCGATGAGGGATCCATCTGGAAACTACCGCCGGACGACTTTGAAAAACTTCTGCGCCGCGGAAAAGAATTCATCGAAACGAACATACCGAAGGATGAACTCGGCAGTAAAATGTTGATTCTCGATAACTGGAACGAGTGGAGCGAAGGACACTATCTTGCTCCATACAGAGAGTATGGTTTCGGTTATCTCGATGCTGTGCGTCGGGTTTTTTCCGATGCGGCGGAGCCTTGCGACGATTTGTTGCCCGAAGACATCGGGCTCGGACCGTACAATTTGCCGAAGTCGATGTTCGAGAATCGAACGTCGTGGACATTCCGCGGTAGCGATTACGATAATTGGAAGCGGCATTTCAGTCCGTCGCAGGATTGGCGATCCTTGCAGAACATCAAGAACTTGCAGAACGTCGGAAAATGTCTGACATTCGAATCAACGACTTTTGATCCTTCGCTCGGCGTTGCGCAGGATCGTGCCAGGGCATCTCATTTCGAGAAAATGATTGTCCGTATGAAAACGAACATTACCAAGGATGATGCGCTTCAGGTTTTCTGGAAGACGGAGCAGATGCCGCAGTTTTCCGATGAACGTTCGGTGAGGGTAACAGTCCGTCCGTCGCCGGATTTTGTAGAATACATTGTCCCCTTAAAAAACGCCCCCGGTTGGCAGGGGCGCGTGACCGAATTGCGGCTCGACCCGGTTGAAACGGCAGGAATCAAGGTCGAAATTGAACACATTCGATTGGAGTAACGAATTGATAATCGGTCAATTTCACCGGCTATTTTGGTAAATGGCTTGGATCATTTCGGCAGAGTCCTTGAATTTCGTCTTCGTTTGCAGTACTGCATCGACGAGCCGCCGGGCATCCGCTTCGCTGTGTCCCAGTGCAAGCAATGCTTCGAAGGTTTCCGAAACGACATCAATTTTTTGTTCCGTATCAGGCAGTGATCGGGCAACCAGAAGAGCAAATCTCGAAACTTTACGGCGGAGTTTGGCAACGATCCGCTCTGCCATTGCCGCTCCGATGCCGGGAAGGCTTGACAGAAATTTTACATCTTGTTCTTCAATCGCTTCGGCAACCTCTTTAACGGGACGCACCATTGCCCGCAGGGCTTTTTTTGTGCCGACTCCATCGACACTGCAAAACAGTTCAAAAAATTGCCGCTCCGCTTCGGTGAGAAAACCGATGAGACGTGGTATCATTTTGCCTTGCGGATTGCCGTCTAGAGAACAAATCGTGTGAAGCGAAACGTTTTTTCCGAGTTCGCTTTGCAAATGACGGCGGGTGTATTCGGGAACGAGGACTTCGTATTCAAACGGCGGTGCCGCCACAATGGCACTGTCGTCGTGAAGTGCCGATAATAGACCGGTAATTTTGGTAATCATTACGGTTCATTATAAAACGAATAAATAAACAAGCAACCATCTAAACGTTGCCGAACGCGCTGCGGAGTTCCTGCCGCTCGTATTCCAAGAGTCCGTCAATGACCGGCGAGAGATTGCCTTCTAAAATCGTGTCCAACTTGTATAACGTCAAACCGATTCGGTGATCCGTTACTCGATTCTCAGGGAAATTATACGTTCGAATCCGTTCGCTTCGGTCGCCGCTACCGATTTTCGTTTTCCGCTCTTCGGATCGCTTCTTTTCCTCTTCTTCCCGCCGAGCGTCGTAAAGCCGGGTTTTCAATACCCGCAACGCCTTCGCAAAGTTTTTGTGCTGACTCCGCTCATCCTGACAGGCAACGACGATGCCAGTTGCCAAGTGCGTGAGCCGAACCGCCGACTCCGTTTTGTTGACGTGCTGTCCGCCGGGTCCGCTCGCACAGAACAAATCCTTGCGGTAGTCTTCCGGCTTCAAATCAATTTCGACATCTTCCGGCTCTGCCATCACCGCCACCGTTGCCGCCGAAGTGTGAATCCGCCCCTTTGCTTCCGTTTCAGGAACCCGCTGCACCCGGTGTCCGCCGCTCTCGAATTGCAGATGCCGAAAGCAACCGTCGCCGTCGATGCCGAGCACCATTTCTTTGAAGCCGCCGAGTTCCGTCGAATTGAACGAAAGAATCTCGACTTTCCAACCTTTTGCCTCGGCGTAATGTTTATACATGTCGTAGAGGTCGCGGGCAAAGAGTGCCGCCTCGTCGCCGCCGGTGCCTGCACGAATTTCGAGAACGAGATTTGCCCTGTTTGCATCCGCGCCGCCGATGGTCATGTCGAGCAGTTCGTTCCACAAGACTTCCCGCTCTGCTTTGAGTTCAGGCAATTCCATTTCGGCGAGTTCTCGCAGTTCCGCATCGGGTGAGCGGAGCATTTCCGTTGCTTCTTCGATTTGGGCGTTGAGTTGCTTGAACCGCCGGTACTTGGTTGCCATCTTGGCAATCGTTCCGTGCTCTCTGGCAACTTGTTGCATTCGGTTGGAGTTTGCCAGCACGTCGGGATCCGACATGGAACGTTCCAATTCTTCAAATCGGAAAAGTGTGTCGTCGAGTAGTTTACGCATATCCATACGCCGTTATTCTGACATGTTTCGGGCAAAATTCAAGGTCTGGTTAGTGAGCCGCTCGATACAGCGATGCACAAAACATTGGCATTTCACTCCCCCCGACTCCCCAAAATACTGAATTTGCCGTATAATGCCGACATGCGTTGTTGCAGGAGCGGAAAAAATTATGTCTGAAGATAAACAAAAAGAAGATGTCATTGAGTTGCCGGGAGTGGTCGTCGAAGAAGTACGCGGAGCATTTCGAGTCAAATTGGATGGAATGGATCACATCGTCTTGTGCCGATTAGCCGGTAAAATGAGGAAGTTCCGCATTCGTGTCGTGCCGGGAGATCACGTCACCGTCGAAGTGAGTCCCTACGATATGTCGCGTGGCCGAATCACCTATCGGGACAAATAGCCCCGTTGCACGAGATGTGCAAGTTCGTTTTTTTCGTCCCCCCGCCGCGGGAACGCCGAGATTTTGGCAATCTTGCACACGGACTGCTGGGCTTGCTGACCGAATAGAGTTTCTGTACAATGGTACCGGTACGTGGATTGGTAGATGGGATAAAAACATTATGGTACTCACTGACAAATATGGCAACCTCCAACCGAAATCGGGAAACGGTACGAGAGACGAAAACGTAGTTTCTGTGCGGAGTACCGTAGTTTGCCGCCCGACGATTGGCAGCCTGTCTCTCATCGCCGTCCTATTCCTTTTCGCCATCTGCCCCCTTGCCGTCTTGGCAGACGAGGACGGCATCCACGGTACCGTGTTGCAGCCGGACGGCAAATCGGCAACCGATGTGAGTATCGCAATGACTACGCACGGAATGGGCAGATCACTCATCGAAAACGGTCATTTGAAGCAAGGAAATCCGCCGTACACTGTGAGGACAGACGGAGCGGGACGATTTAAGTTTGCATCAATTGATTTCGACGAAGAATCTAAAAACCGGCGTTTCAATCCGAGTTATCCCAGAGTCGATTATGTCCTGATGTTCCTACACGATACCGGTTTCAAGCGGCTCACGCAACAGGACTGGGAATCGCTGGACGAAAAAAAGACCATCACGTTGGAACCCTGGGCACGCATCGAAGGAACCGTCAAGGTCGGTACACAGCCGGGTAAGAACTTGCCGATTTGGTGCTTGGTTTTTTTCGGTGAAGAACGCTTCAGTGTTAACAATGAGCCCGACCGGGGTCCGATGATGTATGAAACGACTGCCGATGAGTCGGGAAAATTTTCAATCGACCGACTACCCGCTAGTTTTGTTACGATAGGACGGAAAATTTCTTGGGGGAGAGGGACTTCCTCGAATTCCCATGCAGTGGACAGACTCGAACTGAAATCCGGCGAAACGGTAACAGTGGTGATCGGCGGTGCCGGTCGTCCCATTACCGGCAAACTGACGGCGGCAAAAGAATTCGAGACACCGCCTAACTGGATATTTACAACAATCACTTGCACACCGAAATTTGAAGAACCTGATTTTTCCGGTTTTACTGAATTTCGAGACAAGATGTTGCCAAAAGAAGTTCTCGACGCAACAGACCAAGCGAAACAGGCGGAACGATACAAAGCATGGCTCGAAACCGAAGCGGGAAAGAAATACAAAATTGCCGCCGACGAATTCTTGAAACCTCTGTTGGAAGCCCAAGAACGTAAATTTGCGAAACAAGCCCTGCGGCGGCGTTGTGCGGTCGCCAGTGATGGAACATTCCGGTTCGATGACATTTTCGAAGGGGATTGGACTCTGAAAGTGGAACTCGAAGCCCAGCAGTTGCCAGGGGAATTGAGGCATGAACGGATCGGCAGCGTGGAGCATCGGTTTTCAGTTGCCGCCGTGCCAGGAGGAGTGTCGGACGAACCGCAGGACATCGGCACCTTGGAAGTCAAGAAACTTGTGAAACAGAATCCATTCCCCCAAGTTGGTGCAACGGCTCCCGAATTTGTGGAACTTGTGAAAATCGAACCGATTGCTGTTGATGGAAAATTCGAGGACAAGGGGGAGAAACTGCGGTTGTCCGATTACAAGGGGAAGTATGTCATTCTCGATTTTTGGGCGACGTGGTGCGGACCGTGCTTGGCAAAATTGCCGGAACTCAAAACGTTGTACGAAAAGATCAAAGACGATGAACGATTTGTGATGATCGGAATTAGTTTGGACAACGCCGGCTCGGAAGAGATGCTCGGCAAGTTTATCGTTCGTCGGGAAATGCCGTGGCTGCACGGTTTGTCCGGCGATTGGCAATCGGACACGGTACGGACGTATGGCATCCAAGCGATTCCAGCGTTACTGTTGCTCGATTCCGACGGCAAGGTGTTGCTGTCTAATCCAAGCGTAGATGAATTGGCAAAAAAAGTGGAGGGGTTGTGAGAGACGGCGCAAATCCGCCGGTTATGCCCCAATGGAGAGGGTATTTCCCCCCGCCGAAAAATAGAGTAGAATAGAGACAGAACAAATGATGCAACCAAATACGTCGGCTCGGATTATGCTCGGTGTCGGGGATTATGGTGCTACAAAGGATCAGGGGGGAGTCATCCGTACAATGGCTCTCGGTTCTTGTGTGGCAGTGATGATCCTCGACCGCGGGACACGTTGCGTCGGTATGGATCATGTTGCCCTGCCGGAGTCACACGTTTCGCCGGACCGGGCAAAACAATTGCCGGGATATTTTGCCGACACGGGAATTCCCGCCTTGATCGACCTGATGAAAAAAACAGCAGGTTCCCTCTCGAAACCATCGAACCTGATCGTCAAAATTTGCGGCGGTGCCAATGTTGCCGACCCGAATGGAACGTTCAATATCGGTAAGAGGAATGCACTGGCAGTGAAAAAAATATTGTGGCAGTACGGTCTCGGCGCGGTTGCTGAAGATGTCGGCGGCTCGCATAGCCGGACGGTTACGCTGTACCACGACTCTGGGCGAATTGTTCTCTCCTGTCCCGGGAGACCCGACTGGGAATTATAAAAAATTAGGAGACAAAATATATGATAAAAAATGTAGTGATTGCAGACGATTCCGCCTTGGCGAGGATGTTTATCCGGCGTTGCTTGGAAATTGCAGGACTCGGGGATGCCAATTTTATCGAAGCCTCTGACGGGAGCGAAGCAATTTCATGTATGAAAAAAATCAAAGCCGATTTGCTGGTAACGGACTTGACGATGCCGAATATGAATGGAATTGAGTTAATGCGTAAAATTTCGTCGAGTCCTCGGCTAAGCGGCACGCCGGTACTCGTGGTAACGAGTGCTGGAAATGAAGAACAACGTAAGGAACTCATGGAACTTGGTGCAACACGGATTTTATCGAAGCCGATTAGTCCGCCGATTCTTATAGAAGCACTGCAAGAAGTCAACCGTGTTCTCGGCGGCAACGACGACACGGAAGGAAATGGCGCGGATTCCCCGGAGCCGCAATCGCAGTAGCGGCTGTCCCGCCGTAAAAACACCATGAAAACCATAGGCATCATCGGCGGCATCGGAAGCGGAAAGAGTACCGCCTCGGTACTGTTCCAACAGTTGGGAACGGCGGTTGTCAATGCGGATGAAATCGGACACCAAACGCTGTTATTGCCGACGGTTAGGGAATCCGTTCGGGTACGTTGGGGATCGGCAGTATTCGGAGTAGACGGCGAAATAGACCGGCGAAAGTTGGCAGCCGTTGTCTTTGCCGACGAGAAAGAACTGGCGTATTTGAAATCGCTTACCCATCCTTTGATTACCGAAGAGGTGCATCGGCAGCGGGAAAAACATGAGCAAAACGGTGCGCAACTCTGCTTGCTCGATGTACCGCTCTTATTGGAATCGGGCTGGGATTCACATACCGATCTGATTATTTTCGTGTCGGCACCGGCGGAAACGCGTTGGAATCGGATCAAGAGTCGAGGTTGGACGGAGACCGAGTGGCAACAGCGCGAGGCGGCACAGTTTTCGGTGGAGGAAAAATCCCGGCGGGCAAATGTTGTTCTCGACAACTCCAGCGACACAGGACATTTGCGGAAACAGGTAGAGACATTGGTTCGTAATTTAATCTATACCTGGGGCTAACGCCCCCGCTCTTAAGCGTTAACGATCCAGCCGCGATGGGCATCGTAAATCCAACCGGGAGACCAATAGTGATAGACCGAAGTCTCACGATCCTGTTGGAAACCGAGTTGCTTACAAAGAGCAATGGCGGCCTCGTTTTCCTTTTGCGTGGCAATGGCGTTGACCGGAATGTCCAATGAACTGCACCAAAAGTCGCATGCCTTAATGAGTTGTGTTCCAATCCTCTGGCGACGATGCCCCGAATCGACAGCCAACATGCCGATACGTCCTTCTTTTTCCATTTGCCCCGTATTGAAGTCGATCTGCTTGGCACTACGTATTGTTACCAAACCGAGATGTTTTCCATTCTCATAATGTGTCCAAATGCTATCAGCCAATTCTTTTGTCACGGCAAAATTGATCCATGTCAGGAACAATTGCTCGAAATGGGGGGCTAATTCGGGGTCTTGCCGAAATTGGGTCATCGTACCGGACTGCACGGCAAGCCGTTCTAACGCTGGCGAACAAAATGTCGAGGTATAAGCACGAACACGAGAATCGAACGAATCGACATTCTTCGGTACATCTTTTTTGAGAAAGAGTTTTCTGGCATAACAGGGACATTTATTGCCGAGAAGAGTGAACGAATCGGGACCTTCCCCGCTTGCAGAAACGAACAGGAGACGAAACTTCGAATGGGCTTCGCAAAGCGTCTTTTCGAGTTTTTCTTGATCGTGGTTTCCGGGCAGATCGAGATTTCCAATAGGGAAACTAAAAAACTGGGAGTCCCAGCGAGCAAGGGTTATCGGGTAGGTCATCTGTCAAACACGAATCACGGGCAACTGTACCTTCGGAGCGTATTCTACCCGGAAACGCCCTGAAAGTAAAGAGGGATAAAATTGTCACGTCCTTTTTGCGATCCGTAACTTTGCACTTCGTGAACGCGGGTTTCGTGCAATTTCCTCTTCCGAGGCGGTAATCGGCTTCGGCGTAACTCGTTTCCAATACCGGTCGTCCCGAAAAGCGTCTTTGACGATTCGGTCTTCCAACGAGTGAAACGAAATCACGGCGGCGACACCTCCCGGTTTGACCCGCTCCGGCAGGAGTTCCAATACCGACTGCAAGGAACTTAATTCTTCATTGACCGCAATTCGAAGAGCCTGAAAGGTGCGCGTTGCCGGATCGATATTGAGCCGGTATCCTGCTTTTCCATAACACCGGCGAACCAGTTCGGCAAGTTGCCGGGCGGTGTGAATCGGTTGTTCCTTTCTGCGGGCTTCAACAATTTTACGGGCAATACTTCGGCTGTACCGCTCTTCGCCGAACCGGTAAATGGTGTTGGCAATCACTTCTTCGGGCATCTTGGCAAGCCATTCGCTGGCGGAGAGTCCTTCGGAAAAATCGAAACGCATATCGAGTTTGCCGTCTGAGTCGAAACTAAAACCACGATCGGAATCGGCAAGTTGATCACTCGACAAACCGAGGTCGAGGAGAAAGCCATCGATTTTGTCGATTTTCAGCATATCCAATGCTTCGGCGAAGTAACGGTAATTGGCGTGAACAAACCGGATGGGAAACGGCATTGCATCGAACAGAGACCGCAATCGCCGTTCGGTACGGTTGAGGGCTTCCACGTCCCGGTCAAAGGCAACGACATGGGCACCGTATCGGCAAACGGCTTCGGTATGTCCGCCTCCGCCGAGAGTTCCGTCGATGTAAGTCTTTCCTTCTTGGGGATTTAGGAAATCGATGACTTCACGGAGCAGGACAGGAACATGAACTGATTCGGACAAACGACCGCTCCTTTCGCTTTGACGTTTAGGAAAGGGGACACAATTCCTCCAAAAAAGGAAAGAAATTACTTACTGTGTCCGCTCACAAAATGAACATTTTCCGGCAACGGCGGTCTCGATTAGAAAAAAAGTTCGATATTCACACGGATACGGTATAACTTGGCTCTCTTTTGGAACGTACCTCCCTGAAAGGGACCTACCCCCCCCTCCATTTTAATTATACATCATTCTGGGCTTGACACAACAAGAACACGCTTTGTTTGACTCTGGAAAAACGAGTCAAATTATTATTGAGGGTACTTCTACAGTCTTCCCCGGGAATCCGTGCGCTCTTGCGCTGCTGCCCCAAAATTACTTTTTGAATATTTTGTAGGCGAACAGAAAGTTTTTTTGATTTTTTGTTTGTGCTGTGTCCACTGTGAACAGTTCAAATATCGTTTATAAACGGTTTTTTGTTGAAATTACCTCAAATGCATGTTACATTACGGATATACGGTTTGCGGTATTGCTCCCATTGAAAAAATGATGAAAAAGCACGGATTTGCACTTAAAAATCTCCTTAATCGTTTGATCGGTAACAACTCCGCCTCGTCCGCCAAGGACAAGCGGAAGAAGCCGGGGCGTTCCTGTCGAATCGAGGAACTCGAAAGCCGGGAAATGCTCTCCGTCAACATGCTGGACTTCGGTATTTTCGAAAGTTCCAACGACGATCAAAATTTCAATGACAATTTTGTTGAGACCGGTGCGAATTCCGAAAATGTCGTGGCGTTTTCCGATTCCGTTGCCAATGCTCCGCCGCTCGAAGGAGAATGCAATCCCAACGATTGGGAAAAGGTCAAAAAAATCATAAATGATAACAATCTCTCTGAAGAACAAGTCGAAGCGATATTTTTCTGGTCGGACGATGTTACCGACAAGCGACTCGTCGAAGTTTTGGCATATAATGCAGGATTGAGCGGTAGTATGGACTTGTCCGATTGCGAATTTTTGGAGTATTTGGATTGCGGTTTCAACCAACTGGAATCATTGAACGTGTCCGGTTGTACGGCACTGATGTATTTGTATTGCGGTGATAATACCTTGACATCGCTTGACGTGTCGAGTAACACGGCACTGGTAATTATGGTTTGCTATAATAATCAACTGGAATCATTAGACGTGTCAAACAATTCGGCTCTGGATACCCTCGATTGCTATGGTAACGAACTGACCTTACTAGACATCACGAAGAACACGTCTCTTGTTTCGCTGGATTGCCGCTCCAACGAACTGAGAACGTTGAACATAGCGCAGAACACAGATTTAGTGCTCCTGAATTGCGAGGGCAACAAACTCACCTCGTTAAATGTAACCGGTTGTACGGATCTGTGGTATCTGTGGTGTGCGGACAATCAAATCGCTTCGTTGAATCTGTCAAAGAATACGGTGTTGAAGGAATTGGATTGTGCGGGGAACCGGCTAACCTCACTGGATGTTTCACACAACCTGGCACTGGTAGAACTGTACTGTGAAAAAAATTATTTACCGTTTTCCGTGTTATGGACATTGCGTTCCATCCCTGATATTCATTGCGAGTATGACAATCAACTGGGAATACGCATCACCTCGGTGCTCGTCTGGAATGAGTCGTTAGACCTTTCCAGCGAATTTAGTTTTGGCGGAATAGTAACCGATTACAAATGGTATAAACGCGGTCAAGGCGGCAACGATACCGAGATTTTTCCTTCCAACGATGGCGGTATTTTCACGTTTAGCAATCTTGAAGTTGGCGATGTCATCTACTGCATCATGGAGAATGAGCAATTCGATTTCACATTGCAGACAACCAATGTAACGATTATAGCCGGTTATCACGCTGGCGACTTGGCAAAAGTGAATGCCGCCAAAGCGAACAATGGACTCAAAGATAGTCACGTCACGTGGGCTCTTATCAACTCCGGCGACACGGCAGCGAGGCTCGTCCGCATTGATGCTGCTGGTGCCGGTCTCAATGGTAATCTCGACTTCTCCGGTTGTGAGTTTTTGAATTATCTGGATTGTTCCGACAATGCTATTGAATCGTTAGACGTATCCGGTTGCACCAGGCTGGGAAATTTGGATTGCTCCTACAACCAATTGAGATTTTCAACGTTAATTTTGCCGAACCACCCCATCACCAACCACGATTACAGCAACCAAGTGATAACCATTGCCGATGAACTCGAAACGGACGAAGAGTTGTCAGACCTTGCTGGCGAGTACCTCGAAGGAACCACTACGTACATGTGGTATTACGAAAACGGTGACGAAATTAATGTTGCCGATGGTCTTTACGAAGAAGAAAACGGTGTTTTCACTTTTTACGGTTTACCTGCCGGCGATGTGATTTACTGCATCATGACCAATACGCAATTCGCCGGGATGACCGTACGGACAACGAACCTAACAATTTTCGATGCGACGGAACCGGCATTTAATGAACACGACTTGCAAAAGATCAGAGATGCTAATAATAACAACGGGCTTGGTTTTACTGAAATCGACGAAGACGTTGAAGCCACTATTTTAGCCAATGCCCACATAGAGTGGGTCGTGAAACGTGGAGAATCAGGACGTGAATACCGACTCGCCTATATCGACGCAAGCGGTAGTGTTTTGAGTGGTGAACTCGACTTCTCCGATTGTGGAATGTTGAGGTATCTGGATTGCTCCGATAACGAACTGACGGAACTGAACGTGGATCGTTGTATGGAACTAAATTATTTAGATTGTTCCTACAATAAACTGAAATTTTCCACGGTGTTTTTACCCAGCCGGTTCATTGCTATCCATGATTACAGCAATCAGGCATTGATACCTCTTGAAGAGTTCTTCGGCACGGAGGAAGTGTTGGACCTTTCTAGCGAATACCTCCGCGGAGCAACCATGTACACATGGTATGATGAAAATGGAGTCGAAATCAGCAAGGAGCTCTATGATGAGAATGGCGGTATCTTCGATTTTCATGGTTTACAGGACGGTGATGTGATTTACTGTGTGATGACCAATGATAAGTTCGACGGTATGACATTGCAGACAACAGAGATCATGCTTCTCGACGTCTCCAACCTCGATTATTATGCCCATGATTTGAAAAAAATTACCGATGCCGGACTCGATCCTGAACTTCACGCAAAGTGGACGCCGAAAAGAGTCGATGGTGAAATCACATTGAGACTCGCCGAAGTCAATGCCGCCGGTCGTAACCTACAAGGAGTATTCGATTTCGAGGATTGCATCGAACTGAAAAAAGTGATTTGTTCGGAAAACCAACTGACTTCGCTGAACCTGTCCGGCTGCGGCAAATTGGAATATCTGGATTGCCGGAACAACGAATTGACAACGTTAGACTTATCCGATTACAACGCATTGAATTTTCTGGATTGCAGCTCCAATCATTTAACAGAATTGGACGTGTCCGGCTGTACCAAACTGGAATATCTGGATTGCCGGAGTAACGAATTGACAGCGTTGAACGTAGCCGGCTACAAAGTATTGAATTTTCTGGATTGCAGCAATAATGAACTCATTTTGTTGGACGCGTC
>Ga0082212_10005760_pt1 | contig 16804 bp, 18 predicted proteins | sample TergutNt197P3_FD_71548 | JGI IMG/M metagenome (GOLD analysis project Ga0082212, IMG submission 71548) | Neocapritermes taracua P3 segment gut microbial communities from Petit-Saut dam, French Guiana - Nt197 P3 | ecosystem: Host-associated > Arthropoda: Insects > Digestive system > Gut ... | reverse complement strand
TGCTTTTTTAATTAATATCATATATAATAGACACATAAGTATCATGGTTTGCTAAAAGCAATCACAGTCTACGAGTTACACAGCGTCCGGAGGGCTATGCCTTTTTGGGCGTTTTTTGCGTTTTCAGGCTTTTTTATATAAGCCCGGAATTATAATCGCGGGAAGATTATTTCGATTTCCTGCGTGATATTTTAAAACAAAACATTTCATGGTACTTGTATCACAAAGCATTCGATAGCGTTAACACGCTTTTGGGTGCTTTTTTATATAGATTCAAGCCTTATAACTGAACTTTGTTCAGTAGAGGGGCTCTAACTTATGTTACGGGCCTCTGGCCTGATTATATATATTATAAACCCAAATAAGAAAGGAAACAACGTATATGTGGACTTTATGTTATACCGGCGCCGAAAATGACGACGGCGAAACAATGGACGGATGGGAAAGATGGGATACCCGTGAGGACGTTATAAACCGCGCAAATACTCTTGTTCGTGAATGTAATGTTTGCGAAGACAGTATTCTCATATTCCCGCCGGAAGCCGACGAATTAACGATACCATACAATGAACTTGAAAATTAAAGAAAGGAGCGATTTTTATTATGAAAAAAATAGCGATAATCAAAGAATATTATGTCAGGGATGCTCAGGCTCTTTCTGTTTCACCGGAATTTGCCGCCGAGAATCTTGCTTTTGACGACAATTTTATTGACGTTAAATATCCCAGTTTGTATTTAGGCGAATTTGAAGGCATTGATGAAAACGAAATACGAACCAAAGCGGCAAAAACTCAGGGAGTTCACCCGGATATCATAACGCTGATAACCTCTGAACAAAAAAATAGTTGTGCTGCCTGCCGTCGGCAGCCAATGAAACCGAAAACAGACAACCTTGATGAACAAGACGTTATTTCATGTCCTGCCTGCGGTTACGGATTAGCAGCAGCCGATGACGATTATAACATCCCACCTAGATTTTGTTCAGATTGCGGACAAAAGCTTGACTGGGGAACGGATTTCGATATTGAAAATATATCTGAATTTGAAAGACTTCGCTGTCATGTCGGACATAATATCGAAATAGCCATTTATGGCGGTGACTGTAATGTATCAATCGAATGTGTTGACTGCTACGAAGTTTTATATTCAACCGATAACCCTAAAATCGAAAAGGAGGATGTCGATTGAGCGAAACAACAATCATAAACAAAGTGTTTTATTATAAAACTAAAATTCTTCTTACGCCGAAGCAACTCGCCGAAGAAGCCGGATTCAATCTTAAAGAATCGGATTATCCGGGGAGGATTTCCGGGAGCGGTCATTGTGATTGCAAAAACGGCGGAGAATTTAATTTGCTGCCAAAAAGCGATCCGCAAGTTATTTACGGCGATAAACGCTATATGCAATGCCGTATCTGCAAAAAATGGAGTCATTTATAAAACGTAAAAACAAAATTATTTTTCAAAGCCCGCGGTTAAGCGGCAGAAAGGAACATTTATGTTTATAAAATTTGTACGCACCCTCTTGAAAAAGCTGCCGAAAATAGGGGTCCGCAAAAGCGGGCTATTATTTACCCGCGATAATATCCGAATCGACTATGAATTCGAATATTGCGACAAAGGAATGATTGTATATATCGAAGTTTGGTTTGACCCGGAGAAAAAATTTCATATAAAATTATACGATGACGATACCGTTAATGTATACGCATATCTGCCGCCAAACAGCAATGATGTTAAACTCACATATATTATTCACCGCAGCGACGGTCGTGTTGAAGATGAACAAACATACGATGCTTTGACGCAGGATGAAAAAGCCTTGATACGGGAATTGGCAAACGAAGTCAGTCTGGCAGAAACAGCGATGACAATCGATGCATACTGCGAATATTGCCGCAAATATGAGGAATACGATATAAAAAATATAAAACTGAAGCTGATAAACGAGGGATTGTATATTCCGGCTGAAACGGAGAACAAAATATATAATTCACCGTGGAATATTGCCGTGAATTTTAAAGTCGATATGTCGTTCAAACCGATGGAAATCGCAACGATGCTGAAAGAATATGAAGCAGATCATGATACTGGTATGAATATCGTTGAAATATCAGAAGAAATTTACAATTATACGAGTGGATATCCGTTTTTAGTTTCGCGAATTTGTCAGTGTATTGACGAGGAAATAAATAAAAACTGGACTGTTGAAGGAATACAAGAAGCCGTAAAAATAATTCTCCACGAGCAAAACACATTATTCAGAGATTTATTTAAGAATCTTGAAAATAATCAGAATTTATATGATTTTATCTATGATGTGCTGATAACAGGCAGACAACGGACGTTTTCCGCCGGAAATCCTGTGATTGATATGGCTTTGACATACGATATAATAAAAAAAGAAAATGAAAAAGTAACGGTTTCTAACAAAATATTTGAAATCATTATATGCGATTATTTCATCTCCAAAGATGAAAACAATCAGACCGGCAAAACTGCGGGTATTATTCAACAGGATATATTAAAAAACGGCAGATTCGATATGGAATTATGCCTGCGTAAATTCGCGGATCATTATGCGGAATTGTTTAACGAAGAAGATAAAGGGTTTTTAGAGCGTCACGGAAGACTAATGTTTCTATCATATTTGAAACCGTTAATCAACGGGCAGGGTTTCTATCATATAGAGAGCCAGTTTACCGATTTGCGGCGAATGGATATAGTAGTGGATTTCGGGCGCGATCAGTTTATCGTGGAGCTTAAAATATGGCGCGGCGAAAAATACGAGGAAAATGCATATAAACAGCTTATCGGTTATATGGAAACAAAAAAAGCCGAAAAAGGATATCTGCTAATGTTTGATTTCCGGGAAGAAACAAATAAAGAACGAAAAGCTGAATGGATAGAGTTTGACGGCAAAAGGATTTTTGACATAATGATTTGATTATATAAAAAAATCAAAAATATTTATTGCAATTTTAATTAACTTATGATATAATAAAAATAATAAGTATCAGTGGTTTGTTATTATAGCAATCAAAGTTAGCAGAGTTTACACAGCGTCTGGAGGCATTTATATGCTTTTGGGCGCTTTTTTTGTTTTCCGGCTGTTTTTTGAACGCAACGAATAAATTCGTTATGTTCGATATGATCACAGTAAACAACGCATAGAAAATTAATTATATATTTTCTATCGTTTTTATATAGATTTGTTTTTTAACTGAAAATTTATTCAGTAAGGAAACGCATAACCATATTTTCCGGAACGTTTAAAAGCGTTCTGTTTTTATATATAAATAATCAATTAAATTAATTAAAGAAAGATAAACGGTGAATTCATGAATATCATTTGCGAAAAAAATATCCTGAACAAAGCGGTCACTCCCGCTTTATCGGCTATTTCAAATAAAAACGCTTTTCAAGCTGTTATCAGCGGATTTTTACTCACAGCAGATAAAGATAACGGTACGCTTGTCATCAGCAGTTACGATTTAGAAAAAGGCGTAAAAGTCACGGTTTCAGGCGATGACATCCAAATAAACGAAAGCGGTCAGATTATTGTGAACGCTGAAAAATTCTCGTCTATTGTCAAGAATATGCCCGACGGAAACATTTCGGTTAACGTAGATTCCAACCTTACGGTAAATATAAAAAACGGCAGAAGTGAATTTGCGCTTCAGGGACTCGACGGCAGCACATTTCCGCAAATGCCGGAACTCAAAGGCGAAAAGAATTTCACGCTCCCGCGTAAAACCTTGAAAAATATGATAACATCAATTATATTCTCAGTTGCGGGTAATAGTTCACGTCCGTCTATTACAGGCGCGTTTTTCGAGATAAACAACAATCAATTAAACATAGTCGGCACAGACGGGAGCAGAATGGCGGTAAGGCGATGTTTTGAGGGGCTTACTTCAAGCGAAGAACTTAATATAAGCTTCATAATCCCGCAAAAAAGCCTTTCCGAACTTGTAAAATTGATAGGCGACGAAAATGAACCTGCGGCAATAGAACTCACGAAAAAACACATCATGTTTTCGTTTGATAATATCGTATTTTTCTCCCGGCTGATCGAAAATGAATATATAGATTATAAACGCGCGATAAAAACCGATCCGAAAACGACGGTGATAATAAATACTAAAAATTTCATGAACAGTTTGGAACGCGCCGCCGTATTGACCGAAGACAAACAGAAAACATTGATCAGTCTTAATTTCAAAAAAGAAGAAATAAACATCGAAAATAAGGACGAAGCCGGTATTGTACAGATAAACGCGGTGAATTCTTTAGGTAAAGTACACGACGAATGCGATATGGACATTTACGGCGATGATTTGGTAATAGGATTTAATCAATGGTTTTTATACGAGGCTTTTCGAGCTGTGAAAGAAGAAAAAGTATTAGTGAAACTTGAAAACGCAACTAAATCGTTAGTTATTTTACCTTACGACGATGAAACTAAAAATATAAATATTGATATTTATAACAGTAAATTCCTATATCTGGTTTTGCCTGTGAGAATGCACAATTAATAATACGAGGGGTGTATAAATATGAAATCAATTAAAAACGGACGTCTTATCCCAATCGAATCTATCGTTAAAAAAGGAAAATGGGACGAATATTGCAGACTTGCGAATATATCCGGAGTTTTACGGAATTCGATAAAAAAATATCCGGCTCAATATAAAGATGTATGTTTGATTATACCGGAAGATATAGCCGATAAACTCGGATTTATCTGGCGAATTTAAAATTATAAATGATAGATTAAATCATAAAAAAATAAAAAGTAAATATTATAGGAGTTAAAATTTATGAATATTAACAAATTTGACACCCTTTTAGGGTTTGAAAAAACCTTGCTTCCGATGAGAGCGGCAAGAGCTACGGATACTCTGGGAAAACGATACCGTTATTCCATTTCAGATTATAACAAGAAAGAAACAAAAGAAATCATGACAGAAGCGGAGTTTATTGTATATTCTATACAACAAGGGTGGGGATTGAAAGAAAATACAGATAAACCTTGCCGTAAATGTAAAGGATTGCACTGCATTGATGAATCCGCTTGCCCAAAAGGGAAAATAAAATATTATGTATGGGGAAAGAAATACGGCGTTGAAATAACCAAAACGGGATACGATTTTGCTTTATGGTTAATTTCCGAAGATTTACTTACATTTGATTCAATACAGGAAAGAATCGAAACGGAAAAAGCCGCAAAAGAACAATCGGAACGAGATGCCGCAAAAGCGGAACAGGAACAAAAAGCAATCGCCGAGGCTGAGGAAAAAGCAGAAAATGAATATAAAGAATGGTTATATGAAACAACAAAAAACTATGGTAGTATTATTGTTGATCCTTATGTTAAAGGTATTACGGAAGGTGAAAAAGTTTTAATAATGCGCGATATATACCTTGATATTATCGGGGAATATCATGAACGCGCTAAAACGCTTTTAGTGTTGATTGATAATATAGGGAATCCGCGTTGCCGCAGGGATTTAATAAGCCGCTTGCATGCTAATAATATTGCGAGTATTAAAACCTTTGAACAAATCACGGGTATTAAACTTGCTAAAACTCAAAAAGAACGCAGTATGCAGCTTGAAACAATTACAAAATCTGATTATACGACTACACCGAAACAATATATACCGCGTAAACCAAATGAACAAGCGGAGTATAACGATATATTCTATATAAAACAACCAAGCGGAGACGGAAATAATATCGAATTTATTGAATCATGCGGACGGTTATGGAAATATAACGGTTATGATTTCTTTATTACTTATGCTGAAAAAAATAAAACAGCAATATATAAAATCACAGAAGGCAAAACCGGGGTTTTAGTGGTGCGTGGAAGCACATTAAAAGAAGCCAAAGACACGGCGCGGGAAATAACAAATGATATGCGCGGCGGGAAACCATTGGGAACTTCGTTTGCAAAAATAATAGAACAAAACATAAAAAATCATGGGATTAGTCCATTATATAAGGAAATGGTAATTTGATTATTGAAGATGTCATAGAATATTTAGTAGGTACGGTTGAGCGGTTCTATGACGCGAAACGCGCTGAAGAGCATGACCGTGTGAAACATAATTAATTTTATAAACAATGTTGAATAAACCGTAAAAATATGATATAATATAAACTATAACAGACGGAGGTAACATTTATGTATGTTGGGGATAAGAACCGTATAGACGTATCATCAAGCCAATTTTCTGATTTTATAGAAAATAATAATTTATATGTTGATAAAACTGCGTTTATTGAGCATGTACTGCAAGATGCGAGTAAAGTTCTGCTATTCACGAGACCACGCCGAATGGGAAAATCGTTGAACATGAACACACTTGCGACATTTTTGGACTGCAAGCAAAACACGGCGCAGTTGTTTAAAGGATTATATGTGGAAACAAGTGCAGTATATAATCAAATTAACAAATATCCGGTGATATATTTGAGTTTCAGGGAATTGGATATTGATGATTACAAACGGCGATTTAAACATAATTTAATGGAAATTGCAAACCGTTATTTAAAAGAAGAACAATATAGCCCTAAATTGGTTGATTATTTCAACGATAAAAATAATTATAATACTGGAGCGTTATTGGATCTGACAAAAAACCTTTATTCTGTTTATGGGGTAAAACCATATATTATAATAGACGAATATGACAAGCCGCTGATGGACAATATATATTCGCCGGAATTGCCGGAGTTTAAAAAATGGATTACGAGCATATTCGGTTCTGCGATGAAAGATAATCCGGCGCTTGGGAAAGCGGTATTAACCGGAGTTACCCGAATAGCCAAAGAAAATATGTTTAGCGGTTTGAATAATCTTGAGGTTTACGATGTATTAAAAATAAGCGTCTACGATACGGATTTTTCGCTGACAGAAAATGAATTGCTGGAATTAATACCGGAAGAAAAAATAGAAGGAGTACGTAAATGGTATAACAACATGCGAGTCGGCAAAGAACTGCTTTATAACATTTATTCGGTGATGAATTATTTACGCAATCCTGAACATGGGCTAATGGGATACTGGTCAATGACTGGCGGCGGTAATCTGCTGGCTTCATTATTGACTGATTTGAGAGCGGAAATAATAACCCGGATGTTAAATGACAATCGATACCGCTACGATATAAAATTAGATCATCAGTTAAATATGGACCATATCAAGAATACTTCACTTTGCGATGATACTTCATTTTATACTCTGGCTGTTCAGGCGGGATATTTGTCATTTGAGCCTATCGACTACGAATCTGCTGGATTCAAAGTATTTATACCTAATATGGAAGCCAGTAAGGTTTGGTCGAGGTTGATTTTGGAAGTAAAATATAACAGCGTTGATAATAAACTGTATAATATATTTGCAGGAATAGAAAATGTTAATTTATTCAGCAAAGAACTTACAGATTTCACGAGCATGGTATTATCATATAATGATTTCAAAGTTCAGCCCGAATGGGTATATCATGTATTTTTTCTGGGGTTGATGTATTCATTAGGGTATGAATGTAAGTCAAATCTGGAAGCGGGTTCAGGCAGATTCGATATATATATGAAATCACGCAGATTCTGTGCCATAATAGAATTTAAAGTATCCAAATTACCAAACGACGTGAAGAAAGAAGTCGAAGAAGCCCTCAAACAAATCGACGATAAAGAGTATTGGTACGAATTGAAAAATACGCCTTTGCCTTTATATAAAATCGGCATAGCCTGTCATGGTAAAAAATGTTTAGTCAAAACATCATTGCATAAAAAAGATTTATTTTATTTATAAAACAAGGAAAAAAAGCGCGGAACGGCAAAATCGTTTCGCGCTTTTTAAAATAAAGTTGAATAAACCGCAAAAATATGATATAATACAAAATATAACGGATGGAGGTAAAATTTATGTATGTTGGTAATAAGGACCGCATAAACGTATCGTCAAGTCAATTTGATGATTTCATAGAAAAAGATAATTTATATATTGATAAAACCGCATTTATAGAGCATATTTTACAGGATCCCAGTAATGTCCTGTTATTTACGCGTCCCCGAAGGATGGGGAAATCGCTCAACATGAACACATTGGCGACTTTTCTGGACTGTAAACAAAAAACGGCGCATTTGTTCAAAGGGTTATATATAGAAACCAGCCCGGAATTTGAACATGTAAATAAATATCCGGTAATATATCTGAGTTTCAGAGAATTAACTATTGAGGATTATAAATGGCGGTTTAAGCAAAATTTAGAAGAAACAGCCCATAAATATCTAAAAAAAGAACAAATCAGCCCGACAATGAACAGATATTTTAATAACGACGAAAATCATAGCGTCGGGGCTTTAATGGACTTAACAAAGAATCTTTACTCGGTTTACAGAGTGAACCCATATATTATCATCGACGAATACGATAAGCCGTTGATGGATAATATATATTCGCCGGAATTGCCGGAGTTCAAAAAGTGGATAACGAATATATTCGGCTCCGCGCTGAAAGATAATCCGGCGCTTGGAAAAGCGATATTGACCGGCGTGACCCGAATAGCCAAAGAAAGTATGTTCAGCAACCTGAACAATCTGGAAGTTTACGATGTGTTCCGGTGCAGCGTATATGACAATGATTTTTCTCTGACAGAACAGGAATTAACGGAACTTATGCCGGTTGAAAAATTACCCGAATTGCGGGAATGGTATAACAATGTCCGCGTTGGCGACAGCCTGCTGTATAATATTTATTCGGTGATGTCGTATCTTCGGAACGGGTGTAAATTGGACACATACTGGTCTAATACGGGGAACATGAATATATTGACAGACTTGATTACTCCTGCTCGTACAGATCATTTGTCAAAAATGCTGGCGGAATCTGGCTATACGCATGAAACTTATTTGGAGCCGAAATTGGATTTGTCGCAATTAATGAGTAATGTTGACGATTTATATTATTATTCGCTGGCTGTGCAGGCAGGGTATCTGACATATGCGCTGGCAGCCGGTACAGAATTGCACGAAAGATTATATAAGGTGTTTATACCGAATATGGAAGCGAGGAACACATGGAAAAATCAAATATTGCTAAACATGGGGCTTCGGACGCACAACGAATTCTTCAACATATTCAATAATATTGAAAACACAGAGGATTTTAGCCGTAAACTAACCAATTTTATATCAATGAAATTGTCCTATTTTGATGCGGATACCAACGAATTGGAGAAGACATACCACGTATTCATTTTCGGAATGGTGTTACTGCTGGGTTATAAATGTACGTCAAATCTTGAAGCGGGGTTCGGGCGGTATGATATTCTTATTGAAGCGCCAAAATTCAGCGCAGTCATCGAATTTAAACAATCGGAGTCACAAAAAGATTTAGAGAAAGATGTGCAGACAGCTTTGGAACAAATAGACGATAAACAATATTATCATCCTGTTCTCGAAAGAAGGCTGCCGATTTATAAAATAGGCATAGCTTGTTATAAAAAGGCTTGTATGGTTAAGAGTATTTTGCATTAAAATAAATATTTTTATAAAGTATTGCATTTTTCAAAAAAGTATTGTATAATATTATTATACAGTTTCTTTGATGCAATTAGCAATCACAGTTTCCGAGTTTTCACAGAGTTCAGAGGTATTTTTATACCCTTGGGCTCTTTTTTTGTTTTCGGCTTTCTACGGAAGCCCAAGAACCAAAAGCATGAGGGATAGTAATCCCCATACTGAAATCATGACCTATTGGTCACAAAGTGTTCGAAGTGATTTTTGAACGCTTTTTTATATAGATTGCTTCTGTTTTACAGAGGCCCCAACATTATGTTACGGGCCTCTGGCCCGTTTTATATATTTATATAAATATGATTAAAATTATAAATGAAAGGGAATTAAAACATGAGCCATTCAAAAACAAAGAAAAGAAATAATAAGTATCATAGCTTGAACCTTGATTTCATTATACCTATTGCGGACAGAGGGCTGATCCATGACGCGGAAAAAAGACAGCTTGTTTCGCGGATATTCAATATGATAACCGAAAAAGAAAAAAGTGTTCTCACATTGAAGTCGATTGGTTATGATTATACTGAAATAGCCGAAGAAATCCATGTGAGCCCAAAAATCGCTGAAAGTATTATGATCAAATTGAAAAACCGTATAATCGCGAATTTTCCCGAAATTGCTGCGGCATATGGAGCGGAGGTAAGTTATGCTTGCTAATATAATAAACGCCGGATGTATTGAATTGTCTGAAAAAGTAATTGTATCCGATCCTTGTTATGATCGGAGCGTATGGTGTATGGCGACAGACGTTGCTGTGAAACCTGGTAAGTATGTTGTTTATATTGCAAAAAAAGATGAAAAGGAATTTGGAACCAGAGTTGCGGTCATTATGGCGGTTCATGAAGATTATATTAAAGAGATAAAAGAAGATTGGGAGACATATGACTGCTGCATCGGAGTAGACAGCGGACAGTGCGGAATATTTGACGACGACATTTATCCAAAAGACGAAAAATCCGGTGGCGAGTATGATGATGAAAATTCATTTTACGGTGAATGTTGTAAACTCACCCTGGGGGACAGCCATTTCGGATTATTGCGAAACGGCAACGGTGTCGTTTCATCAAGCGGATATGGCGATGGTTCGTATGAACTGTTCTGTCAATACTATGATGGCGAACGCATTGCTTTGATGGTTGATTTTAACCTCGATAAAAATATTACGATAATGAAGGAAATAATTAATTCTCAACACGGTTAGTCGGTTATATAATTCAAAAGAGGGTAAACGGATTTTTCTATCTGTTTACCCTTTACCTAATCAAATTAAACAATAAAATTATTGAGAGGGGTTAATTATGAACTATACGATACGAAGAAATCTGGGCGCAAATAAAAGTGATTTTACGGAAACTTGCGGAAATAAAAAGGCAGTATTGCAATATTCATGAAAAGGTGATATAATTAGAAAAAAGATAATGACCGACTATAACGGAGGCGAAGGAAAATGAAATGCAAGAGGTGCGGCTGCGAAGAAATCGTAAAGAATGGGAAGAAAGACAAGAAACAAAACTATATGTGTAAAGGGTGCGGACATCAGTTCATAAGTGAGCATGGGAGACACACGGAGCAAGAGGAAAAACTGGCGGTATTACTGTACTGTTTGGGGTTATCATTTACGGCGATAGCACACATACTGCATTATCATACCACTACGGTTATGCGGTGGATTCGGCGATATGCGCAAGCCAACTGTCGTAAAGCCGAGCCGAAAGGAGAGATAGTGATAGAGTTGGACGAGATGTGGCATTTCATCAAGTCAAAAAAAATAAATGTTGGATTTGGAAAGCATACTGCCGGACAACAAGAGAACTGATAGATTGGGAGATAGGGGACAGGAGTACAGATACTCTGTGGGTGTTGCTCGAAAGGCTCGAACGTTTCGACGTCAGAATTTATTTTTCTGACAGATGGGATGGTTACGCGGAACTGATACCTCCGGACAGACTTATTCAGACGAAGTCTCAGACTATGGGAATTGAACGCAATAACGGGCAAATGCGTCATTGGTTCGCTCGTTTCAGACGGCGTACTTGTGTTGTTTCTCGCAGTTTGGCTATGGTTGACTTAACTGTCGCCTTGTTTGCCAAATTCCACTCCATATACGGCAAACGCAAATTGTTTTCTCTTTTTCTCTTATCATGAATTTGCAGTACCGCCAAACAAATAAATATCTTGATTTTTTTATACGTTTGTTATATAATATTTTCAGGGGTGAAATAAAAATGCTGAAAATAAAAGAGATTCCAAGTATTGCCGAACAACATGATTTCATATTTGCTTTATGCACGTTTTTAGACGAGTTTTATCATTCGGACATCGAAGAAAAAAAGTCGTTGCTGGTTGATGAACCCCAAAAGGGGACGCTTGACAAAAGACAGTATTGTATTCTTGCGGCGGCGGCTCATAAACTGGCTAATGAATATAATTTTTCAATTCCCGAATGGTCTATGAAGAAAAAATATATAATGCCGTACCCCGTCTATGCGTTCAACGCACAAGATACGGAAGACCGGGAACTGTTGAAAATAACAAGCCTTGACGAGTTTAAAATGCGTAATTTATTTTTAGGGTCAAAAATTTTAAAAAGGGTATAAAATATGAAACGAAAGTTTTCAAAGAAAGACATATTAAAATATTTGGATGAGATAAATAATAAGTTAATTGAACGCGGAAAGTTCGGCGAAATTGTCATCTGTGGGGGAGCGGCTATGACATTGGTTTACGAGGCGCGAAATTCAACGCACGATATAGACGCGATTTTTAAACCCAAAGAGGACTTAAAAAAATAATAGACGAGATAGGCAGTGAAAATAACCTGAACAGTCAATGGCTGAACGACGATGTGGTCATGTTCGCGGAGAGGTTCAAACAATTAACTTCATCGACATATCTGATATTAAGCAATCTTACAGTCAGCGTATTAGATATGGAGAGTATGCTTGCGATGAAACTTGTTTCGGCTCGCGAAGAAACGTATGATATGAGCGACAGCGTAACGCTTATGAGACATTTAGGCATAGAAAAAGTCGAGGAGCTTTACGGGGTAATCGAAAAATACGAATTTCCGCTGCACCCTACGGCGTTAGGCGAAAGTATAATTTTTGCCAAACGCGCGTTTGACGAATATATAAAAGATAAAAATAAAAGCAAGAAAAATTAAATTAATCAGTAAAATGATAAATAACAAAGGCAATTCTGGTAAAGAGTTGCCTGATTTTTTTATATTTGGAGGTTGTAACGTGAAAATGTTGAACAAAACTTAAAACGCCAGAAAGTCAAGGTATAATGGTCGTCATAGAGTTTTGCTAATAGCGTGAAAAGATAAACAAAACCCTACAATAAACAAAATGATTTTTCCTGCGATGAACAAAACTCAAATGATTTAAGCGTATTGTCCGTAAGCAATTTTCTATTTTATTCTTTTTAATACTGACTTTTGATTATCAGGGATTTTTTCGGTAAAATATTTTAAACATGCTTTAACCTCACCAGTAAAAGTTGTACGTCTACTCATATCTACTATTTCTATATATAAACATTCGTTCAATAATCTATTTAAATTCTTAGTTTTTTCTTTCCATTCATCGAAAATTTGTAGTGGAACAACTTGATTGTTTTCTGTGGAAAAGAGAGATAAAAGTCCATTTGAAATAATCCTTACATTATTGCAATATTTTTCAGTTTCTCCCTCTATTTTTTGAGATTTTATATATCCTGAATCCGACGCACTACATAGTTTTACGAGGGCTTCATTTAATTGTAAAGATAAAGATTCTAATTTTGCATAAAAGCCGAAATTTGCCGATAAATATTTTTCTCTATATGATTTTATTAAATCCGACAATTTAAAACACCCCCATATAAGAATGAAAACCGAACTACCAGTAAGAATTGTTTTAAGTATAGTGTCAATATTAGAAAAAACTTCAGCTATATCTTTTAACAAATTACACATTATAGTATATTCCTTTTTTATTATATTATTCATATTTTTATAATTTTATTGAACTTTTTCTTCTGTATATTTTATGTTATCAAATTTTATTATCTTGGATATTGCTATATTTTTTTTATATGCAAAATTCAGATAATTTTCAATAATATCTATAGTTGTATTAATCATTTTATTTTTTTCTTTCTCTTTTATGAGGCAAACTTCACTTTTTAAAAAGTAAATAAAATTTCTTAAATATCCTATATGATGATTGATTATTCGACTTACATGTAATAATGGAACAGAATGATTATCACAATATCTACAATCTTCCATTTCTCGTTCTGTTTTAAATATTTTATTAATATACTTGCAGGCCGTATTATATACAGAATTTAATAAATCAGACAACGTATCATTATTATCTATTGCTAATAATGGCTTGTATTTTTTCATGTATCTACAGGAATAATACTCAAAATCTGGCGTAAACATAGCGTATAATCCGCCAGCTTCAGTAGCTCGTACTAAAACTTCCCTTTTATGGGTATATTTGTTTTCTTCATATTTAAGCCAGTCTTTATAAATTAAGTTTGCCAAATCTTCTTTAGTAAATTCTCTTCCTGAATCTATTTCAATACATACTAAACCTGTCCAATTAGTATATTCGTCTTTTAAATCATTTAAGTAAAATAATATATAAGCAAAATCATATATATAATTTTTAATATTATCTTTTTCTTTTTCACGGTCTATTTTATATAAGACAATTTCATTAATTAGTTTAGCCGTTGATGTAAAATCATATATATTTATTTCTTTTTTTTCTGAAAGGTATGTTACAATATTACGGGCATAACTATGCCTATATATATTTTGGTTTTTCAAGTCGGATTCAAGCAGTGTTTGTTTATCATCAGTATCCAGATAGTTTTCTACTATATCATAGAAAAATATATGTTTGTTTTCTTTATGTATTCTAACAAAATCAAGCATTAATCTAAAAATATATTTTCTGCAAAGCTGAACTAACGCCTTGTATTCATTATCTTTTAGATTTTTCCTTTTTTCCCACATTTCATTATAAAATTCAAGAAAATTATAAGAATTTCCGCAATAAGTAATATTCAATTTTTCATCTTCCCAAATTGATAAACAACCATGTAAATAACGTTCAATAATGAATCTTTTGGAGTTATTATAAAACAAATCTATAAATCCATACAATCCCCAATTTGAATTGTTAATATCATGGATGGCATTATAATATGCCTTAACTCCATTTGAAACATCATAACTCTTTAGCAAATCTTCAATAGATTTCATTTTTTCATCGTTCATATAATATGTTATTTTTTTATTGGAAATATCACGCACATCAAACCATTTTGATATACAAACATATTTACAGTGATTTACATCTGACATTGCGCTTTCTTCCAACATTTTTTTTAATATTCCATACGTTGAATCACGCATACATAATAAAATTGCTACTGAAGTTTCATATGCAAGCATTTGATTTTTGATATTTCTAAAAGACCCTAACTTTTTTTCAAATCCGTCAGTTGCTCTATATACTGATCGTAAGATTATTTTAATATCAGAATCATTTATATTCATATAGGTATTATCATATCGAATAATTACTTGTTCGATATTGTCAGCGAAGAAAAGTATTTTTTTATTATAATAATCACCTTCGATTTTTGTAACACAAAATGCTAACCGTAAAAATAAACCAACTAAATCCGCAATTTGTTCTTCTTCATGTGCGGAATTAACTTCTTCAAATTTTTCAGATAATTTATCACAAAAAACATTTTTTATTAATTCATATAATTTATTTGGTAATTCAATATCTGCTGCAGTTTGCCACGATTTTGTCATTTCAGATAACATATGAAAAAATCTTACATATATCTCTAAATCTCCTGTGTATTTTTTGGTATTTACAAATACTTCTTTATATTTATTTGCAATATTTTCTAAATTATTTCTTAATAATTCACTTTTTTCTACATTATTCTCATCACAAAGATCTTTTTGGAAGCATTTTCCTATACTTTCTAATATCTTAAGTTTGAATAAATTGATTGGAGTAATAGAATCTATTTTAAACAAAAGCTGTGGCTGTAAAAATGGGACATTATCATCAGCCATTAATAAAAAATCGTTTGTCATTGTATTTATAGAACTTTCTCGTTTATCTATAAGTTTGTGAGCATAAGTAGTTTTTCCGCATCCTGTTGATCCAATAATTAAATACATTGTTTCTGAAAATATACCTTCTGGTGTTCCCCCAATAAATAGGTTTTCAAATGTATTACGTTCATTTTTAAGACCGGCAATATTTAAATCTTTAAAATGATTTTTTGAATCGTCTTCATCTGTTCTGTTTTCATCAAGTGGGATTTCATTGTTTTTTTCAAAAAAAGGCTCTGCAAAACAATTATCAAGAAAATGTTTCGTTAAATTTGTTACATCTTTATGGCGATTTCCGAAATGAGGAAGATTTATTAAATTGCCCTGTGCTGTGCGATCCAATGGTGAAGCTCCAAGAATTATCGCTAATTGTGTAGCATTAATTTCATTCATATATATAAAATCCTTTCTCAAATAATTCGATTTTTAATTATCAAAAACTAACTCTAGTTATTCAAACATTTTTACTCCATACAGAAAAGACCATCGCACAATTTTATATTTAATAAATACAGTATAAATAAATATATCATATATTTTTTATTTTGTGCGGTTTTTGTCGAAAGTTGTGTTTTTTATGTCATAAGATAAACTTTTTATATAAAATTATGATAAAATGCAAAACGAATGGTATTTTTCGTTTTGCATTTTATCTTTTTATGTAATATATTAATTTGATTTTTTGATTTGAAATTTTCACAAAATTAATAAAATAATAAATCGTCGAAAAATTATATAATCATTATTTTATTACTCCAAGATACATACTGTTCAATGCCTTAAAAAACACAAATTTACTGCCGAGGTCAGCTATATAATCTTCGGTTATTTCCCACGGTTTTTCAATTTGAATTTGTTGATGAAGATGTTCAAGACAACTCTGCAAAGCTCTACACGCTTCTTCCGCATATAGTTCATTGTAATCAAATAAAACTTTTGACGAAGTTAGATTATGCAGAATTACTTCCGAATCTTTGCAAGTCAGCATATAAGCACACGCCATCGCTAGTGCGCTCTTATCATCAAACATCGTGTTGTCTATTCTTACCTCCGACAATGTGTCCACAACGCC
>Ga0082212_10005759_pt1 | contig 16804 bp, 12 predicted proteins | sample TergutNt197P3_FD_71548 | JGI IMG/M metagenome (GOLD analysis project Ga0082212, IMG submission 71548) | Neocapritermes taracua P3 segment gut microbial communities from Petit-Saut dam, French Guiana - Nt197 P3 | ecosystem: Host-associated > Arthropoda: Insects > Digestive system > Gut ... | reverse complement strand
TTTCAGCGGCAACTACGGGTTCTCGGTACATAAATATGTCCAGAATACAGAGGGAGAGTACAAGGGGTCGTTCCATGTATAAAGTATATTTGACACTCGAGGACGGTTCGGTCTTCGAGGGCGAGGGGTTCGGCGCGGAACCCGGGCGTGCCGTCATGGGGGAGATCGTGTTCGACACCGGCATGGCGGGTTACTTGGAGACGCTGACCGACAATAGAAATTACGGGCGCGTCGTGGTTCAGACCTTTCCGCTTGCGGGCAACTACGGCGTCATACCGGCGGACTTTGAAAGCCAGGACGCCGCGCCCCGCGCCTATATCGTCAGAGAATGGTGCCGGCAGCCCTCCAATTTTCGGAGCGAGGGCGCGCTCGGCGCTTTTTTGAAAGAACGCGGCGTGGTCGGGGTCAGCGGCGTGGACACGCGCCGCCTCGCGCGCGCCATACGCGACGGCGGGCCTATGAACGCCGCCGTTTCAACGGCGCGGGACGCGGTTGACGCGGCAAAACTCAAAGACTATAAGCTGACCGGCGCGTGCGCCGCCGTCTCGACAGCCGAACGGCGCGTGTTCGAGGGCGGCGGGCCGCACGCCGCGGTGATCGACTGCGGCATAAACGAGTCCACCCTGCGCGGGCTGTTAGACCGCGGGTGCCGCGTCACGCTGATGCCCTGCGGTTCGTCCGCCGCCGAGATTCTCTCGCAAAAACCGGACGGCGTTTTCATATCCGAGGGGCCGGGCGACCCGGCGGACAACGCGGGGATTGTGGGCGCCGTACGCGGTTTGTTAGACGCCGGGCTGCCCATACTGGGCGTGGGGCTGGGGCATCAGCTGCTTGCGCTGGCCTTCGGGCTGAAAACGGTCAGGATGGAGCGCGGCCACCACGGCGGCAACCTGCCCGCGCGCCACGTGCCCAGCGGCAAAATTTACATCACCTCCCAGAAGCACAGCTATAAGGTGGACGCGAGTACGCTGACGCCGGACGTGGGCAGGGAGTTGTTCGTCAACGTCAACGACGGCTCGAACGAGGGCATCGAGTATACCGGAAGGCCCGTGTTTTCGTCGCAGTTCCGACCGGAACCCCGGGGCGGGCCGCAAAATCCGGCGTTTTTGTACGACGTGTTGATCAAGCATATGGAGGAAGCTCATGCCAAGGGATAGAAGCATTAAACGTGTACTGGTCATCGGTTCGGGGCCGATTGTGATCGGTCAGGCCGCCGAGTTCGACTACGCCGGGACGCAGGCTTGCCGCGCGCTCAAGGAGGACGGGATCGAGGTCGTATTAGTCAACTCAAACCCGGCCACCATCATGACCGACAACGCGATGGCCGACCACATCTACATCGAACCGCTCACGCTGGCCACCGTGAAACGCATCATCGACAAGGAAAAACCCGACAGCATCCTGTCCGGGTTAGGCGGCCAGACCGGCCTGACGCTGTGTATGCAGCTGGCAAAGGACGGTTTCTTAGAGTCGCGCGGCGTGCGCCTGCTGGGCGCGTCGCCTGAGACCATCGACAAAGCCGAGGACAGGCAGCTGTTCAAAGATACCATGAACGCCATAAACCAGCCGGTCATACCGTCCGACGTGGTGACCACGGTGGAGGGCGCGCTGGCGTTCGCCGGGACCATCGGCTATCCGGCCATAGTGCGGCCCGCGTTCACGCTGGGCGGCTCGGGCGGCGGTATCGCGTACAACGAGCGCGAACTGCGCGAGGTGGCCGCCACCGGCCTCATGCTGTCGCCCATAACCCAGATATTGGTGGAGCGCTGTGTGTCGGGCTGGAAAGAGATCGAGTTCGAGATCATACGCGACGGCGCGGGCAACGTGATCGCCATATGCTCGATGGAGAACATCGACCCGATGGGCGTCCACACGGGGGACAGCATAGTGGCCGCGCCCACGCTCACGCTGTCCAGCCGGGAGTTCTCCATGCTGCGCGACGCATCGCTGAATATCGTGACCGCGCTGGGCGTGGAGGGCGGCTGCAACGTGCAGCTGGCGCTGCACCCGGCGTCGTTCGAGTACGCCGTGATCGAGGTCAACCCGCGCGTGTCGCGCTCGTCCGCGTTGGCCTCCAAGGCCACCGGCTATCCGATTGCCAAAGTGGCCACCAAGATCGCCATAGGCTACACGCTCGACGAGATACCCAACGCCGTCACCGGCACCACCACGGCGGCCTTTGAGCCTGCCATCGACTATGTGGCGCTGAAATTCCCCAAGTGGCCGTTTGACAAGTTCGTCTACGCCAAGAACGAACTGGGCACCCAGATGAAGGCCACCGGCGAGGTCATGAGCATCGGCGACAGCTTTGAGTCCGCTCTAATGAAGGCCGTGCGCGGCGCGGAGATCGGCTTGGACACCATGAACATGCCCAAGCTGGCCGCGTACGGCGAAGACAAGCTAAAAGAGGAACTGTCCCGCGCCACCGACGAGCGGCTGTTTGTGGTGTTCGAGGCGCTCAAACGGGGCGTCAGCCCGGAGGACGTACACGAACTGACCAAGATCGACATGTGGTTTTTGAATAAACTGCTCAACCTGTGCGATATAGAGCGCCGGCTCTTAGCGTGCGGCGGCCTGCCGGATGAACTGTATCTGCGCGCCAAGAGGGCCGGGTACACCGACGCGGCCATTGAGCGCATCAGCGGCGCGGCGGTGACAAAGCCGCTCAAGCCGTCGTACCGGATGGTGGACACCTGCGCCGCCGAGTTCCCGGCGCGCACGCCGTACTTTTACGCCGCGTATGAGGACGGCGGCGCGGACGAGTCCGCGGCGTGTACGGGCGGCGCCAAGACGGTGGTGGTCATCGGTTCGGGGCCAATCCGAATCGGGCAGGGCATCGAATTCGACTACGCCAGCGTGCATTGCGTGTGGGCGCTCAAACGCATGGGGTATCAGGTGGTCATCGTCAACAACAACCCCGAAACGGTGTCCACCGACTTCGACACGGCGGACCGCCTGTATTTCGAGCCGCCCGCGCCCGAGTCCGTCCTGCACATCATAGAACGCGAGAAACCGGTGGGCGTGGTGGTGGCCTTCGGCGGCCAGACGGCCATCAAACTGACCAAGCACCTGCACGCCGCCGGGGTGAACATACTGGGCACGTCCGCGGACAGCATCGACATGGCCGAGGACCGCGAACGTTTTGACGCGCTGCTCGAGGAACTGAACATCAAGCGCCCGCCCGGCGCGACGGTCATGACCGCCGGCGAGGCGCTCAAGGCCGCCAATCAGTTGGGCTATCCGGTGCTTATGAGGCCGTCCTACGTGCTGGGCGGCCAGAACATGATCATCGCGCACAGCGACACGGACATCATCGAGTACATGGAGATAATACTCCGCATGAAGCCCGACAACGCCGTGCTGATCGACCAGTATATCAGCGGCATGGAGATCGAGGTGGACGCCGTGTGCGACGGCGCTGACATCCTGATTCCCGGCATCATGGAGCATATAGAGCGCACCGGCATCCACTCGGGGGACTCCATCGCGCTGTACCCGTCCGAGAATATCAGCGACGCGCTGGCCGGGCGCGTGGTCGAAATGACCGCCCGGCTGTGCAAGGCGCTCAAGGTGGCCGGGCTGATTAACCTGCAATACATCGTGGCGGGCGACGACATCTACGTCATCGAGGTCAACCCGCGCGCATCGCGCACGGTGCCGTATTTGAGTAAAGTGACCGGCCTTCCCATCTGTGAACTGGCCACCCGCGCGGGCATGGGAGAGAGCATCGAACAGATGGGCAAAGCGTTGGGTCGCGGGGACATACAGCCCGGTCTGTACAAAAACTCGCCGTACACGGCTGTAAAGGTGCCGGTGTTCTCCTTTGAGAAGCTGACCGACGTGGACACCCACCTCGGCCCCGAGATGAAGTCCACCGGCGAGGCGCTGGGCATCGGCAAGAACTTGGAGGAGGCGCTGTACAAGGGGTTAGTGGCCGCCGGGCACAACATGCGGCGCGACGGCGGCGTGTTCATCACCGTGCGCGAGGCCGACAAGGGCGACGCGGCGGCGGCGGCCAAGAAGTTCGCCAAGTTAGGTTTCGCGCTGTACGCCACCCGCGGCACGGCGGAAGTGCTGAAGAGTTCGGGCTTGGAAGTCACGGTGATCGACAAGATACACCGGTCGGAGAACAATGCCATGACGCTGCTCGAGAGCGGGAAGATCAGCTATGTGCTGTCCACATCCACCAAGGGGCGCGACCCGGCGCGCGACAGCGTGAAGATACGCCGCAAGGCGGCGCTCTTAGGTATCCCGTGCCTGACCTCCACCGACACCGCCCACGCGCTGGCCGACAGCCTGAAAAGCCGTTACAGCGAGGAGAACACGGAACTGGTGGACATCAACAACATGCGGGCCGGCAAGGTGCGGCTGAAGTTCGCCAAGATGCACACCATAGGCAACGATTACATCTACATCGACTGCTTGGACGGCGAGGTAAACTCGCCCGAATCGCTCTCCATATTCTTGGCCGACCGCCATTACGGCGTGGGCGGCGACGGCGTGGTGCTGATCTACGGCGCGGACGCGGGCACGGGCGCCGACGCTATGATGCGCATGTTCAACTTGGACGGCAGCGAGGGCAAAATGGCCGGGAACGCCATCCTCTGCGTTGCCAAATACCTGTACGACACGCGCGGCGTGAAGAAAAACGAGATGCGTATTGACACGGCCAGCGGCGTGAAGGAACTGAAATTAGAAACCAAAGGAGGCCGCGTGTCCCGCGTGACGGCGGACATGGGCGCGGCGGAACTGCGGCCCGGCATGGTGCCGGTGAAACTCGGCGGCGACGCGGTGGTCAACCGCGCCGTCACGGTGAACGGCGCGGAGTACGGGATTACCTGCGTGTCGATGGGCAACCCTCACTGCGTGGTGTTCATGAAGGGCATCGACGCGCTCGATCTGAACGTGATCGGCCCGGCGTTCGAGCGGCACGAACTGTTCCCGGAGCGCGTCAACACGGAGTTTGTAGAAGTGTTTGCGCCCAACGTGCTGAAAATGCGCGTTTGGGAGCGCGGGAGCGGCGAGACCATGGCCTGCGGCACCGGCGCGTGCGCGGCGGCGGTGGCCGCCGTGCTGAACGGCCACTGCGGCAAGGGCGCGGGTATCCGCGTGATGCTGCCCGGCGGCGAACTCGTGATCCACTACGACGGCGTTAAGGTGCTGATGACCGGCCCGGCTGAAAAAGCCTATGACGGGTTTGTCGAAATATAGGGGTATCAAAATAATAGGAGGGTACGTTTATGAGGGACTGGAACCAATTCATTGAGGAGACCGTGGAGGGCATCCGCCGCCAGACGGCGGACAAGCCCGTGCTGGCGGCGTTGTCGGGCGGCGTGGACTCGTCGGTGGCGGCCATACTGACGCACCGCGCCGTGGGAGGCCGCCTGCAATGCCTGCTGGTGGACACCGGGCTGATGCGTAAAAACGAGTGTGACGAGGTGGAGCGCGTATTCAGAGGGCAGTTCGACATGCGGCTGGCGCGCGTCAACGCGGGCGAACGTTTCATGTCGCGTCTGGCGGGCGTGTCCGAACCCGAGGCCAAACGGAAGATCATCGGCGACGAGTTTATCAACATATTCGAGGAGGAGGCCAAGAAACTCGGCGACATTGGCTTCCTGATGCAGGGCACCATATACACCGACGTGGCCGAGAGCGGCAAGGACGGCAACGCAGCCATCAAGGCGCATCACAACGTGGGCGGGCTGCCCGAATCGCTGCCGTTTGACGGGCTGGTGGAACCGCTGCGTTTATTGCACAAGAACGAGGTGCGCGAACTCGGCGTGAAACTCGGGTTGCCCGAGCATATGGCGTACCGCCAGCCGTTCCCCGGCCCCGGCCTGGGCGTGCGGGTACTCGGCGAGATAACCGTTGAAAAACTTGACATCCTGCGTGACGCGGACGCCATATTCCGTGAGGAACTTGAGAGAGCGGGCGTGGCGTCGGAGCAGTATTTCGCGGTGCTGACGGGGATTAAGAGCGTCGGCGTGAGAGACGGCGCGCGGATCTACGGGCATGTCGTCGCGCTGCGCGCCGTGCAGTCCACCGACCTGATAACCGCCGACTGGGTGCGCGTCCCGCACGACGCCCTCGCCCGCGCCTCCGAACGCATAACGGGCGAGTGCAAGAATGTGAACCGGGTGGTGTATGACATCACGCCCAAACCCCCGGGGACGATTGAGTGGGAGTAGGCAACGGAATTGATGTAATCCTTGCAAACACTGACTTCCTGACCGATTGATTCCCGCCGTGGCAACGATTTGGCAACATTGCTTGTAAATCCATAGAGTAAGAGCTAACTGATTTGGAATGTCAGTTAGCTCTTTTATTATCCCTTGTGTAGGTTCTTAACGAGGTAGTCGCTCAATTCCTGGGATGGAACCTTAGCCCAGTGTCCCGATGTGTCCAGTTTCGGATAATTATATCTCCACTGATTGTATTCCTCTCTTGTTATCTGGCCGTTCCTCAGTTTTTCAGCTTCCTTCTGCCAAGCGTGGAACATATCAAACATAGAAACGTAGGTGTTTCCCTTGGATTTATCCAGCCGGAGGCAAGTCTCGCCGTCAATGTTCCCGATTTGCAAGCCGTACAAGTCTTCCAACGCAAAAAGCGTGTGCGCTATGCCTACATAGTTGTCGATGTTAGGCAGGTCAAGTGCCTTTGGACTGACCTCCAAAGCGTTGGCAATATCGGCGGTCAGTTTCTCCTTCGGTGTCCTCACACCGGATTCATACTGCGCCACCCGGACATCGGCAGTTTTTTCGTCGAAACCGACCGCTATGCCAAGCCACTTCTGCGTCATGCCCCGCAGATTGCGGATAAAACGGATTCGCTCCCCTATCGCCATATCGGTATCCTCCATCCATCAACTGATACAAGGAGAATAACATATATGCTTTGGCGTTGTCAAGATAGCCAAAACAAATAAGATAAATATTTTTCTGCAAACCGCTTGACATTAGCGATTGTGTTAAGTATAATGAGTTGTATTAACATATTCGCTAAGCACATGGAAGGGAGGGAAGAAACATGAGCAACACATTTATGCGGGTCGCCGATGTCGCCGTAGAACTTGGAGTATCACAATCATACGCTTACAAAATTGTACGGCGGCTCAACGCAGAGTTGAAAAATATGGGATACCTAACTGTTGCAGGTAGGATCAACAAAGCGTATTTCATGGAAAAAGTCTGTTACGACAGGCACGAACACAATGAAAGGAAGTGAAAACATGGCAGTTTACAAGGAATCAGGCACAAACACATGGCGCGTCATCTATCGGTACACCGACTGGACAGGTGAGCGCAAGCAAAGCAGTAAGCGTGGCTTTGCCACCAAACGCGACGCCCAAGCATGGGAGCGGGATCAGCTTCAGAAAACCCAATCCGATATGGATATGACCTTCGCTGCCTTCGTGGCGCTGTACAGCCGGGATATGAAGACCCGGCTGCGGCAGAACACATGGCTGACCAAGGAGAACATAATCCAAACGAAACTGCTGCCCTATTTCGGCGGCAAGCCCATGAGCGGGATTGGAGCCAAGGACATCATCCAGTGGCAGAACGAGATGATGAACCTGCGCGGCAGGGACGGCAAACCATTCTCGGCAACCTATCTCAAGACTTTGCACAATCAGGTCAGCGCCATTTTCAACCACGCGGTGCGTTTCTATGACCTGAAAGCCAATCCCGCAGCCAAGGCCGGGAGCGTTGGCAAGAAAGAGGCAAAGGATATGCTGTTTTGGACGAAGGACGAGTATTTGAAGTTCGCCGATGCCATGATGGACAAGCCGCTGTCATTCTATGCTTTTGAGATGTTGTACTGGTGCGGCATCCGGCTGGGCGAACTTCTGGCCCTCACTCCGGCCGACTTCGACTTTGGCAAGAGTACGGTGTCCATCAGCAAATCCTATCAGCGGCTCAACCGGGAGGACATCATCACCGAACCCAAGACCCCGAAAAGCAACCGGGTTATCAAAATGCCGGATTTTCTCTGTCAGGAGGTACAGGAATACATGAAATCCTTGTACGGCTGTGAGTCCGGCGACAGGCTGTTCCCCATCACCAAAAGCTATCTGCACCACGAAATGGACAGGGGCAGTAAGGAATCCGGCGTTAAACGCATTAGAGTTCACGACCTCAGACACAGCCACGTTTCACACCTGATAGAGCTGGGGTTCTCGGCGGTGGCGATTGCCGACCGGGTAGGCCATGAGAGCATCGACATCACCTATCGGTACGCGCATATGTTCCCATCCAAGCAGGCGGAGATCGCCGACAAACTGGATACTGAGCGCGGGGAGGGGTTTTGATTATGTCATTGAAAGTATATGACGGCCAAGGCCGCTGGCGGAACAAAACCGTGGCGTTTCGTATCTCGCCGGAGGAGGACGCGCAGCTTGAAACGGCTGTGGCGCTGTCCGGCCTGACCAAACAGGACTACATTATTCGGCGGCTCCAATGCCGGGATGTGGTTGTGCAGGGTAACCCTCGCGTTCATAAGGCGCTGCGGAATCAGCTTGATGCCGTGCTGGAGGAATTGAAGCGCATTGCTTCCGGGAAGCTAATCAACGCTGACCTGCTGAACACGATTGACCTAATCGCCGTCACGATGGCCGGGTTAAAGGAGGATGCTCCATGAAAGGCTATGATGGGGATGTGACCGCCCCGGTTTCGTCTGCGGCAACAGGCGAGGGGCAGTCACAACCGCTACTTCCTAATGACAGTATATCCGATAATTATGAATTTTTCAATAGGGATTACAATTCTCCTGACTTTATCTACACCGTATCGTTGACCGAGCTGCTTGACACCGCATACCCACCCAAGGCGCAGATCATAGACGGCCTGCTCGGCGCTGGCACATACCTATTCGCCGGTGCGCCAAAGGTCGGAAAATCCTTTTTCATGGCACAGCTCGGGTATCATGTCAGCAATGGTATCCCCCTGTGGGATTACCCGGTTCATAAAGGAACGGTGCTGTATCTGGCGTTGGAAGATGTCCATGCGCGGCTCCAAAAGCGGCTGTCCCAGATGTTCGGGACGGACAGCACAGACGACCTCCATTTTGCCACTCATGCCAAGAGTATAGGTGGCGGACTTGACGGCCAGCTTAACCGATTCGTCCATAAGAATCCCGATACCAAGCTGATAATCATTGATACCTTGCAAAAAATCCGCGAGGTCGGTGGTGAAAAGAGCAGTTACTCCAATGATTATGAGGCGGTGACGCAGATCAAACGATTTGCCGACCGGCATAACATATGTGTCCTGCTCGTCCACCACACCCGGAAACAGGGCGCGGAGGATTGTTTTGAAACCATATCCGGCACAAACGGGCTGCTCGGCGCGGCAGATGGGGCGTTCCTCATGTATAAGGAGAAGCGCACTGACAACAAGGCGGTCTTGGATGCCGTGGGGCGCGACCATCAGGATCAGCGGCTACTCTTAGAGTTCGACCGGGAACGCTGCCTCTGGCAGTTGACCGGGGCGGAAACAGAATTGTGGGTTAATCCGCCTGATCCATTGCTTGAGGCCGTGGCAGGGTTACTCACACCGGAAGCTCCCGAATGGAGCGGCAGCGCGTCAGAGCTGGTTCCTCTTCTCAGCGGGTTCGACATCCAGCCGAATGTGTTGACGCGGCGGTTGAACGTCGGCGCGGACAGGCTGTGGAACGAACACGGAATCCGTGTTGATACCGTCCGTACCCACGCCGGGCGAACCGTCAAACTATCGCTGGACGGTTCGCGGGCGTGACGATGGTGACGGGCGTGACGGTATTTGAGGAACGGCAGCGGTATCAAATATATCGTCACGACCGTCACGGGCGGCCCGCAGGCTGCCATCCACCCCGTAGGGCGCAACGCGCTTTTGATGCGGAGTGTCAAAAGTGCATTTGCGTTACTTTTGACAAAAGTAACAAAACCCCGGCTTGCGCCGGATTAGTCCACAGATAGGAGTTGAGGATATGAAGCGCACCATCAGCATGATGCTCGGCAAGGGTTCGGTCAGTCATAATACGCGGGAGTTCAAGGCGGCCAACGTGGATGCCGAGCGGACGCAATATAATATTACCTATTGTCATGCGCCCATCAAAGAAGTCTATCACGAACTGTTTGACGCCGCCGTTCAGCGATACAACGACAAGCAGACCCGCAGCGACCGTTGCATTGACAATTATTATGAGAAAATCCGCACAGGCAAACAGGAAAAGCTGTTTTACGAGATTATCTACCAAGTCGGCAAGATGGAGAATATGTCAGCCACTTCTGAAGAAGGTCAGCTTGCCGCTAAGGTGCTGGACGAGTTCATGAGCCGCTTTCAGGAACGGAACCCCAATCTGCACGTTTTCTCTGCCCATCTGCACATGGACGAGGCAACGCCGCACCTTCATGTAGATTTTATTCCGTTCACCACGGGCAGCAAGCGCGGGTTGGATACGCGGGTGTCACTCAAACAGGCGTTGGCCGCGCAGGGGTTCAGTAGCGAGGGGCGCGGCAATACCGAGTGGAATCAATGGGTCAGGTCGGAAAAGGAACAGCTTTCACAGGTCATGGAGCGGCACGGCATCGAATGGGAGCAGCTTGGTACACACGATGAGCATTTGGATGTTTTGGCTTATAAGAAGGAGCAGCGGGCAAAGGAAGTCGCCGCGCTTGACGAGCAAATCACCGAAAAGACGATGGAATTAAGCGCAATGACCGACAAAAAGGAAGAAATCAAGGGAGACGTTGAGGATTTTCTCGCTGAATTGGATAAAACACAGGGAAAACTGAACACGATCAAGGAGCGGGAGCGGTTTGTCGCCAAAAACGCCAGTCATTACGATGATGACCCGAAGTACGAGCTGCCGGAGCCGAAACCAATGATGTACGCCAAGACCTACCACGATAAACACGCCGCCCCGGTGGTTCGACGGCTGAAAGACGTAATCCGCAGTATCCTGTTGCAGTTCATAGAAAAGACGCAGGAACTTAAATCTATGCTTGACCGGGCAAATGATCAGATTCGGAGCCTGTATGGAAAGATTCAAAAGCTGGAGCCGGAAAATGAGCGTTTACGCGGGGTTGAGAAGGATTATGGCCGTCTCCGGCGGCATTTAGGAGGTGAGCGCACGGATGAGATAATCAGCGAGGTCAAGGCGCAGGAAATCACGGAAAGACAGACGCAACAACCGCAACAGCGTGTCCGGCCTACACGCACTCATTACGCACGATGAAAGGGGATTTTTACAATGGAAAAGTACATTATCAACGAGAAAACGGGCATTTGTGCGGAGGAAATTGTGATGCGGGAGGTTGTGTACGGGTAAACCTCCCCAATATCCCGGAGCGGCCTAAAAAAGCCGCTCCGGGCAAAATCGTTGTTGAAACTCCTGTTATCTTGTGGTATACTTGTCATGGCAATCAATATGGTGAGGTGAGGTAGTGACTACTCAACGCGCTAAAAGGAACAGAACGATAACTCTTGACGATGGCGAGATTAACCGCTATGTCGAGTTATGTCCTCATACATATAAGGTGGCGCAACAGCATGATAATGTGATTATTAACGGTGATGCTCTTGAAGTGCTTAAAACACTACCAAATAGCTTTGTTGATTTGCTTATTGTTGATCCGCCATATAATTTAAGCAAGGTATACGGCAGCAATTCATTTAAGAAAATGGACGATGAGGAGTATGCGTCGTTTACTCGCAACTGGCTTGAAGCAGTTAGGCATATACTAAAGCCAAGCGCAACCATATATGTCTGTAGCGATTGGCAGACAAGCCTAATCGTTGGCAGAATACTCGGCGATTTTTTTACCATTCAAAACCGTATTACATGGCAACGTGAAAAAGGTCGCGGCGCAACACATAATTGGAAAAACTCAATGGAGGATATTTGGTTTTCCACGGTGTCGTCGAAAGATTTTACATTCAACGTAGACGATGTCAAAATGCGTCGCCGCGTCGTTGCGCCCTATAAAACTAACGGTGTTCCAAAGGATTGGGTTGAAAGTGAGGACGGAAACTTCCGTGATACGTTTCCATCAAATTTTTGGGACGACATATCTATTCCATATTGGTCTATGCCTGAAAATACAGACCACCCGACACAAAAACCCGAAAAACTCTTTGCGAAACTGATTTTGGCAAGTTCTAATCCGGGCGATATGGTTCTCGACCCGTTTGTTGGTTCAGGAACATCGGCGGTTGTTGCAAAAAAGCTCGGTCGAAGATTTTTAGGAATTGAGCGCGAAGCCGAATATTGCGCTTACGCCCAAAAGCGTCTTGAAATGGCAAATGAAATGCCAAGTATTCAAGGTTACGCTGACGGAGTCTTTTGGGAACGTAATACGCTTGCGCTACAGCAAAAGGTTTGTGGCAACAGCAAATCCGTGGTCTGCGAATCTGAACAGACCCAGTTAAGATTTGGCTAAGCGAGGATGTACAGTATTCTTCAAGAACTAATAGAGTTTATTCAATCACATGATGGGATTTATGACAAGACGGCACTTGCCAAAATGGTAAGCGAAAAATTCTGTTGTGTGCAGGACAGGTCTGTCTATTCAACAAAATCCTTTGCTATACGATTCTGCAAAGGACAAGGGCAATCTTCCGCAATAAGCAACACGGTATTATCCTTGTCAGCTCTGCAAAAGTATGATGACAGACCGTTTGTTGTCTGTATATGCGCGGTCGAGAAGAATCATCTGTTGTTAGCGAATACGACGATGCTCTCAAAGATTAGCCACAGTTCAAAGGAATTGCGCGTGGATAACATAAAAGGCAGTTTCAATGCTTCAGATATTCTTCGCAGTTGGGGCGGCATAGCCAATACACCTACTAATTTTGATGTGCTGTTTGCTATGCACCAGAATATCACCTTTGAAGAAAATCTTGTCCGACTGGTCGAAGCAACAAACAACATAATCCCAACGGGCAAAAAGTTCGACGTGAACATAGGGGAGCGATTAGTAAACATAATGCAATCACCAGACCGTGCGGCTCGATTTGCGGTATCGCCCGATTACTCGGACTTGCTGAACGACCTCAATACCCGTACTAAAGCCTTTGAAAATGAGATTTTGGTCGCAGCTTGTATCGAAAATGTAAATCTCCGGGGGCGAATCATTGAATATCTCATAGCTGGCGAAGATGCCGCTATGCGTGAGAAACTGATTGATGCTCTTGTGTCAGGGAATGAGTTTCCTCGGTTGATCACACGGGATGGATTGGGTGACTACACAAAGGCTTATCCAGATTATTACACAGAAACTGACATCAAAACAAAGATAATGGTGTTGGCTTCTGCACCCAAAGGATACAACCTTGATAAAATACTTGAATTTCTGTCCGAGAAGAACAGCGTGTTTATGATCTTTTTCGTGGGTATTGATTACACTCAAAAGAGTATTAAGACGAAGCTAATATCCATATTCCAAAGTACCCTGATTGATAATACGGTGATACAAGAGCATTGGGCTGGACGTAACTCGCGCGGCGTGTCGCAATTCAACGGCGAAGCCGTGAAACGTATTATTCTCAACGAGGATAATGCCATAGATGTTCCTAAAGCGAAGGCATTTTTGGAAATGATTATAACAGGTTAATTGAGGTTTAGGGAATTGAAGAAGCGCAACGAAATATCAAGAGCTTGATTCATGAGTATTTGTGAGTAACTGCGTACATAGCGACTGTTCAGCTATGAGAACCTGTGCCTACTCTACAAAAAGGAGAACTGTAGATGATTAAGGAATTGAGACTGCGGAATTTCAAAAAATTTAGGAATAGTCAAATTCATCTGCATGAATTTGATGTCACTTTGTTGGTTGGAGGTAACAACTCTGGCAAGACATCAATAATCCAAGCATTATCGATTTGGGAATTTTGCAGGATGTTTTTTGAGAACGAAGGTGGACAGAATGCACTTATTAGAGGTGTGTTCGAGAAAAGACAAGGCAAAGGAATTGGTGTAGACGAGTTTTTACCGATTGCCTTGCCATCGCTAAACCATCTTTGGACTGGTCTTTCTTCTAAACAACAGGGTGACAGGTATCCTTCCTACACATTACGCATTGCGTGTATTTGGGATGATGCTGATAAAGCCAATCAAGAGTTGGAGTTTGGTTTACTTCTTGCAAATGATCGCTTGTTTATTCGAGTAACAAATTCCACACTTGAAATAGGTGATAAAATACCCAGAGTAGTTTATTTGCCTACTTTTGCAGGGGTGTTATCTAAAGAAAATCAAATATCTCCCGCAGAACGACTTTCATTAACCGGCAAAGGTCTGGCAGGATCAATTATTAGAAATATGATTTTCGATCTTCACCAATTAGACCAACAAATTAAAGAAGATTGCATAGGAGGAAGAAACCGTCTGCGTGGTGAGGCGCGGGAAAGATGGCTAAACGAAAGCCCTTTTCAAATATTGCAAAAATCCTTGCGCGAAGTATTTTCTGTAGAGTTAACGGTTGAGCCTTTTAACCCCAATTACCAAACTGTTATTCGCGTTAATGTCCGGCTTGTTGAGCGCAAAGAGAACGGCGACTTTATTTCATTACCGCAAACAAAGTATGCCCTGCGAGATATTATGGCGATGGGAAGCGGGTTTCTTCAATGGGTAAATATATATTGTGTTTTATTGGGGCAAAACGTAGATACATTGGTTTTAGATGAGCCTGACGCGCATCTTCATGCTACTTTGCAAACTGAACTACTTGAGCGAATTGCCTCTATTTCTCTGGAGAAGAACAAACAAATCTTAATTGCTACACATTCTACGGAAATGATAAAAAATGCTGAGTTGTCATCAATATTTGAAGTAGAAAGAAAGGGTTATTTATGTTCAGAAACATCGCGTATACGTGTTCTGAATGGGATAGGGGCAGATTATTCACCTCAACTTTTTAAGCTCCAAAAATACAAAAGGGTGCTTTTTGTAGAGAACGACAGCGATTACATGCTTCTAAAAATCTTTGCTGAAACAATAGGACGCCCATTGAATCTTGATATCGTGGTATGGCCTACAACTGATAGTCACGCTGCAGTTATTAAGCTGTTTTTGGTCATGTCGGAACAAATACCTGAATTGAGAGCATCTACATTGAAAGCTATTCATATTAAAGATCGTGATTCTTTTTCAATAAATCAAATTGGTGAAGGTTTAGTATTCAATGGCATAGAAAATAGAAACCCCAATATCCTTCCTCTTATGTGGCGAAGAAAAAATATTGAATCTTACTTGCTCAATCCAAATGCTATTGCACGGGCGGCAAAACAAGAATCCACAACTGAAATCGTAAAGGAATATTTCCACTCGACACATGCTCTATCAATGACAAATGATGGCGGTTACATTGAGGAAAACCCTCCTGAAGGCATTAAATCATGTGACGGCAAAGAGCTTTTTATTTCGTCTAACGGTATTGAAAACACTTTTGGTTGCAATAAATACGATGTAGCAAAACAAGTTACTCCCGATGAAGTTTGTGTTGACATTCGCACCTTTATATATAGATTCCATGATCATTTTTCAAAGTAGCATAATGCGCTGACTCAAGAATAGCCCGGCAACACTATGGCAACAAAAAATCGGATAGCCCATGTTTTATGGATAACACAGGCAATCAGAATACCACGAACCAAATCATCTAAACTAAACGGTTAAGGTCAAGGAGTCAAGAATCGAGTGGGAGTAGGCCCCCCATTCACAGCAGCGCAGTAACTGTGTTCTCGCCCACGGCGTATTCGTGGCGTACTTCTTTCGCGCTTTTTCTTACCATCATCACGGGTAAATCATCCTCGGCGGTTTCCAGCGCATCGGATTTTTCGCCGCCGTAGGATACCGACAACTCGTATGTGCCGAGTTTTTCCGAAAAACTCAGATTCAGCGAACACGCGCCGTATTTCGGCGCAATTATATTGATAAACAGTTCCTCCGCCAATAATTGCAGCTTATTCGCCGTCTTTTTCTCGATTGCGTGACGGAAACAGAAGTTTTCCACGCCGCCAAGCATTTCTACATAATCGAAATCGCGGCTTGCGGCTTCGTAATGATACGAGCGGATATTATATATAAACGCCTGTGTTTTCGGTTTTTTTGGGTTGTTGAAAATTTCGGACGGACTACCTTCCTCATAAATGCCGCTCTCGTCCATATAAAACACGCGGTTGGATACATCACGGGCAAAATCCATCTCATGCGTGACCACCAGCATGGTCATACCGGACTTTGCGAGACTTCGTATAACCGCCATGACTTCGCTTACCATTGTCGGGTCAAGAGCGCTGGTAGGCTCGTCAAACAGAATCACCTCCGGCGACATGGCAAGACACCGCGCAATGGCCACGCGCTGTTTCTGCCCGCCCGAAAGCTGGCGGGGGAAATAACCCGCGCGTTCGGAAAGCCCTACCGATTTGAGCGATTCCGCCGCTTTTTCCCTGGCTTCTTTTTTTTGTGTTTTCAACAGCTTGACCGGCCCCGCAGTAAGATTACCAATCACATCAAGGTGACTGAATAGCCCGAAGTTCTGGAACACCATACCCATCCTGCGCCGGGCGGCGTCCATATTCTTTTTGGTGATTCTTTCTCCGTTGAAGAACACTTCACCGCTTGTCGGCGGATCGAGGTAGTTGATCGCCCGCAAGAAAGTGCTCTTTCCTGTGCCGGATGGCCCTATAATAGATACAACTTCACCTTTTTCGATATCCGCGTTCACATTTTGGAGGATTACATTATCTCCGAAACGCTTTTCAAGGTTTTTGACAGAAATAATACTCATGATATGCTCCCTCCTCTTCTTTTTCTTCCGGTTTCGACA
>Ga0082212_10005758_pt1 | contig 16806 bp, 15 predicted proteins | sample TergutNt197P3_FD_71548 | JGI IMG/M metagenome (GOLD analysis project Ga0082212, IMG submission 71548) | Neocapritermes taracua P3 segment gut microbial communities from Petit-Saut dam, French Guiana - Nt197 P3 | ecosystem: Host-associated > Arthropoda: Insects > Digestive system > Gut ... | reverse complement strand
TATACTTAAAAAATACGCTTTTTAAAAAAATAGTCAAGAAAAATCGTTTCAGCTGTAAGAAGTATTTTTTCGATGTTATCATGGATTGACACGATCAACTTACGAACATAAACTAATTACAGCATGATGTTTTCATTCGGAACTATACCCGTATATTGGCTGTGGGCGGCATTGGTAATTATTTTTTCTCTGATCGAAATATGTACCCTTGGTCTTACAACCGTCTGGTTTGCGATTGCTGCACTGGTAATGGTCTTTTTGTCTTTTTTGAAAATCCCCCTGTCAATACAGACTTTGATTTTTCTGGCAATCTCCGCTATACTGCTCTTTTTTACCCGTCCGATTGCGGTAAAAAAACTTAAACTGGGAAAGGAAAAAACAAACGTTGATAGTCTTGTTGGAAAACACGCACTGGTGATGAAAAAAATCGGGGAATTTGAAATGGGCGAAGTAAAAGTTAACGGACAGATATGGACAGCCCGTTCGGATAGTGAGGTGGAAATTGCAAATGGGACAAAATGCGAGATTTTGAGAATCGAGGGCGTTCAGCTTATCGTAAAATCATTGGAGGTACCGGAATGACTTTTGTTCTTATCGTTTTAATTGCTTTCATTTTAATGGTGATCATCAGCAACATCAGGATTGTTGCCCAGTCAAACGCTTTCGTTATTGAGCGTTTGGGCGCATACAGTTCCACCTGGGGAACCGGTATTCATGTAAAACTGCCCTTTATCGACCGCATTGCCAGCAGAGTTTCATTAAAAGAACAGGTAGCGGATTTTGATCCACAGGCGGTTATCACCAAGGACAATGTAACCATGATGATTGATACGGTGATATATATGCAGATCACCGATCCCAAACTTTACACCTACGGCGTGATACATCCCCTCAATGCGATTGATAAACTGACCAGCACTACGCTGCGAAACATTATCGGAGAGCTGGAACTGGACGAAACCCTAACCAGCCGCGACATGATCAACAACCGTATGCGGATTGTGCTTGACGAGGCCACCGACCCCTGGGGGATAAAAGTTAACCGGGTGGAGGTTAAAAATATCGAGCCGCCGAAAAGCATCCGGGAAGCGATGGAAAAACAGATGCGTGCCGAGCGGGAACGCCGTGAGTCGATACTCAGGGCAGAGGGTGAGAAGCAGAGCGCGATTCTTGTCGCCGAGGGGCAGAAGGCTTCCGCCATTCTTAAAGCCGAGGCGGAAAAGGCGGCGGCGATCCTCCAGGCCGAGGCGGCGAAGGAAGCTGCTATCCGCGAGGCGGAAGGTCAGGCGCAGGCCATCCTCAATATACAAAAAGCCACGGCGGACGGCCTGAGTATGATAAAGTCAGTTGCCGCAGATGAGGCGCTGATCAAGCTGAAAAGCCTGGAGGCCCTGCAAAAAGTCGCCGAAGGCCAGGCTACCAAGATAATCATCCCCTCCGACATTCAAAATTTGGCAGGATTGGTTACCAGCGCGGCGGAACTGGCAAGAAAGTAAGCGTTGTTCTTGCAAACTGGGTTTTGTAATAGCCGCGTAATAGGCCAAAATTTTCCTCGACAAATAGCCCCAACGGGGTTACTATTGGTATATGCAGGCCTCCTTTGTTCAAAAGCAGCAGCTTGGGGCAAGAATGAACCAGCAGATGTACCAGCGCCTCAAGCTAATGGAGCTGCCGATTGTCGATCTAAGGGAAAAAATTGAGGAAGAGCTGGAACGAAACCCTGCCCTGGAGGTGGTAAGGGATCCCAGCACTGTATCTCTGGATGAGACAGAAGGCCGCCGGAAGGAAGTAGAGGAGTATTTTGAGGCTACCTCGGATTCGGGCTTTGCCTACAGCGGCGCGGCAGGGGAGGCCGCGTCGGATCAGCACCGCCAGTTTATTGAGGGCGTGCTTATGCGTCCGGAAACCCTTCAGGAGCACCTGCTCTGGCAGTTGCAGCTTGAGCCGGTTGATGCCGAGCTTCGCGCCATTGCCGCCATGCTCATCCAAAACCTTGATGATAACGGATTTCATAAGGAACCGCCTGATACCCTGTTTGAAAATACCAATCTATTTTCTGTTCTCCCGCCGCCCCGGTTGACCGAGGCAATCCGTCTTGTTCAAATGCTCGAACCCCTGGGCTGCTGTACTGCCGATTACCGGGAATCCCTGAAGGTACAGATTTCCCTGCTCCGTGACGCCCCTGACTGTATGCAATGCTCTCTGGAGCATCTTGAACTCTTTGAGCGGGGGAAATTTTCGGAGGCGGCGAAAAAAATGGACTGCGGCGAAGATGATGCCCGCGCCTGTTTCAATTTTATCAAGAAACTGTCGCCCTTTCCCGGCAGGCGTTTTACCGCCTCGGAAGTCCGTTATGTAATACCTGATATCCGGGTTGTCAGAAAAAACGGCGATTTTGAAATTATCATTAACAACGAGGTCATTCCCGTATTGGGAATAGACCCTTTCTTTGAAAAACTCGATCCTGCGGGTAATCGCCGGGGCCGCAGCGCCGATGCCGCAAACCGTTCGGCGAGGGAATTTGCCAGGGAGAATGTCAGGGAAGCGCGGATGTTCATCAGCTCAATCGCCATGCGCAACCATACGGTAAAAAACGTCGCCCGGAAGATAGTTGAACACCAGCGGTCTTTTTTTGCCGGGGGGCCGCAGTATCTTGCGCCGCTGACTCTGGGCGACATTGCCGATGAACTGGGTGTGCACGAAACAACGGTATCCCGGGCGGCCAGCGATAAATATATGCAGACCGAATGGGGTATATTCGAACTGCGCTATTTTTTCACCAACTCAATCACCGGTACGGGATCGTCCGGATCAAAATTTTCAAAGGAGGGAGTGAAGGCAATCATCAGGGAAATGATCGGTGAGGAAGAAAGAAGCCTGCCGGATCATGAAATAGTGGAACTGCTGGCACAGCGGGGTATTTCGCTTGCTCGCAGAACTGTCGCAAAATACCGCAAGGAGCTTGATTTGGGCTCCTCATACAGCCGCTAAAAACGGCAGGCCGCAAGGCGAAAAATACAGGAGGATAAAATGAACACAGAAATTAAATCCCTGCATTTCAATCTCCACGATGATGCGAAGGAGTACCTTAACAAGAAAATCGAGCGTATCCATAACGCCGAGAATATGCTTGTTGATCTCATCATCACCATTAAAAAGGAAAAAGACTTTGAGGCAGAAGCCACCGTCAATTTCCGGTGGGGAGTTTCAATACACGTTAAGGAAAATGATTTTGAGCTTCTTACCGCCATGGATAAAATGATGGACAAGCTCAACGCAAAAATAACCAAGGAGAAAGAGAAAGTCAAAGAAAAGCGGTAAAATACTTGAGAGTCAACAAATTACGCGAATGTAAACGAATGAAGAATCTATATTGCTTTTGTATTTATTAGCGTCCATTCGCGTCATTCGTTGATCCTGTGATTCGTTATTCGCGTCATTCGCTGGACACATATTCCGCTGCTGCTTCGGCGGCCAGGGCTGCGCCTGTATTCGCTTGTCTGCCGCTTCCTGCCGCCAGTCGCTGCTGTTGAGACTTGCGGTCTTCCAGGGCAAGAATTGCGGCAGCGCGGACTGCCCTTGCTGCGGCCTTGCCTATCCGGCAGCGTTCGGCAATTTCCGCAGGCTCCGCGCCGGCGACAGCCTCAATATTCTGGTAGGCCTTCATGATTGCCGCCGCCCTTTGTTTTCCGATGCCCTCAACCGACTCAAGCGCGGAAAAACGAATGTCCTTTGAACGAAGCCGCTGGTTAAGATTCGTGGCAAAGCGGTGGCTTTCGTCCCGAATGAATTGCAGTACCTTGAGAGCCTCACTGTTTTGGGACAGTACGATAGGCTCTTTTGCCTGGGGCAGCCAAATCTCTTCCTCGCGCTTTGCCAGACCGGCAACGGCTGTGTCCAGACCCAGCTTTTCCATTACTCCCCTGGCGGCGTTTACCTGGCCAATGCCGCCGTCAATAAGGATCAGGTCGGGCAGATCCTTCCCCTCTCTGATAAGCCGGGAATAACGCCGCTGTACAACCTCGCGCATGGCGGCAAAATCATCGACCACGCCGATAACGCTGCGCAGCTTGAAATAACGGTAGTTCTTCTTTTCGGGAATGCCGTTTTTGAAAGAGACCAGCGAGGCGGTCGGATGCTTGCCGTCAAGCTGGGCAATGTCAAAGCCTTCGATCCTTTCCGGTCTGCGCGGCAGATTCAGGACACGGGCCAGTTCGTCCAGGGCGGGGCCTGCGCCGCGTTCCCGCAGCCGTCTGCGGAGGTCTTCCTGGGCATTTTGGAGCGCCATCGCAAGAACCGCAGTGTGACGTTTCTCTGCGGACTGCATTATTACCGGTTCACAGTCAAACTGGTTCTTGAACCAGTTTTTGAGGATTGTGTCGTCAAAGCTCACCGGCTGCATATAGATTTTTGGCGGCGGCGGGCGGGTGCTGTCGTAATACGTTGTGATAAACAGTTCCAGCGATTCAGCTTCGTCCGCCGCAGTATGGGCACGGTATAGCTCCCTGCCGGTCATCTTGCCGCCCCGCATGGAAAAAACGGTAAAAGCCATCAGCATTTTATCTTCAGCCCAGGCAATATAGTCCCTGTCTTCGCTGTCAAAGTCCACCACGGCGATGTCCCCTCCGGCAAGATCCTCAATAGCCCGGATCGTGTTCCGTATCTGTGCCGCCCGCTCAAAACCACAGGCTTTTGCCGCTTCGTGCATTTCTCTGGTCATTTCGGCAATCAGTGGTCCGGTCTCGCCGGAAAGCAGACGCTGCACCCGTTCGACATGATGGCAGTATTCTGCGGCGGTTATTTTTCCGCAGCAGGGCGCCTTGCAGCGATCAATGTGGTAGTACATACAAGGACTCTCTCTGACACGCAATGTCCTGCATTTTCGCAGCGGAAACTGCTTGTCAATAAGCTCCAGCATGGCATCCACTTTTTGCACGTCGGGAAAAGGCCCGTAATAGAGGCTTTTGTCCCTGATTATCCGGCGAGTCCTGAAGATTCGGGGAAAATCTTCGCAAGTAATCCGTATTACCGGGTAAGTTTTGCCGTCTTTCAGGTCAATGTTGTATCTGGGCGTATGCTGTTTAATCAATGTATTTTCCAGAAGCAGCGCCTCATACTCGCTGGCAACGATTATGGTCTCGATGTTTCTCGCGTGACGAACAAGGGTGGCAGTTTTTATGTCTTTTGCACCGGAAAAATAGGAGACAAGGCGGTCTTTCAGCGATTTTGCCTTGCCGATATAAATAATCTGCCCTTCTTCATTTTTCCACAGGTATACGCCCGGCAGACGAGGGGATTCGCGGGCGGCGGTTTTTAGGCGTTCAATATGGCTGCGATTACCCTGATTATTCATTTTGAGCCGTTTTTTGCCGATAATATAGTAGAATTATGAAAAACAAAGTATGCCTCATTGCCATATTGTACCTTCTTTTCCCGCTTTCAGGTAGCCTGTACGGTGTCGGGGAAAAAACCATGCGATTAAGCGGCGATTCGCTGTGGAAGATGGCCGAATATCGCTCCGGCATTGCCGAAGTAAGCCTTGTAAGGCCGTCTCCGGTACTGGTACTGTCCTCCGCATACAGTCAGGGCGGCGATACTTCCGGCAGCAGCCTGGATTTGGCGCTTTCCTTTGATGAAGGGCATCCCTCGCTTTTCAGGGATTCTTCCGGTAATTACCGGCTGACCGCTTCTTCGGCACTTGTGGCTGTCGATCGCCGATACGCGCGCGCCGGACTTGGTGCCGCTCTTTTCCCCGGAGCTTCGCCGATTGGTGAAATAACAACGGGAGCCGGCGCAAGCGGGCCGCTGGTACTTGAGGCACAGAGCAGCACTGCCCTGTTTGCTCCAAATATGCGATTTTTCGATTTTACCATTGAATTCTGGCTGCACCCGCTCAATCTGGAAAACGGCGAGGAGATCCTTTTGTGGGTTTCCGCCCTGCCGACTCAGGCTTCCCGGCAGCATTATGCTTTTCAACGAATACTCTGCGTATCATCAAGAAACCGGCTGCAGTGGTCATTCATCAATTTCTTTGCCTCCCCCGACGGCAAAAAAAACATCGATATAAACATCTCTGGCGTTTCGGCGGTGATTCCGAAAAGCTGGAGTCATCACCTTATCCGTTTTGATTCGCGCACCGGCCTGATCGAATATCTGGTGAATGGTGTTTCCGAGGCGATTGTATACGCTACTTCCACAGACCGTGAAGGCGGCGAGGTTTACAGCCCCGTTGCAGGGGAGGGCGGCAGCTTTGTTTTGGGCGGCGGCTTTTCGGGAATGATGGACGAGTTCAGGATTCACGGCGCCTATGCTCCGGGGGTGTCGGTACGGAAGTATCCCACACCCGGCGGAAGAATTGAAACTGCTGCGATTGATCTTGGCGCGGGGAGTAACGGCGTACAGAAGATCGATGCATCCGGCGGCAAGACTTCAATACTGGACACAAGGATTGCAGGCGAATACCGGCAGAGCGGCCGTTTCCGTTTCTCCGATGATTCTGAGATGCAGTTTTTTATCCGCGCCTCGGAAAATCCCTACCGCTGGGACACGCCCTGGCTGCCGGTAACACCCGGTTCCGAACTTGGCGATGCTGTCAAAGGTCGTTATGTGCAATTGGCCGTTGATTTTTATCCTTCGGCCAACGGCGAATCGAGTCCCTACCTTGAAGAATTACGCATTACATACCTCCCCGATGAGCCGCCCCTGCCTCCCGGACAACTTACCGCTGTGGCGATGGACGGAGGGGTACAGCTTACCTGGAGAAACAGCCCCAATCAGAACACCCAGGGCTACCTGGTCTATTACGGAACGTCAAGCGACGATTATTTTGGTGAAGATGCTGCGCTTGGATCCTCGCCCATTGACGCAGGCAGACAGAATACCATCTACATTGACGGCCTGAAAAACGGCGCACTCTACTACTTCCGCGTGGCGGCATACAGCCATAAAAGTCAGACGCAGTTCCATGCAGGAGAATTTTCACGCGAGGTACGCGCCAGGCCGCTAGAGGGACTCAGCGCGGCGCGGTAACGGGTTTATTTTTGATTTTCACGAAAAGGTGCAAAGAACACAGAGAGACATACAAAACAATACTAATACAAGTCCGCATGCGTTCCCGTCCGTGTTAGGTAGAGAATAAGCGTAGCTCCCGATATTTCATAAATCAAAAGCCAATCAGGAGTTATATGGCACTCCCTGCATCCTTTAAGATTACCTTTTAACGAGTGGTCGAGATATTTTTTATCAAGCTTTTCACCTGCGGCGAGTTTTTTAATAACTTCGGTTAACAGGTCAATATTATATCCACGTCTTTCTATTCTTTTTAAATCCCTTTGAAATTTGACGGTCGGTTTAACTGTGTACATTAAGCAAGTAATTCCTCCATCATTTTTTCAATATTGGTATAGGATTTGCCTAGTGCTGGATTTTTTTTCATTTCCTGCACTTCCCTGATTGCTTCAATTGTTTCAGCGTTAGGTGTATTCAGGGAGATTTCAAACGGTATCTTTCCCTGGCGTACAGACTGGCGAACAAAGATATTAAATGCCGTTGTCATGTTCATTCCCAATTCCGAAAACAGGCTTTCAGCCTGATTTTTCAGGTCTTTTTCCATTCGAATGTTTATATTGGTCGCTTCCATAACCACAGTTCCTTTCTAATGTAGATCATATTATGATAATATGTGCATTGTCAACATATTGCACGAATTTTGCAGATTTGTATCCTGTACTAGACCAAAATCCGGCAAAATGCTACATTATTCACATGGCTTTCAAGGATAAGAAGACACCGGTGCGCGAAAAAACCGGTTCGGAAATGATGCGCCGCTTCAGGCAGAACCCCCTTATTTTCATCGGGACATTTCTTATATTGATAATTGTTGTTGTAGCATTTGTCCTGCTTCCCGCCATCGTACCCGAAAGCAGAATGCGTAATGTAGACCTGACCTTTGGATATTACGATAAGGTTCCCATAAGCTATGTGCAGGGGAACTATTTTGCCCGGCACTACGATATGCTGGTGCGCTATGTGCAGAGTACCATGGACAGCGAAAACCTTTCCTCCATGGGTTACCAGATATGGCGGGAGTCTTTTCAGGCCGCTGCCATCCATACAGCAATTCTGCAGGAGATGAAAAAATCGGGGTATAAAGCGCCGTCAAAAACCGTTGATTACGAAGTGGCGAAGCTTCCCTACTTCCAGGAAAATGGGCGTTTTTCCCGGGCGCTGTACCGGCAAATGGATAACAACAGCCGCCTTTCCCTCTGGAAACAAGCCCAGGATGATATCGCAAAAAGTCATTTCTTTGCTGATGTAACCGGACTTTTGAAATCAGAAGCAGAGGCGGAGTTTATCGGGAAAATGGCATCAGTCGAAAGAAGTTTTCAAATGGCTGTTTTTTCCGTGGACGACTACCCAAATGAGGAATATGAAGCCTATGCACAGGAAAACCCCGATGTATTCCGTTCCGCCCATCTTTCGATGATCACGGTCAGCTCCAGCGAGCGTGAAGCGCAAAGGATACTTGCGTCAATCAAGGACGGCGAAACTACCTTTGAGGATGCTGCCAGAGCCCATTCAAAAGACAATTATGCCGAGCGGGGCGGGGACATGGGGAAAAAAATGACATATGAACTGAGCGTTGATATTCCCGAAGAAGATGTCCGCGAAACAACGGCTGCCCTGGCAAGGGGCGAGTACAGCGATGTAATGAAAACATCCGCCGGCTGGTCTTTCTTTCGTGCCGAAGATGCCCTGCAGTATGCAGATACATCCGATCCGGTGGTAATGGAAAAAATCCGTTACTATATACGAAATGACCGCAGGGGGCGCATGGAGGATTGGGCAATAGAGCAGGCCAATAATTTTATTGCGATGATTGATGAAGCAGGATTTGAAGATGCCCTTTCCCGCAGGGGAATAGTGAGCCGGTCATTTGGTCCGATTCCGCTTAATTACGGCAGTGTCGATCTTTTTGCCGCCCTTTCGTCCCAGTCTGTCGATGAGCTCAGAGATTCTGCCACCAACGAAAATTTCTGGAAAGTTGCATTCTCAACCCCGGTCAACTCCCCCTCGTTGCCTGTGGTACAGGGATCGAATGTACTTGTGCTGTTTCCTACCGCTGAAACCGAGACGGAAGAGTCCAGTATCGAAGGGATTGCATCCACCTACAGTTCTTACTGGCTTAACAATAATACGGAGCAGTCCCTACAGCAGTATTTTCTAAACAGTCCCAAGATGGAAGACAAATTTTTTGATATCTATCTCCGCTATTTTTTAAATCAGGACTGAGCATTGATGGATTCGGGTTTTTCCCATAACGGAAAGACCTTGCTTTCCGGTGTTGATCCTGCCGGAAAGGCAGACCGTGTCGCGGATGCCGTGGCTGTAGCGGACAGAACCCTGTATTTTTGCCCGGCACCCTTGTTTGGCTTCGGGTTCGAGCGGCTGCTTTCCCGCCTTGCCGGCACTCCGAATTCCGCCCTGCTTTGTATTGAGGCCGATCCGGAATTGTTTCCCCTGTCGCTGATATATTTCCCCGAAGCACTGAGGAACAACTCCCGGCTGCGCCTGACAAACCTCTGCGAAGCCGCTTCACTGTGCGCGTTTGTCCGGCAGGAATGGGGACCGCGTGCTTTCCGCCGCATCGAAATTGTCCGCATGAACGGGGGCTGGCAGCTCTTTCCGGAACTGTACAACTCACTGGCAGAATCGCTGCGGCGGGAAATTGCCCTTGAGTGGGGCAACGCCATGACGCTGACAAAGCTGGGCCGCCTGTATATCCGCAACACCCTGCGCAACCTTGTCCTGCTTCCGGACCGGCCTTCGCTGGCACTGCTTTCCTTTGGCGGTGAGCCAACGCTGGTTTTGGGAGCAGGTCCCTCGCTGGACAGTCTGCTTGACGCTCTTCCGGCGCATTTCGGCGAGAAACACCGGCTGCCCGGATCGCGTCCTTTTAGAATCGTCTGTGTTGACACCTGCCTCCCCGCCCTGCGGGAACGGGGCATTAGGCCCGATCTTGCGGTAATCCTGGAGAGTCAGCACTGGAATCTGGAAGATTTTGCCGGTCTATCCGGCTGGGATATTCCTGCCGCCCTGGATCTTTCTGCTTTACCCCGTTCGGGAACCGTCCTTTCGGGCGGCTTGTACCTGTTTTTTACTCCCTGGACAAAGCTGGCGATTTTCGGGCGGCTTGAATCTACCGGCCTTTTGCCTATGGCCGTGCCGCCTTTGGGTTCGGTTGGCCTGAGCGCCGTTGCAATTGCCGGCCGGCTTACCGGCGGAACCATAATCACCGCCGGCCTGGATTTTTCGTTTACGCTTGATTCCTACCATGCCCGCTCAACCAAAGGGCATCTGGAAAAACTGCGCCGGCAGAATCGTTTTGAGCCTCTATTGAACGCACAGGCCGCTTTTAATGATGGAGTTTTCAGTACGGCTTCAAAAGCCGGCGGCAAAGTGCTTTCAAACCCGGCCCTGCGGCATTACCGTGATTTGTTTGAGCGGAAATTCGGCGCTGCACAGGACAATGATGCCGTTAGGCGAATATTTGACATCGCAGGGGACGGTCTTCCCCTTGGTATTGAAACACTTTCGGCGGAGGGCGCTATTGATGTTTTGTGCGCCGGCGATACTGCCAGTGACAGTGCTGCCGGCGGCGGCCGGAAAAGTTCTGCCCCCGGCGTGGAAACTGCCGGAAAGCTGCGGGCATTTATCCGTGCAGAACAGGAGCGTCTGACACTCATGCGGAATATGCTGACCGGCGAAGCGCCGGTGGATCACAGCGAGCTTGACACTCTCATTGACGAATGTGACTATCTGTGGGCGCATTTTCCCGACTATGCCGCTGCACCGGAACGCCGTCCCGGCAGGACGGAACTGGAAGCGGGCAGCGCATCGGCAATTTCGTTCCTGAAACGTCTACGCGTGGAAATCGACCCTTTTCTGCGATTGTGGGATTTGGCATATCGTGATATCGAATAGGGGAGCCGTAGGCAGAAATCGCACCAATAAAAAAAAGCTCCACGGAACCCGTAGGCACGAATCGCATGAAGTTTTACCTATGGTAAAACTTCAACGCAAAAAGAGAGACCCTATAAGACATTGCATGGATTTTTACCTTTGGTAAAAATCCAACACCAATAAAAAAAGCTCCAGTGGAGCTTTTTTTATTGGTGACATCTCCAGGGGGAATCGAACCCCCGTTGCGAGGATGAAAACCTCGTGTCCTAACCCCTAGACGATGGAGACATGGTAATAAAAAACTCAAGGAGTTTTTTATTACCATGGATTTTTCGCTTCGCAAAAAATCCATGATTACTATTGAAACCATACAAAAATCATGGCATTTGTGTCAAGCATTACATTTTTAGCTTGGCCCTGAGCAGATCACGGAATTTTTGGATGGTCTCGTTTTGGGGCTCCATGGAAAGGGAAGCCTCGCAGTCTGAAAGTGCCTGGGGATAATCGCCGATGTGATAGTATGCCTGGCCGCGTCTAAACAGGCAGAATGTCTGAAAGGGGTTTATTCCCAGCGATGCGGTAAAATCATCAATGGCCTGTTGGTACTGTTTTAGCACGGAATGTACAACGCCCCGGTAATAGATAACCCGGTAAGATTTTGTATCCAGGTCGAAGGCGTTGGTAAAGTCCGAAATGGCATCCTGGTAATTGGACTGGGCGAAATTCGCCATTCCCCGGTGCTTGTAAATCAGCGAGCGAATCGGCTTGTCTGGCTTAAGTTCAAGAATCCTTGAATAAACGGTTATTGCATCATTAAAACGGTTCTCATTGTGGGCTTTCAGGGCGTCAAGCAGGAGGTCGTCAATGGAGCTGCTCTCCAGATCAACAGAAACTGCTTCTTTTTCGTACATTTTTTGAACGGGCATACCCGAAAAGAGCAGGGCGTCGGTTGAATCCTCGACTTTCCGGTAAAAAGTCTCGCGGCGCACTTCCAGCTGGCTGTTGAGTTGTTTCTGATAAAAGCGTATCTCCTGAAAAACAATATCGGCGAGGGACAGGCTTGCGTTGACTGCGGCGAGCTTGCGTTTCATTGGGCTGTCGAAGGGATTAAATTCTGCCTTGTAGAACAGCTCGTGTTCCACCTCTGCCCATGCATCCTGCAGAATCGTGCGTATCTGTATTTCGGCAATGTCAGTGCCGGCCTGTTTATGTTTTTTTACTATGTCATGCGGTATCTTTATCAAAAGATGGGTTGATTCATAGCCAAATTCCTTGAAGGTAGATCGGCCCTTGCGCTCAACCTCAACGACATCAAAATATTCTTTTACCAGCTTCTCTACCAGGGAGAGATCTTCAATAAAGGGACATATTATTCTTATTCCTATCAGGTCGGTGATGTGGGGTTTGGCAAAACCCGATTTGAGCAGAAAAATATATTTTCGATAGAAGCTTTCAAATTTTTTGGTTCTGACCTTTATTGCGGGGGGGGAATCAAACGACGAAAACACCTGCTCCAAAAGTCCCTCAAGTTCCTTTGCGAGTAAATGCCTGTCTTCTGCGCCGGATTCGAATGCTTGTCGGAAGTCTATTTTGTTGACAATTGCCCCTATTTCGGAGCGCATTGCCCGTTTGGCACCATTTTTCATTATGACAAAAAAACTGCCTGAAAACCAGCAACGATTTTCAGGCAGTTTCTCATTTATTCAAGTGATCTTACTGATCGTTGGTTGGAGTGGGGGTAAACCCGCTCTCGGTTGCCTGTTTTTGGGCATCCAGATAGCGGAGTACCTGGTTCAATCCAAAGCGCTCCATTTCCCAAACCTTACGGGCGGTCTCGCGATCCTGGATAATGCGCCAGAGGCTTTCATCGTCAATATCCCGATCGGTATCCAGAATGGCTTTGTCATAGATGATTTTTACGTCCTTGAAGTAGGTGATAAAGTCACCGCCTGTTTTGGACGCATCGCGCTTAATCTCGAAGCCTGCGAATTTCACAAAAGGAGTGGATTCAGGATACAGGGGGAAGAGGCGGAGTTCGCGGTTCCGTACTTCCTGGATATAGCCGGGGTTGTCCCAGCGAAGTTCTCCCCATCCGTCATAGTTCAGGTAGCCCATGAACATGGATTTCTGGGTTCCGCTGATACCGTCAATAACAATAGTTGACAACCCGTGGGGGAAATTAAGACCGTATACATTAACCGCGACGGACTTGATGGTCCCGACATTTTTAACAACGCCGTAGCCGTCTTCGAAGCGGCTGGGGCCGGTAATGCCGTTGCTGTCGTCAGCCGGATTGACGGTTCCATCATCCGTAATATCAGCCTGGGGTTCAAATGCGGGAATTTCAAAGGGCGGCTTGATGATGGCCCAGGAATTGAAGTTTTCCACAGGGAAGTGGACCCGGACACCCATGACCGTACCCCACTGTTTGGATTCCGCTTCTCTTGTATAACTCCGAACCATGTTGCCTACTGTCCGTGAAGATGACGCAAGCAGCACCTCCCAGTTTTCAATGGCAAGCGAGGTTCGCATTACACTTCTCTGTTCACTGGTGAATGAACCTCCAAACCGGAGACCGGAATAATCCATCATGGTAGCGCGGTTTTGGTTCGGTGTGTCGCTCTGGTCATTCGGACCAAGGGAGACGTGAATATCCGCTGCTAATTTTCCGAAGTCGATAAGCACCGATTCTTCGGCAAACAGGGACCCAGCCACTAACGATACGATGGCGACAAGAATGAGCATCTTTTTCATGCAACAGCTCCTTTCAATAAATCACTTAGATATAAACTTAGCATTGCTAAGAATTTAACGAATTTAAGCCGTTTTGTCAACTACAAAACGCCAAAAATTCGCTTTTGCCGAATTTTTGGCCGGCGGCTGTCAATACCCCCCCGAACTGGCAAAATCGCCGGTTTGCCGGAATTCTACCCTATAAGCAGCCCTTCCGGCAATAAAAAAACGTACATCCCTGACAAAAGGAAAATTCCTTCTGATACCGGCATGGAGGGTTCCCATGTTCCTCAGAACCTCCCCACCCTCCAAGGGCGGCAAAAGGGCTTCTTCGGAAAAATCCGCATAAACCACCCCGTTTCGGTACAACAGGGATCTTAACCTTGTGTCTCTCGGGAACAGCGGCAGAGAATCCGGTGAAACCGGCCCCAAAAGAGCCTCCTCCACATACCGGGTAATGTCAAGCTCCCGGGATGCAGGGCGCAGCAGGTTTCCCCCTGAAACCCGCAGCATTCTGTCCTCGACGGTTACAGTACCATCATCTATAGCATAGAACACAAAAGTTCTTCTTGCAAGCCCCCAAACAAGAAATTCGATCACTGCTGTTAAAGCCAGAACAGCCAGAAAAACCAGAGTCAGCCATTTTTTTGAAGTCCGGAAATGGGCGAAAACAACCGGTAAATTACCCGTCTTGCCATTCATCGTGCGGCGATAAATCCCCCTGAACGTTCAAATGCGCTTACAAAGTCGGCTATTCCTTTATACACCGCTTCGACCAGTTTGCGCAAGTGCGTATCGGTGGTCATCAATACCGCGTCTTCCCTGTTACTGACAAAGCCAAGTTCCACCAGCACCGCCGGCATATTGCTTCGCCGTACCACGAACCATTCTTCCGCCTTAAGTCCCCGTGATGGTATGGATCTCCCCATTTCTGTTCTGAGGGAACCGAGGATAGATTCGGCTATTCTAATGCTCTCCGCATTAAACGCCTCTTCTGTAATAAGGTTCATGATTTTGCGCAGTTCGGGAGAATCGGGAAAATGGGATTCATCCAACAGGTCGCGCCGGTATTCCGGGTTGAGATACCATACCTCGTAGCCCCGTACATTCCTGTTGGAAGCATAATTCGCGTGGATCGAAATATAGATAATCGCCTCGTTTCTCCTGATGGGAATCGAGTTGGCGATAAGAGTCCGTTCCTGCAGGCTCATGGTGATGTCGCTTTCACGGGTCATCAATATCCGCTTGTCGGGGTACACTGCGGCGAGCATATCCCGCAGCATTCGTGAAGCGTTCAGGTTGATTTCCTTTTCAACAACTTTTTGCGTTCTGCCGTTGAGCGTTTGATTGCTTGTCGCGCCCGTATCTTTTCCCCCATGTCCCGGGTCGATGATTATGGCGGCGATTCGGTAATGGGCGCTGTCCTCGCCGATGCTCCTTTGAAATGCCTCTTTGGCCGTCTGTACGAAGGGTTCGGGGAAGACCAGTTCGCCCCTGTTGAGGTAGGGCAGGGGGACGGAATAAATGTCCCTGTTGTCCAGCAGTAGAAAGCCGCTGTTTCCTGCCGAAAGAGATGTGGAAAAAGCCCCGTAATGTCCCCCGATGGAAAAAGAGCCTTCCTGGAAAAAGGGGTCCCAGCGGAATTCTTTTTCACCTCGTGAGTCTAGCGCATACAGGGTATTGAGGGTCTGATCAAGGGTCAGAACGCGGGTCTGCGCCTGAATCTGCATCGGGATTAGCAGAAGTATCAGTAATATGCGGTTGTTTTTCAATATTCCCTCCCAGGAGTGTGCCAAAATCGGTTATTGTGGCACACGTAATAATCGGTCGATGTAATACACCGCTCCCTGGTATCCGCCCCGTGCCAGCGCCGCCCAGAAGCCTTTTCCCAGGAAACTGGGCATCTCTGGAAACCCCGGTTGGGTTTTCAGAGATGCCGTGGAGAAAATTGCTAACAATTTTCTCCCTTGGGTAAGCAAACTGTCAAAAACTTCAGTTTTTGACAGTTCTCCTTCTTTATTATCGGAAGATTCGGCGTTTTCTACCGGAAATTCCGGCAGGGAAAGGCCGGAAAGGGAGCGTATCGCCTCAAGGCTTTCTGTTACCGTGCGTCCGGCGTAGTCCTTCAGCCCACAGGCCGTAAATTCTGGGAAAGGCAGCAGGCAAAGCCTTTCCCGATCGGCGGACGTAATGGCCGTCTCCGGTAATGCGTCCAACGCCGATTTTAGTTCGGGGGTTAGCTGGAACGCGCCGGGGGGGAATGTTGAAGCAGCGTTGAGGAAGGCGGCGGTTTCTTCATCCGCCGGATCGAGGCGAATCAAAATTGAACGGGCGGCGCTTTCGGCGGCTTCTACGGCGGCGGCGCGGCCTGAGGCGGCGCTAATGACATTGCCGCATTTGGAGACATTGTTTTCGGGGAAATGCACCTTCTCGCCTTCGGTGGTGCGGAAGAACAGGTCGCGCATATGGGGCTGGCTGCGCGCCGCCCCGGCTCCGGTAATTGCCCTGACTGTGCCGGGTATGGAGATAAATGCCCGCTCGGCGCTGGTCCAGGCTTTGAGGGGGACAATGCCGTCCGGCCTGCGGCCCATAGCGGCGAGAATGGCGGCGCGGATAGGTTCTGCCCCCGACGAATAGGGGTAGGTCCAGCCGGACATATAGCCCCCCGAAAGCCGGGCGGCAATCTCGCCAATCATGGGTACCTCGGCACCGCCCTGGCCGCACAGTTTGATGTCGCCCTTTGCCGCGCCCACGCTTTCCCTGCCCGCCAGTCCCAGGGCGCGCACGCCGTCGCAGAAGGTTTCCAGCATTGCCCGCTGCTGTTGGGCAGGGAGGCTGGTGGGCATGGTGTGACCCATTTCGATAAAGCAGGGCGGGAAAAAAATATGCCGATCGGCCAGGCCGCAAATCGTGATTTCGCCGCGGTACACGATAGCGTCCACGGAAAATTCCGGCCCATCCATAAAAGCTTCAATAATGGCGCGTCCTGACCGCGAAAAGCGAAGGGAGTCCGCAACGGCCTCGTGCAGTTCTTCCATCGAGTCAACGCGGCGGCAGCCCCTGCCCCCCATATTGTCAACGGGTTTTACCACCAGGGGGAACGGCGCGGGC
>Ga0082212_10005757_pt1 | contig 16809 bp, 14 predicted proteins | sample TergutNt197P3_FD_71548 | JGI IMG/M metagenome (GOLD analysis project Ga0082212, IMG submission 71548) | Neocapritermes taracua P3 segment gut microbial communities from Petit-Saut dam, French Guiana - Nt197 P3 | ecosystem: Host-associated > Arthropoda: Insects > Digestive system > Gut ... | reverse complement strand
GGCGGGTCTGCCCGCGCTGGCGGCGGCGCAATGACGGTCCTGCGGTATGACGGCACATGGGACGGCTTCCTCAGCGCGGTCTTTGAGGCGTTCCGGCGGCGTCACGACAACCTGACGCTGACCCGCGCGGACGAGGAAGCGGCGGGCCTGTTCGCCATGGAGGACATCCCCACAAACGCGCGGCACGCCCTGCGCGTGGAGCGGGGCCTGCGTAAATTCAGCCCCGAAGCGGCGCAAACGCTCTACTCCGCGTGGCTCAGCGAGCTGGAGGGCATTGACGACGCCATCGTGGGCTATATGCGCATCGGCTTTGAGCAGGAGATCAACCCGGCCATCCATGCCCTGCACCCGGACGTCAAGCTGGTCGGCAAGACGGCGACCGCGGTGGGCTGGGAGGCCCAGCGGATGCGCCAGTTCGTGCGGTTTGTGGACGCCGGCGGCGTATACGTGGCCGACATCGAGCCGCTGTACGACGTGCTGACCCTGATCGCGGATCACTTTCACGGACGCTTTAACGACCAGCGGCTGATGATCCGCGACATCCGCCGCCGCCGCGCGCTGGTCAGCGACACGGCGGGCTGGCACATCGCCGGGCTGGGCGGCGACCCGCTGCCGCCGCTGCCGGCGGACGGCGCGTTTGAGGCCCTCTGGCGGCGCTATTTCAAAGCGATCGCCAACCCCGCGCGTAAAAATACCCGGCTCCAGCAGCAGTTTATCCCGCTGCGGTACCGGGCGCATTTGACCGAATTTCAAGATGACGAATAGTGCGGGATTTCAACGATTTGTGTAGGGAGCGGCCCCTTGCAAACCATCGCCCGATATGATATGCTAAACCCCGCTCGGAGGTGAGTGCCCGCATGGCTGAGAAACCACAGGAACCGCAGACCCAAAAATTCCAGACCGACCTGACCGAGGGCGGCGTGGCGCGGCAGCTGCTGCGGTTTTCCACGCCGTTTATGCTGTCCTCGCTGATCCAGCAATCGTACGTGATGGCCGACATGCTGATCGTCAGCCGGTTTGCCGGAAAGGAATCGGTCGTCGGCGTCAGCAACGGAGGACAGCTGACGTTCTTTGCCACGGCGGTGGCAATCGGTCTGTCGGTGGGCGGCACGATTTTGGTCGGGCAGTATTACGGGGCCAAGCGCATGGAGGACGTGAAAAAAACCATCGCCACGATGATGACGATGCTGGTGCTGGTGTCGCTGGCGATGACGGCGCTGTTCCTGTCGCTGGGCGGCGTGTTCCTGCGCTTGCTGCAAGTGCCGGCGAAAAGCGTCGGCGAAGCGCGGATCTACATGATCATCTGTGTATGCGGGCTTTTATTTATCTTTATGTATAACGCGATTTCCGGCGTACTGCGCGGGATGGGCGACTCCAAGCGTCCGCTGTTTATCGTGGGCGGGGCGTGCGCCGTCAACGTGATTCTGGACCTGATTCTGATCGCGGGCTTGGGCATGGGCGCAAAGGGCGCGGCCATTTCCACGGTCGTTTCGCAAACGGCCAGCGTGATCGTCGCCTCGGCGTACCTCGCGCGCAAGGGCTTTCTGTTTGACTTTCGCCCCAAGAGCTTTGTCATTGCCCGTGACAAACTCAAATTGATCCTCAAACTGGGCATCCCGTCCAGCATACAGCAGGCGGTCATTGTGTTTTCGTTTTTACTGATGACCGGTTTGGCCAACAGCTACGGCGATGACGCGATCAGTGCGGCCACGGGCCTGACCGGGCGGTATAACGGCTTTGCGATCCTGCCGTCTCTGGCGGTCGGAAACTCCGTGGCCATGATGAGCGCGCAGAATCTGGGGGCCGGGCGCCAGGACCGCGCGCTGCACACGATGCGCGTCGGCGTGGGCATTTCGATGGTGATCGGCGTGCTGGTCTGCGCCGCCTCGCAGCTTTTCCCCCGGCAGATCATGAGCGTGCTGTCCAATGAGCAGGCGGTCATTGAGGCGGGCATCATCTATATGCGCTCGTGCAGCTGGGACTTTCTGATCGTCCCGTTCGTGTTCAACTTCGGGGGTTTGGTCAATGGCGCGGGCCACTCCAAGACCATGCTGGCCTCCACCCTGCTCAGCTCGGTCGGGCTGCGCATCCCACTGGCGATGCTGCTGAGCGGGCCGCTGGGTCTGCGAGGATTGGGTCTGGCCATCCCGCTGGCCACCATGGGAACCTCGGTCTTTCTGCTGCTGTACCTGCTGAGCGGCCGCTGGAAAAGCGCGATCATCCATAAACAGGAAGGCGCGGCGTGATCATAAAAGAACATGATTTGCGGAGGAAGTCATTATGACCTATTTAGAACAAGCAATCAAGGACGGATACGCGCATATTACCGGCGCGGACGGAAAACGTCAAATTACATATGTTTCCTCCGGCAATCACAAAGAACGCTACGACGACCCGGAGGAAAAAGTCCGCGCCGAGGTTTGGGCGGAACTGATTTATCACTATGAGTATCCTGTAAACCGCGTAAAACTTGAAATTACCGTTCCCGACCGTTTGCCGACTGACCGGGCGGATATTGTCGTGTTCCGTGACGACGCTTGCAAACGCCCTTATGCCGTCGTGGAATGCAAAAAAGACGGCGTTACCGATGCTGAATTTAATCAAGCGATTGAGCAGGGTGTAGGAAACGCGACATGGGTAAAGCTCCGCGCCGAATATGTTTTGATCGTCGCGGGCGCGACGCGGCGGGTGCTTGACGTATCGGACAAATACGGCGCCATGGAGCGTGACTTGAATATTCTCGCCGACCTTCCAAAAACATACGGTAAACCGCAAGAGTTTCGTTTCCATAAGGGCGATAAAGATAACGATATACAGCCTGTTCAAAACGGCACGCTTATCACTGCGATCAACAAATGCCATCAAACCCTTTGGGGCGGCGGGAAGCTTTCGCCGCCAACGGCGTTTGGTGAACTGTGCAAGCTGATATTCGTAAAAATCAGCGATGAACAAAAGCCGCGCAAGAACGGCGAACCGTATGAGTTCCAAATCAAAACGCATGAACCACCCTCAAAACTTGCTGAACGTATAAATAAGCTCTACGAAGAACAAAAAGCCCGCGACCCCGAAGTGTTCACGGATTCCATCAAAGTGGACGCCCATATGCTGCGTAATGTGGTATCCCATTTGGAGAGCATTAACCTAAACAAGACCGACCTCAACGTAAAAGGCGTGGCGTTCGAGCGTTTCATGGACAGCTTTTTCAAAGGGAATTTCGGGCAGTATTTCACACCGCGCCCAATCATAGAGTTCTCTATTGATATGCTGAAACCCGGTCACGAAGATTTTGTGCTTGATACGTCCTGCGGTTCCGGAGGGTTTTTGCTGTATGCTATGGATTGCATACGCAAGCAAGCGGCTGAGTATTATGACCCCGCTTCGTCAGATTACTATAAATACTGGCATGATTTTGCGGAAAAGCGTTTGTTCGGAATAGAGATTAACGATGAAATCGCCCGCGTAGCCAAGATGAATATGATTGTCCACGATGACGGACACACCAATGTCATCAGTTTTGACGCGCTTGACAACATCGAAAAGATGACGTCGCACAATAAAGGTTTTGCAAAGAACAAGTTCGACTTGATATTAACAAATCCGCCGTTCGGGGCGCAGGTCAATTCAACGGAACGCCCCTATCTCGGTTCGTTCATCCTCGGCAATACCTATGATAAGAATGGCAAGGCGAAAGTCCGCAAAAATCAAAGCACGGAGGTTCTTTTTATAGAGCGCATTTGGGAGTTTTTGAAACCCGGCACAGGGCAGGCGGCCATTGTTTTACCCGATGGCATCTTGACAAACAGCAGTATGCAGTATGTCCGTGATTTTATGCTGGAGAAGTTTCAACTGCTTGCGGTAGTGAGCTTGCCGCAGGCGGCGTTCTCACATTTCGGCGCGGGCGTGAAAGCGTCGGTTGTTTTTGTCCGCAAACGCGGAGTTGATGAAATCCCGTGTGACGACGAAGCCGTCTTTATGGCCGCGCCGGAGGAAATTGGTTACGACGCGACAGGGCGCGAAAACGACCGTTCACAATTGCCGGAAATCGTGCGGCGGTATAGGAAGTTTCAAACGGACACGCAGCCTTTTTTCGCCTAACCCCCGGCGCGGACGGGCTATGCGTGTTCGCGGTCAAACGGGGGGAGATAGGGAAACGGTTTGATGTTGGCTACAATTTGCCCCAATACGAAAAATTGTTAAAAGAAACCATTCGGTATAGTGCGTTGGGTGATTTTATAACAAGGATTGATACAGGAAAAAATTATCCGCAAGTTGGTCGCGCTCAAAATACAACCGGGTTGATCAGAACACAGAATATCAGACCTGTATACGCTGATATGGACACAATTACTTACATCGACAAGAAAATGGCCGACAAATTTACGGAAACGGGCGATTTGTTGTTTGTTCGCGTTGGGGTTGGGGTGGGCGATTGCTGTGTGGTAACCACCAATTCAAGCGGTTGTGCGTTTAGTGACAACACATTAAGAGTAAAGCTGCATTCACTTGACCCTGAGTTTACTGCGATTTGGTTGTCATTATCGGTTGGAAAAGCCCTTTTGATCCGCAGTTCAAAAGGGTCTGGGAAAGCTGTTATCAGCGGCGAAAGTATCAGAATTATTAAAGTCCCAAAAATATCGATCCCGGAACAACAGCGGATTTGCACTTTATATCGCAAGGCTTTTATGCGCCGGGCTGCCAAACGCCAAGAAGCCGATGAATTGCTTGCGGGCATAGATAAATTTGTGCGCGAAGCAATAGGACTTCCCGAAGAAGACAAAGAACGTCCAATGTTTTTCGCTATTAAGATATCTGATAATAAAGCGGAGAGAATGGATCCGGAATTTCATAATCCCTTTTATCAACACCGAATAAAGCGGATAAAAGAAATGGCACATGACACTCTTGGTAATATCATTGAATTTTCAAGTGAAACTTGGAATCAGTCAAGTGATTTTTCCGATACTTTCCCGTACATTGAAATATCGGGTGTAGGGCTTAAAACTACTGATTATGAAGTTACTGAAACACTTGTTGCTGAAGCTCCCAGTCGCGCAAAAATGATTGTTCGCGATAAGGATATTATCGTGTCAACAACCCGCCCACATCGCGGTGCTATCGCAACGATTAACTGTGATGAAGGTTATTATGTTGCGTCAACCGGATTTTGTGTATTACGGAAAATGAAACGTGACAATGTTTCACGCGAATACCTACAATGGATTCTATTGAATGATTATGTGTTGCAGCAATTTTTACAACGTAGCAGCGGTGGAAATTATCCGGCTATCACTCAAGATGAAATGAAAAAAGTTGTTATTCCGATTCCCAACAGGGAAATCCAAGACAAAATAGTTAAAGAGGCTATCCATCGCAGAAATATTGCCCGTCAACTCAAACATGAAGCTGAAACCGAATGGGCGGCGGCGAAGGAACAGTTTGAGCGGGAACTGATGGGGGAGGATTTCAAGAGTGAGCGATAAACTGGCAATTGTCAATCCTCTTTTGCTGTGATATAATGAGCGCCTGACCTCTCTGAGGTCTGTCCGTGCCGTACTAGCCGGGGAGCCAGCGGTGCCCTGTACCTGCAACCCGCTACAGCAGGGGTGAATCCCGGGCCGCGGGACGCGGATGTGTTGACTTGCCCCGGATAAGCAGCGATGAGGAACCGGTCCCGCGCAACGCGGACCCGCCCAATCATGTCAGGCGGGGAACCGAGCAGCATCAAGCGGGAAACCGCGTGTGCCGCGGGGGCGCCGTTTCCGAGCCGGCTGTCCGAACAGCGGGCATATCCGCGGACTCAACGTCCGGTGTGCGGTACGGACAGACCCCAGAGACGAATATCTCCATCAGCTTAACGAGAGCGCGGTGAACGGTATGAAACTAAAATCCCTGTTGTGGACGGCGATCGCCTTTATTTTTATCAGCGTGGATGTTTCCGTGCTGGGCGTCAATCTCCTGCCGGACCTGCTGGGGTACGTGATCCTCATTATGTCGTTCAGCGCGCTGGCGATGCGGGAGCGGACTTTCACATATCCGCGCATGTTGGCCGTCCCGTTGGCGGGGCTGCACGCCGCGCTTCTGCTGGGTCTGGTCGAGAACGAAACCCTGCTGCTGATCCTGAGCGCGGTCGATCTGCTGCTGAAGCTGGTGATGGCGCATCTTGTATTCAACGCGCTGGGGCGTCTGGCGGCCGCGTACGAGCAGGACGACCTGCGGCGTCCGATGGACAGCGCGTTTATCTTTTTCACGCTGGCGGCCGCGTTTCCGATGCTGTCGCGGCTGGTCGACGCGCTGGAAGGGCTGTGCTACTTCGCGTCGATCTTCCTGTGCCTGTACGTGGTCAATCTGTTGGTCCGCTGTTACCGCCAAATCCTGCTCCCGGTGCCTGTGGAGCCGGAACCGGAACCGGCGTTGGACGAGGACGAACCGGAAGCCCCCGAAGAAGGCGCGGCTGACGCCGATTCGGAGCCTCAGTAAATGAGTACCGCTTTTTATCGAAAATACCGGCCCCTCGCGTTCCGGGACGTGATCGGCCAGCCGGTCGTGACCGAGACGCTGAAGCGGCAGGTCGCGGCGGGCAAGACCAGCCACGCCTATCTGTTCACCGGCACGCGCGGCACCGGGAAGACCACCTGCGCGAAAATTCTCGCGCGGGCGGTCAACTGCGAGCGTCCCGCCGACGGCGACCCCTGCAACGAGTGCGAGCCCTGCCGCGCGATTCTAAGCGGCGGCGCGACCGACGTGCTGGAGATGGACGCCGCCTCCCATTCCGGCGTGGACAACATCCGCGCGCTGCGCGAGGAGTTTATTTACGCGCCGGTCAGCCTGAAACGGCGCGTGTATATCATCGACGAGGTGCATATGCTGTCCACCGGCGCGTTCAATGCCCTGCTGAAAAGCATGGAGGAGCCGCCGGAGCATGTTCTGTTCATTCTGGCCACCACCGAGACGCACAAGGTCCCGGCCACCATTCTGTCCCGGTGCCAGCGGTTCGCGTTCAAGCGGCTGTCGATCGGGGACTTAGCCGCGCACATCGCGCATGTGGCGGGTCTGGAATCCGTCGAGATCACGCCGGACGCCGCCGCCCTGCTGGCGCGCATGGCCGACGGCGCGGCGCGGGACGCGCTGTCCCTGCTGGACCAATGCGCCGCGTTGTCGGGCGGGTTCAGCGTCGACACGGCGCTGGTTCACGAAGCCTTGGGCCTAGCCGGAACGCTGGAGATCGCCGCGTGGCTCGGCCATATGGCCGGGCACGACGCCCCCGCCGCGCTGAGCGCGCTGGACGCGCTGTATCAAAGCGGCAAGGAGCTTCCGGCCCTGCTGGACGCCGCGTCGGCTCTATTGCGCGACGTGCTGATGGCACATATGCTCGGCGACGCCGGGTCCTCGCCGCGCCTGGAAACGGAGCCGTTGCGGGCCTTAGCGTCCAAGCTTCCGCCGCCGCGCCTGATCGCCATGATCGACACGATCCAAGAGGCCCAGCGGCATCTGCCGCGCAGCGCCAACCCGCGCGTGGAGACGGAGCTGTGCGTCCTGCGGCTGTGCGGGATGACCGGCGCGCCGGCGGCCGCTCCGGTGGTGCCTGTTGCCGCGCCCGCCGCGCCGCCTGTGGAGCCGCCCGTTGAAACCGCGCCGGAGCCGCCGGAGCCGCCGGAACCCCCGCCGCCTGCTAAAAAAGCTGCCACTCCCAAACCGGAGCCGAAGCCAGAGCCGAAAACGGGCGCGGCGGACGCTGAGGACGTTATGGAGGGCATCCGCGCGCGGTGCCAGCCGCTGTACCGGACGTTTCTGGACGGCGCGTCGGCGGAGCACGGCCCGGGCGGGCTGACCGTGTACGCGCGTGACGATTTTTACGCGATGAACCTGAAAACCGAGGATTTTATGCGGTTTCTCCAGTCTGTCCACCCCGGTCCGGCGCAAATCCGCGTGCGGGAGCCGGTTTCCCCGGAGGGCGGCGACTCGCTGGACAGCCTGCTGGAATCGGCGGGATCGCTGATTACGCTGGAAGAATAGTTTCAGTTATAATGTAGGAGGAAAATCGTATGGCCAAACGCGGAATGCCGCCGATGGGCGGGATGGGCAACATGAACATGATGAAGCAGGTGCAAAAGCTCCAGCAGGACATGGCGCGCGCGCAGGAGGAGCTGGAACAGCGCACCTATGAGGCCGCCGCCGGGGGCGGCGCGGTCACGGTTACGGTCAGCGGCGCGCGGCAGCTGGTTTCGGTCGCGCTGCGGCCGGAGGTGGTCGACCCGGATGACATCGACATGCTCCAGGACCTGATCCTGGCGGCGGTCAACGAGGGTCTGCGCACCGCCGAGGACGCGTATAACAGCGAGATGCAGCGGTTTACCGGCGGGCTGCCGTTCTAGGATATGAACGACGCCTTTCCCGCCGCTGTGGAGCAATTGATCTCCCAGTTCGCGCGGCTTCCCGGCGTGGGGCGCAAGTCGGCCCAGCGGCTGGCGTTTTACATCCTCAGCCTGTCCGACGGGGAGGCCGAGGCGTTCGGACAAGCCGTGCTGGACGCCAAGCGGCAGACCGGGCTGTGCCCCGTCTGCCTGAACCTGACCGACGGGCAGCGGTGCCGGATCTGCCGCGACGAGCGGCGCGACGCGGCCACGGTCTGCGTGGTGTCCGAGCCGCGCGACGTGGCGGCCATTGAGCGCGCCCGCGAATACCGGGGCGTATACCATGTCCTGCACGGCGTGATTTCCCCCGCCGGCAACAAAAGCCCTGACGACATCCGCATCCGTGAGCTGCTGGAGCGCGTCCGCGCCGGGGAATCGGCTTCTGAGGACGCCGCGGTTGACGCGGCCCCGATCACCGAAGTGATCCTCGCCACCAATCCCGACACCGAGGGCGACACCACCGCGCTGTACATCGCGCGTCTGCTGAAACCCTTTTCCGTGCGCGTGACGCGTCTGGCCTACGGCATCCCGATCGGCGGCCATGTCGAATTCGCCGACGCGGCGACGCTGTCGCGCTCGCTGGAAGGGCGGAGGGAGATTTAATCGCAAAATGTTACATGTCCCCGCATAACTATTTAATCGTTTTGTAACATATTGCACAAGACTTATTCACAAAGTTAGCGTATCATAAAGTTGTAATCGGCGTGTGCTTTCCCCGCACCGCCAAACGCTGCCGGCAGGCCACATGTCCCCGGCCCTTTGCGACGGCAGTAAGCACCGCCTTTTCTCTCGCTTCGGCGGTAATACAAGGCCCAAGACACGCGGTAAGCTGGTGTCTTGGGCCTTGACAATGGGTTAATATTCCTCCCCGGTCTTCGGGTCGCGGAACTCCTTCAGCCGCGCTTGATACGCGGCAAGGGCCGCCTGTTCATACGGCGGCTCCCGGTCCCCCGCGCCCAGCAGGCCCAGCAGATACCGCGCGAACGGCGGGTTCAGGATCAGCAGCGGGCCAAGGACATAGGTGCCGATAAAATTGTTGACGCGGACGCCCTCCTGCCACTGGCGCGGCTTGCGGCCCGCGCCGCGAACGGTGCGGAATAGAGGCGGTAAGCTATCGTCTGTTTCCCCGCGGGAGACGGTCTCCTCGCTGTAGCTGTGCGAAAACTGGCTTTTGAAGCCCACAATGTCCAGGGTCTGATCCCCGGTTTCAAACGTGCCGAGATAAATCGAGTTGTAGCGGCGCATCATCCGGCGTTTGGCGTGAAAGCCGAACAGCCCCAAGGCGTCCACGCGGGAGCCGTCTTCGTTTTCAATGTGCGTCCCGAATAGCTCCAGCGCGTTGCCGGTGACCAAGAAAACCGTCCCGCTGTCGATCAGTTCTTGGATGCGCTCCCGGTACGGCGTCAGCGCGGCGGCGGCAAGACTTTGCCCGCTTTCGGTCATCGAGCCGAGATAGACTAGGTCCGGCTGGCTGTCCGCGAAGACGGGGCGGGTTTTCAGCGGGGTTTTTACTACCTCCGGCTCCGGCAGGGCGCGGCGCAGGTACTCCGCGTTCATCGCGTCTCCGAACAGATTGCACAGCTCGGGATACAAGACTTCAAGCATCATGCAGGGCCCTCCCCTTCACCGCGTCGCGGACTTGGTTGGCTAGGGCGATGGCGTCGGTGCCGTAGAAAATATACACGCTTTCGCCCGGCTCCAGCTCCAGCTCGTTCGGCGCGTCGATCTCCCGCTCGGCAAACCGCAGTTTTTCTTCCGGTATCCCGGCAAACCGCAAGCGCAGGCAGTAGTCCAGCGCGCGCGGCCCGGTCGCCACGATCCGCGTGATCTCCTCGCGGTTCAGCAGCTCAAAGTCGCAGTCGTACAGCCAGCAGGTGTTTTCCGACCACGCCTTGGAGTCGCGGAGGTTGTTCATCATCAGGATCAGTTCCTTGCGCCCGGGCTTGCCCGCCGCGTAGTCAAACGCGCGGGAGCAGGCCAGCGCGTTGCGGTCCTTGGCCATCTGCATCACCACGCGGACGTTCCCCGCCTCGATTTCGTGGTAGCGCGACTCTAGGACGGCGGCCCCATCCAGCGCGGCGGACGTCTCGTCAGGGCTTAGCCCCAACTCGCGCATGGCGGCGGCCACGGTCAGCAGATTGTAGATGTTGAACACGCTGTCGCCGGTCAGCCGCAGGTCGAACTCCCCGGCTGGATCGGTGACGGACAGCGTCCCGTTTTCGGGATTCAGGCGTCCCGCGTAGTCATACTCAGGCGAGGCGAAGCCGCAGTCCGGGCACTTGGCGCGCCCGATGTGATGATAGCGGCGGTAGTCAAACACAAGGCCGCTCCGGCAGTGCGGGCAGATTTGAACGTCGTTGATCAGATTGACGCACTCGGTCACGTCCGTATCCATGCGTTTCAGGCCAAAATACGCGCGCGGGAGGTCCGGCGCGACGCCGCAGGAGATCAGGTCGTCCGCGTTCAACAGCAGCTTTGTACTGTCCGGCACGTTCGCGCTGATGATCCCGGCGATGTACTCCGGGTGCGCGTTGCGCATGATCGAGTCGCGGAACAGGTTGGTGACGGCCAGCAGCTCGGGCCGGACGAACGGCAGCACGCGCGCGGCGGACCGCTCGTCCATCTCCAGCACCGCCACATCCCGCTTGACCCGCCCGCTCAATGACGCTCCGGCCAGCAATGCGCACGCGATCCCGGCCGCCGTGTTGGAGCCGAGGCGGTTGTCCAGCACGCTGAGCCCGTGCTTTGCCAGCGCGCCGCCCAGCAGGTTGGCGACGGTGGTTTTGCCGTTGGTGCCTGTGACCGCGACGACCCGCGCGGGTTTGCCGATTTGCGACAGGAACGACGGGCACAGCCGCAGCGCGACCGCGCCGGGCAGATACGTCGCGCTGCGCCCCAGCAGCCGCAGCGCCGCCCGTGTGCCTTTCGCCGCCCAGAGGGAACCCCAAAATCTCAGCCGCTTCACGCCGTCCCGCCCTTCTAAAGCTTATCCGTTTCTCTATTATACGGCGCGGAGCGGGCGCTGTAAACCCCGGAAAAAAGGCTTGACGAAATGAGGCGGCTGTGCTATGATAGGCTTAGAGTCAGTCTGGATGACGGCTCGATTTGAAATCTTCCCAAGGAAGGGGTATACGTATGGCCGTTAAAATCAACACCGCTCCGATCCAGACCATCCAAGTGGATGGCCGGCAGGCCGCGCACAATGCCCGCGTGATGCACCACATGGGCCCGGCCGCGGAGCCCAAGGCACGCATCCCGTCCGGTATGCCGCCGAAGAATCCGCCCAGCGGGGAGCAGTTTGGGCGCAATGCCCGCGTCAAGGACGCGATGGGTCCGGCAGTCCTGCCGGACGCGGTGAAGAATTTCACCGAGAACATGAAGAACATGGAGCGCATGGCCACCCGCCACCGCCCCAGCCCGGGTGTCAGCAAGTCTACGAATCTGTCTATCTGAGGCGGAGCCGGAGGAGCGATATGGAACATTTGGGCTAACTGCCTTTTGTGAAGTGTGCTTTGAACTGTGTAAAAAAGCTGTTCTTTCGGGAGCGGCTTTTTTTTGCAAGCGGACACCAAAAAAAAATACCTCTTGCGCTTTTGCCAATTACGGCGTATACTGCAAGAGTGGGGTTTTATCGCCAGCCACTTAGAGAGGAGACTTGCCTGAATGATTAAAGCCATTGGGTCCCGCAAGCGCGCGGTATGCAAGCCGGACGGGACCTACCGGACATTCCTGAATCATGTGGAGGACCTGCTCGGCGCCGAGCCGGTTCAACGTTTGGATACATTCCCGCATCACGCCGACTCCAGCCGTCTTCAGCACAGCGTCAACGTGGCCTATTACAGCTTTCTGCTGTGCCGCCGGATGGGGTTGGACGCCCGCTCCGCCGCGCGGGGGGGGCTGTTGCACGACCTGTTTTTCTATGATCTGGCCAACAAAAAGGACGGCCCGCATCACACGTGGCTGCATCCTGAAATCGCTCTCCGAAACGCGGAGGAGCTGACCGAGCTTTGTGACATAGAGCGCGACATCATTCTCTGCCACATGTGGCCCCGCGCGCATCTGCCGCGGTATTTTGAGTCCTTTATTGTCAGCGTGATGGACAAAGCGGCGTTCTTTATGGAAATCAGCCGCACGGTATTTGTCAATCATAAGAGTCCCCGGCGGTCGGAGACTCCGGTGAGCGTAAAGCTTTGAGATCGTTTAGCATAACCAACCGCAGGGGCAGACTTCGTGTCTGTCCCTACGCCTTTTTCGGGCGGTTTGTATACTTTTTCCTCGGGTAAAACACCCCGATCAAGTCCTCCCGGCCCGCCTTGCGCAGGGCGGCGATCACCAGCGGCTTGTTTTTCGGGTTCTTCCATTGCAGCAGCGCGCGCTGCATGGCTTTTTCGCCGGGGGCTTTGGCCACGTAGAGCGGCTTGCGCGTCTGGGTATCCAGGCCGGTGTAGTACATGCAGGTAGACAGCGTGCCGGGGGTGGGGTAGAAGTCCTGCACTTGCTCGGGGTGGCGGCCCTGCCGCTTGAGGGTCAGCGCCATTTCCACCGCGTCGTTCAGCGTCGCGCCGGGGTGAGAGGAAATCAGGTAGGGGACTAGGAACTGCTTTTTGCCCGCCTCCCGGCTGGCGTCGTGGAACGCCTTGGAAAACTGCTCGAAGACGCCCCATTTGGGCTTGCCCATGCGCCGCAGCACGCTGTCCACGCAGTGTTCCGGCGCGACCTTGAGCTGCCCGGACGTGTGATGCTCGGCGATTTCCCGCAGACAGCGCCGGTTTTTGTCCAGCAGCAGGTAGTCGTACCGCAGGCCGGAGCGGATAAACGCCTTTTTGACGCCCGGTACGGCGCGCACCTTGCGCAGTAAGGACAGATAATCCGCGTGGCTGGCGTCCAGATGCTCGCAAGGCTCCGGGGCCAGACAGGTCCGGCCCCGGCACGCGCCGCGCCGGGCTTGCTCCGCGCACGCGTTATGCCGGAAGTTGGCCGTCGGGCCGCCGATATCGTGAATATAGCCCTTGAAATCCGGCTCCCGCGTGAACCCCTCGGCCTCGCGCAGGACCGACGCATGGCTCCGCGCGGAGATCAGCCGCCCCTGATGGAAGGCCAGCGCGCAAAACCGGCAGGAGCCGAAGCACCCCCGGTTGTGGATGATCGAAAACCGCACCTCCTCCAGCGCGGGGACCTCCTGCGTATAGGACGGGTCCGGCAGGCGCGTGTACGGGTAGACCGCCACAGCGTCCAGCTCCGCCGTCGTCAGGGGCCTGGCCGGAGGATAGCAGACGACCGCCCCCGCGCCGTGCGGCTGGATCAGCGCGCGGCCGCGCACCGGGTCGTGCTCCGCGTATTGCAGCAGCGCCGCGTCCAGATATTTGCGCTTGTCCGCGCGGCATTCCTCCAGCGACGGGCATCGGATAAATTTGTTGTTAGTATAATTTGATTTATAATAAGTACAAGCTCCGGGAATGCTCTGCAAATCCCGGCCTTCGCGGAGCCGCCGCGCGATTTCGCGCACGGCGCGTTCGCCCATGCCGTAGACCAGCGCGTCCGCCTCCGTTTCCGCCAGAATGCTGGGGCGCACGCTGTCGCTCCAGTAGTCGTAGTGCGCAAATCGCCTAAGCGACGCCTCCAGCCCGCCCAGAATCAGCGGCAGACCGGGAAAGGCCTGCCGGGCCAGCGCGGCATATACCGACGCGGCGCGGTCGGGACGCCGCCCGGTCACGCCGCCGGGCGTGTATAGGTCGCGCTCCCGCCGCCGCTTGGCGACGGTGTAGTGCGCGACCATCGAGTCCAGATTCCCGCCTGTCACCATAATGGCCAAGCGCGGCCTTGGATAGGCGGCAAAGTCCGCCGTGTCGCGCCAGCGCGGCTGGGACAGCACCGCCACCGTATACCCCTCCGCCGACAGCGTGTGCGCGATCACCGCCGCGCCAAAGCTGGGGTGGTCGACCCAAGCGTCCCCCGTGACCAGCAGGAAGTCACATTCCGCTCCGCGCTCCAGCACAATCATGACCGGCACATAATATCCAGCGTTCCGGTAGCGGACGATTTTTCTCCGGTTTTGCGGAACCCGGCTTTCGCATAGAACCGGATGGCCCGCGTGTTGCCGGGGTGGACGTACAGGCTCAGCGCGGAGCGGCCCAGCGCGCGGTAGAAGCTGATCGCTTCGCCCAGCGGCTGGATGCCCAAACCCTGATCGCAATACTTCTCGTCCATGGCCAGCAGCGCGATATGCCCTGTAGAGCCGTTTCCGTTGTTCGGGTCCAGCAGCAGAAGGCCCATCACCTCGTCCAGATTCAAGATAAACTGGACACAGCGCGGGTTGGCCGCCGCCATGGTCTTTATGTTCTCCCGCGCGATGTCCGCGTTGTACCCTTGCTCATTGCCGTAGACGCCCAACCACGTCTTGCGCTGCCGCCGGATCACCTCGTCAAGCTCAGTGCGCAGGTCCGCCGGGCGATACCACAGGCCGGTTTCATAGGCTGTCGTCTCGGTGCGCCACCAGTGCTGCTTGGCCAGCGTGGACAGCTCCCCCAGATGGTCCGCGTCGCCGTGGTAATCGGTGGAGGCCGCGCCGTCCGGCCCGATGCGCAATAGGGAGACAGAGGCGTTGTCCATATGCGGCAGCTGCTCGATGTCCCCGTCCGGGATGTTCAGCATCCGCCCCAGCAGCGCGCGGATCGACATGCCGTGCGAAACGATGGCCACGCAGCCGCCCGCGTGACGCTGGGCGATTTCGCGCACGGCAGCCTCCATGCGGTCGGCGGTCTGGCGCAGGGTTTCCGCGCCTTCCAGCCGAAACTCAGACAAGCGGCGCATAAACGCGGCAAACTCCCCCGGATACTCCTGATTGCACCAGCCCCACGGCTTATCCTCCCACGGGCCCAGGTAAATCTCACGCAGACGCTCGTCCGGGCGCGCGGACAGCCCCACGGCCAGCGCCGTGCGGCGCGCGCGGTAGAGGTCGGAGGTGTACACCGCGTCCAGCTCCACGTCCTCAAAGCGTTTGGACAGCGCGGCCAGCTGATCCAGACCGTTGGGCATCAGCAGTCCGTCGTACTGCCCGTGCGCCCGGCGGAAGATATTGCCCTCCGCCTCGGCGTGCCGGATCAGATACAGGCACGTTACGTTTCCCATGGCCGCATTCCCCCCGTCAAGTCCGCGATGCGCTCCAGACCGTGCGTTTCGGCATATTCCAGCAAGCCCTGAACGATTTTCAGCGGCGCGTACGGGTCGCGGAACATCGCCGTGCCCACGCCGACGGCCCCGGCCCCGGCCAGCATCATTTCCACCGCGTCCGACGCGGCAGAGACGCCGCCCATGCCCAAAATGGGCAGTCCCAGCCCCGATACCTGCCACACGCACCGCAGGGCCACCGGCAGCACGGCGGGACCGGACAACCCGCCCGTGTTCATCCGCAGGATGGGCCGCCGGGTTTCCGGGTCGATCCGCAGGCCGCTTACCGTGTTGATCAGCGACAGCCCGTCCGCGCCCGCGTCCCGAACGGCGCGCGCGACGGCGGCAATGTCGGTGACATTTGGGGTTAATTTAACAAATAATGGACATTTTGCCTTGTTTTTAACAGCCGCCGTCACTTCGGCGGCGGAAGCGGGGTCTATGCCGAACTGGATGCCTCCGGCTTTGATATTGGGGCAGGAAATGTTGACCTCCAGCGCGTCCACCGCGTCCCCGAGCATGTCCGCCATCTCTGCGTACTCCGCCGGGGTATTGCCCGAAATGTTGGCGATGACCGCAACATCAAACTGACACATAAACGGCAGCTCGTCGCGCAGGAACGCTTCCGCGCCGGGGTTTTGGAACCCCACGCTGTTTAGCATCCCCATCGGCGTCTCAGCCACGCGCGGCGGCGGGTTGCCCTCGCGCGGGCGAAGCGTCAGCCCCTTGGCGCAGACGCCGCCCAAGCGGCTCAGGTCGTACAGCTCCCCGTACTCGCGCCCGAAGCCGAAGCAGCCGGACACGGCCACGACGGGGTTTTTCATCGTCACCCCGGCCAAGCGCACAGACAAATCCGGCTTATTCATCCCAACTCACCTCTTCCGCCCGGAACACCGGGCCGTCGCGGCACACGCGCTGATAGCTTCCGCCCACGGCGCATACGCAGACCCGGCACGCGCCGACGCCGCAGGCCATGCGCTGTTCCAGCGACACCTGACAGTCGACTTTGTACTCATTACAAACTCCGGCCACCGCGCGGAGCATCGGGAGCGGGCCGCACGCCAGCACGCCGGACCAGCCGCCGCCTTGCAGATGGTCGCGCAACGCCTCGTGCGGATAACCCTTTTCGCCCGCCGAGCCGTCGTCGGTCAGCAGGTCGTAGGAGCCGAACGCCTCGGTCAGCGCCACGGCCCCGGCGTGGCGGAAGCCCAGGATCGCGTGCGTTTGACCG
>Ga0082212_10005756_pt1 | contig 16810 bp, 11 predicted proteins | sample TergutNt197P3_FD_71548 | JGI IMG/M metagenome (GOLD analysis project Ga0082212, IMG submission 71548) | Neocapritermes taracua P3 segment gut microbial communities from Petit-Saut dam, French Guiana - Nt197 P3 | ecosystem: Host-associated > Arthropoda: Insects > Digestive system > Gut ... | reverse complement strand
GATTGGTAGTGAGTACATGTTGACATGTACCTCGTTAAAAAAAGGGCCGAAATACCCGGCAACACCCATACGGGTCATCCATGGCTCGGCAATGGTTTTCTTGGCGTTTCGCCAACCGCATGGATACGGTATGCGTAATATTTCGTGATGTTTTGCATACAATGCTTCTATCTCGCTATCAATCTCTTGTACATCGAAAAACGGATCAGCAACATACGCCTGATTGATGGCATCAATATAGCGCCCGACCAATTCCTCGAAATATGCCCGATCTTCTTTCGGAGGATTTACCTCGAAACGCTCATAAAAACCCGGACGAAAATACCCGATACCCCATGACATATAAAACCAAACCACAATCCATAAAACGGAAAGCAGCAATGCCCTTATCCGGCGACCGAACTTTTTTCGGCGAATAAATAACCTAATGATATTGACCAACAAAAGAATAGTTGCGACAACAACTAAAACATCTAACAGAGAAAATGGAAACCAACGGCTGAAAAAAGATAAAACCGTTGCTATCAAAGGGTAACAACTACGCATATACCATTCGGCCAATACAGGATTGCGAGCGCAAAAATAGATGAATAGCAGGCAAAAAAGTGGCGCCAAAAAGCGGATGGTTACAGCAATGTATCTTCTATTCATTATATGTAAATCCTTGTGCCTGACGTTCGTCCTGAAGTTTTGACCATACATCCGGGCCTTGTTCACGCATAACAGCATTGTCGGATTCAAGTATTGGATATCCCTCAAAGTATCTTTCAAAGAGTTCGCATGGGTAACTGTCGCATAATGCACACATCTCTACGCCTTTTTCTTTTGCGCAAATCCTTACTTTACATCCCGGATTCCCGCTCCCTTCTTGGCAGGATATACATACGCCGTCAACAGCCATGCTTTTCAGAAACGACCAAAAAGTATCGCCGTTAGGAATCATATTGATTATGTCTTCAAAACCCGCTTTCTTCATTTCTTCATACAGGGTTTTCGATGCAGGCTCAACCTTTACCTTTACCGCACAATTTTCGCAGTAAAGGCCACAGTAACAAATGTATTCTTTTTCCATATTTCAATGTTCTGTAACTAAATTGAGGGCAAAGGTAATCAATATTTATTTCTCTTGGTGTGTCTATTTTGATAATGTTTGAATGATTTGATTAGCGACGCTACTATACGCAGTGCATGATGGGGACATAAGTTGATTAATAGATAGATAGATAGGCGTTTTTTTTTTGACAAAATTGTTGTTTTTCCAAATAAATGTTACTAATTTTGGAGCAATTTCTATGTTTTTTTATAACTAATCAATATAAACTCTAATAGATATGAAACGAGTAAATTTTATTTTAGTAATTATCCTGATGATAACTGCCGGATGCAGTGAAAACAGGCAATCAAATGATAGCTTAATTACGATTGAAGTTACGAAAAGTTATCCCAAGAAGGAGCTGATTTTGCAGGATATTTTTGATGTGGAATATATTGCGTTGGAGACGAATGAAGAATTTGTTACTTCAAGTTTCATCCTGAATATCGGCAAGAGTATTATAGCAGTAAGAAATAGCGGTGTGATTACGGAGGGAGATATTTTTTTCTTTGACCGAACAGGTAAAGGTTTAAGAAAGATAAACAGAAGGGGCCAAGGACCTGGAGAATATATAGCTGTACAAATTTTGGTACTTGATGAGGATAACAATGAAATGTTCGTCTTCGACATGTCTGTAAACAGCTTTATACTGGTGTATGACCTGTACGGGAATTTCAAACGACATTTAGAAAATCCCAGGGAACTTGAGCCCTTTTCAATCGCCAATTTCGACCATGATCATTTAATTATACATGATAGTGGTTATCTTAATATTGTCAATGGTAATATAGAGGGGATAAGAAACCAATTTTTTATACTAAGTAAAAAGGACGGGAGTATTACCAAAGAAATTGTAATTCCTTTTGAAATGAAGAAATGGGCGGTGATTGGAGCTGATCAGATGAACAGTCAGCGTATTTATAATCAATGGATTATGCCTATGCCTTACAGCAATTGGATCATTGCAGAGGCTTCATCAGATACAATATATACTATCTTACCGGATTACAGTATAGTACCCTTTATTGCACGAATACCTTCCATACAATCAATGAATCCGGAAGTTTTTCTTTTGCCAGGTGTTATTTCCGATCGTTATTATTTCATGCAAACAGTCAAAAAAGAATATGATTTTGCAACTGGAACAGGATGGCCGCGTGCCGATTTAGTTTACGACCGACAAATGAATGCTATCTTCGAACCTATTGTATATAATGACGATTTTTCGAATAAAAGACCAGTAAAATTGGTCTTTGATAGCAGACCGGTAAACTTTCCTATAACTAATGAGATCGCTTTTTACATTAAATATGAGGCTTTCGAGCTTGTTGAAACTTACAGGAAAGGAGAACTGAAAGGAAGACTGAAAGAAATTGCAGCGGAATTGGATGAAGAATCAAATGCAGTGATTATGATTGCAAAACACAAGAAATAACGGTTAATGGTTAGTGTGCAAAAGCAAAAAGGGAAGTAGCCAAATAAAATAGATAGCGTATAGATAGTAGAAATTAGTTATATTTGTATCTTTGTCGAATGAATAAACAATTCTGATAACAGATTATAATATATGTTATGAGATCAAACAGAAGAGCCTTTCTGAAAACACTGGGCGGCGTAGCGCTTTTTTCTATTGTGCCGCGACACGTACTGGGTCAAGGCATGATCGCGCCAAGCGATCAATTGACGAAAGGTATTATTGGTACCGGAGGTATGGGACTTGGCCATTTGAATTATGCAGGAACACGCTTGGTCGCTGTATGCGATGTGGATAAAAACCATCTGGAAATGGGGAAAGCGTTAGTGTCGGACAAAATTGCCGCCTATCACGACTTTCGGGATTTAATTATGGATCCTAATGTGGATATCGTTCATATAGCAACGCCTCCTCACTGGCACGGCATCATGTCGGTCGAAGCTGCAAAGGCCGGCAAGGATATCTGGTGCGAAAAACCGATGACAAGGACAATCGGCGAAGGGATACGCGTCATGGAAGCCGTCAAACAGTATGGCCGTATGTTCCGCCTGAATACCTGGTTTCGTTTTTCGGATTCGTTTTATGGAATGGGAACGACTGTCCGGCCAATAAAGAAATTAGTGCAAAGCGGCATGTTGGGATGGCCGTTGAAAGTGGTTATCAGCAAACATACCGGTTTCAACTGGAAATTTTTCTGGGTCGGCAAAGAATACCTTGAATCGGAAACCATTCCTGCCGAATTAGACTACGATTTTTGGTTAGGCCCTGCGCCTTACAAACCTTATAACGAGCATCGTACACATCAAACTTTTCGAGGTTACTGGGATTATGACGGAGGAGGTCTGGGCGATATGGGACAGCATTATATCGACCCTGTGCAATATTTCCTGGGAAAAGATCATACCAGCCCGATTAAAGTGGAAGTGGATGCACCGCAACAACACCCTGATGCAGTAGGCACTTGGAATTCAATAACCTATACCTACGACGACGGTTGTCAGATTATCCTTTGGGGTGAAGACTTTGGCGACCCGAACACACCTTATATATCAGGGCCAAACGGTAATGTATATCAGAATTTTGTGTGTGATATACCTAATTGGGAAAAGAAATTAGCCGATTATCCGGAACCGGAAATACAGGTAACCGATTTTATCGAATGTGTAAAAACGCGTCAACCATTTACGCTGAATGAACGAAATGCATTCCGCTCGGCAACCATTGTAAATATGGGCGCCGTAGCGCTGCGCCTGAACAGGACACTCCAATTTGATCCGGTTAAACTTGAATTTATCAACGACGAAGCTGCAAACAGGTATATCAATCAGCCGATGCGGGCGCCTTGGATAATTTAGTTAGTAGTTAGTAGAGTTTAGTTATTTTTTCTAATCTAAAATGGTAAATGCTAAACAGTAAATTGTAAATAGTAAGAGTATGAAAAAGTTAATTATATCAATCAGTTGCGCTTTTTTGTTCTGTGGAAGCGTACTGATGGCACAAATGCCGGCCAATCGAACAACACAGACCATAATTGCCGATGCGTTGGCACAAATGCCGGCCCAAGATGCTGACACTTATCAAAGCCTAATGAAAGACCTATGTTCGACAGGCGAAGAGGGTGTGATGACGATGGTAAAAATGATGAATCCTCCCGGCAAAGGAAGTAATGAATTAATAGACTATGCCTTGAGCGGAATGAGCCATTATGCAACAGGCGAAGGTCAGGCAACCATTCGCAAGACGATTGAAAGCGCTTATATCAAAGCATTGGATCAGACTGACGAAATCGAAACAAAAGCATTTATCATTCGCCAACTTCAAATCGCAGGACAGGATGATTGTGTAGATGCCTTAGCCCGTTACCTGAATCTGGAAGATTTTTGCAGTCCGGCTGCAAAAGCTCTGGCTTCGATAGGAACAGAAAAAGCCGGACAGGCATTGCAGGCCTCCTTGCTTCGCAGAATGGGTTCTGCCAAAACGCAACAAAGCGCGCTTCTGGCTATAGGGGAAGCACAGTTGCCCGTAAATGAAGAACTAATCAGAGGAATGGTTGGCGCTGGAGATGAAAATTTCCAACGTACCGTATTATACGCATTGAGCCGGACAGGTACAAAAGCATCTATACCGGTGTTGGCGGTAGCGGCCGAAAAAGCAGGCTTTACCATGGAAAATACAAGCGCTAACGACGCGTATATTCGTTTGTTAAACAGAGTAATTGCGCAGGGTAATACAAAAGAAGCGGAAAAAGCAGCCTCCGAACTGTTGAAAAAAGCGACGAAAGCAGGCCAAGCAGGTACGCGGATTGCAGCGCTTAAATTATTAACAGCTGTACAAGGAGATAAAGCCATCAAAACGTTGACAACTGCCTTGAAAGACAACAATAAAGCATACCGAAACGCGGCGCTTGACTTTGCTTCCGATATTGCCGATAAAGCATTTTATGTGAGTCTAATCAAATCAATCCAAAAAGCAAAACCGGAATTAAAAGTAGATATTTTGAACTGGCTCGGTCGTGAAGCAGCAGGCAGTCCCGACAAAAAAGCGTTTCTGAGCAATTTGGAAACCGGTATTGAAACAACAGCCGTACAACTGATAATCAGGCAGGCCGGTAGCGCCGATTTCAATGTAAAACAGGCGGCAACCATGGCTTTGGTAAAGATTGGAAATTCGGAAGCAATCGCTCCGATTGCCTCCTTGCTGACAAGCGATGAGGCACAAGTAGTCGCCTTGGCAAAAGACGCTTTATCCACATTCAAAGGAGATATTTCGGCAGCTATTGCCCGAACAATTCCTGCCGCTTCCGATAAAGGAAAAATCGCAATAGTCGAATTATTAGCCTTACGGAAAGCCACAGGATTTATGAATAATGTGCTGGAATTGACAAAATCAAACTCGCCCGATGTGAAAACAGCAGCATACATAGCCTTGAAAAATGTAGTCGGTGAAAAAGACCTTACCAACATGTGCGGCATGTTGGAAGAGGCCGATAAACCTGAAATAGCGCCTCTGCAACAAGCAGTCATTTCGGCGCTTTCATCACAGCCGGCTACGCAACAGGTTGAAACTATTACACGCCGTATGATTCAGGCCGGCGATAGCAAAAAACATCTGTATTATTTGCCTTTGGCCTCAACCGGAGAAAGTAAAGCATTGGAAACAATTGTTGATGGATTTAAAAAAGGGCAGGGCGATGCAAAAGACGCGGCATTTGAAGCGCTTTTGAGTTGGAAAGATTTCAGGGCTGCCGATGAATTGTATGAGGTATGCCTCGATCCGTCGGCTTCCGCCTATTTCGACCGTGCAATCACATCGTATATCAGAATGGTTTCCAGTCCTTCGTTGACAGGAGAAAACCGACTGATTTTCCTGCGGAAAGCAATGGAAGCAGCCAATACAGATCAACAGAAAAACACAATCTTAAACCAGATTGGACGTACCGGTACTTACTTAGCGATGTTGTACGCCGGCGAATTTATTGACAACAGCGCTTTAAAAGAAAACGCTGCTACTGCCGTGATGAATATTGCATTAAACAATCCTGATTATACAGGTGAAAATGTAATTGCGTTACTAAATAAAGCGGGAGCGGCATTGAATAATCCGGATGCCGATTATCAACGTCAATCTATCCGTAAACATATCGACGAAATGCCGAAAGAACAGGGATTTGTTTCTATTTTCAATGGAAAAGATTTGACCGGTTGGAAAGGCTTGGTTGAAAACCCGATTAAACGCGCCCAAATGAAACCGGCTGATTTGGCTAAAGCACAAGTAGCCGCCGATGAAATCATGCGACGCGACTGGTTTGTGGAGAATGGACTGCTTGTATTTGACGGGCCGGGGTATGATAATATCTGTACCGAAAAACTATACGGAGACTTTGAAATGTATGTGGACTGGAAACTTGCACAGGGAAGAGAACCTGACGCCGGTATTTATCTGCGTGGAACACCTCAGGTTCAAATATGGGATACCTCACGGGTAAATGTAGGCGCTCAGGTGGGATCAGGAGGATTATATAACAACCGAGTGCATCCAAGTAAGCCCTTAGTAGTAGCGGATAATAAATTGGAAGAATGGAATACGCTTTATATCAAAATGACAGGTGATCGTGTAACGGTGAAATTAAACGGAATATTGGTCGTTGATGATGTGATACTTGAGAATTACTGGGATCGTAATCTGCCCATTCCATCTATTGAACAAATTGAATTGCAGGCACATGGAAGCAAGGTGTACTACCGGAATATTTATGTGAAAGAACTTGAACGCCCCGAGCCGTTTAAACTGTCGGCCGAAGAACAGAAAGAAGGTTATCAAATTTTGTTCGACGGTACCAATATGTTTGAATGGACGGGAAATCTGATAGACTACACATTGGAAGACGGTTGTATTGTGCTGAATCCGAGCAAAGGATCCGGCGGAAACTTATATTCGAAAAACGAATACAGCAATTTTATATACCGCCTCGAATTTCAATTAACGCCGGCAGCAAACAATGGCGTAGGAATCCGCACGCCGCTTACAGGAGATGCGGCATACGTAGGCATGGAAATTCAAATGTTGGATAACGAACATCCTGTGTATGCAAACTTGGAAGATTATCAATATCATGGTTCGGTATATGGCATTATTCCGGCTAAACGCGGTTTTCTGAAACCTGTCGGCGAATGGAATTATCAGGAAATAATCGCCAATGGCGACCATATAAAGGTCACATTAAACGGCGAAGTTATTCTGGATGGAAATATTCGTGATGCGACGAAAGACGGTACGATAGACAAAAGAGAACACCCCGGCTTGTTCAATAAAACAGGGCATATCGCCTTTTTGGGGCATGGATCAGTTGTGAAAATGCGTAATATCAGGATCAAAGAATTGAAATAAGAATGCCTAATTAAGAGAGTTCAAATAGTATGAAAAATAGTTATTTATCAATTTGTGTGTTGTGTGTGCTTCTTAACGGATGTGCGAGAGAGAAAGTATTAGATAATAATCTTATACATATTGATGTAACCGCTTCGTATCCGATAAAGGATATTAAATTGGAAGAAGTTGCAGATATTGAATATTTGCAACTGGAATTCGATGAGGATTTTCTGTTTAGTGAAGCTCCCAGTATCATTTCTGCCAATAAAATTATTTTTTGTGATAAGAGAAATGGAAATATACTCGTTTTTTCGAGAGATGGAAAACCTATATCTATATTCAACCATAAAGGGCAAGGACCGGAAGAATATGATCTTTATATTGAGGAGTTTATCTATGATGAAGCGCCGGATGATCTTTTTGTCATATTAGCAAATAAAATTCTTGTATATTCATCATCAGGAGAATTTAAAAGACGTATACTAACATTTGCACAAATGATGTTTGGTGAAATTGTAAATAACGATTTGAAAACATTTTTACTGTATAATAATGATGAAAGTAATCCAAATCGGAATCCGGCTCCATTTTCTAATATTTCAAAAGAAGATGGAAATGTAGTTGAATCGATCAACATACCCATTGGTGAAATTGATAAAAAAGTCAATACTTCTGTTATAAGAGTTGGCGTTAATAATAGTATTGGTATATTCCCTGCACCGGCCTATCATATTGTAAGACACAATGATGGATATTTGCTGACCGACTTCTCAACTGATACGGTCTATTTCCTGTCAGCCGAAAAGAAGTTGTCGTCGATGATCGTCAGACAACCGGCTATACAGTCAATGGAACCGGCCGTTATTCTGAACAGTTTGGTAGAAGCCGGAAATTATCAATTTGCCTCAATCATTCCAATAAAGCATGAAGACAGAAGTTTTCCTGTGACTTATCTGATGCGCGATAAGCAAACAGGCTCTATATACCGTCAAAAAATCACTTTCAATGACTATAAAGGGAAAGAAATTACACTTTCGCCTGAAACAATAGCTAATACACATGACAGTAAATTGGGATTAATCGTTCTCAGTCTGATGGAATTGCAGGAAGCCAGTCGCGAAAACAAACTTAGCGGCAAATTAAAAGAATTGGTTGATAATTCGGATGAGGATGGGAACGACGTCTATATGTTATTACATTTTAGGTAATATTATCCATGATGCAACGAATCGCATCTATTCTTATAGCACTGTGTATCAGATCGTTTATTCCGGTTAGTTTGAGTGCACAGACTTTAACCGGCGTTGTCTTTGACAGGAAGAATCAGGAGCCTGTAATCGGCGCTCACGTGTATTTGGATAAGAGTAGCTGGGCTACCGTCACGAATGTAGAGGGCAGGTTTGAAGTAAAAGTGAATGCATTTGTTTACTTGCCGCTTGTGGTCAGTCATGTTCTGTACCAAACAGTGACTGTATCCAACCCGTTTACCTCTTTGCCGGATACGATCTTTGTGGATGAAAAAGAAAATATATTGGACGATGTAATCGTCACAACCGGCAGGTATTCAAGAAAACAGTTGTTAAGAGCCTTTCACGATGAATTTTTGGGAAATTCTTCGGGAGCCAGGTCCTGTATTATTGAAAATGAAGACAAAATAGATATTTGGTACAATGAAAGTACGCATATTCTGTCGGCGAGCTGTGATGAACCTGTTCGCATTCATAATCGTTTTTTGGGTTACAGGCTCTATTTGACATTATCCAAATTTGAGGTGCAATATGAATTCCAACAATTAGGTCTCGGAGAATCAATTATATCCATTATCACTTCTACCTGGTTTGAAGATTTAGCTCCTACTAATAGGAGAATAGCAAACCGAAGGGAGAGCGTGTTTAAAGGGTCGCGCATTCATTTTCTGCGTGCATTGTCAACCAATCGGTTGGAAGAAGAAAAATATTGGCTGTCAATATCTACCTTAAAAAGAGACACATTAACATTTGCCGACTGTTTTACGGTTATTGATTCGCTTGGCACAAAAAAAATCATTGTACATGAACGGCTTGAGATGGATGATAAGCCAACCTACGCAGGCCGGCTTTATTTTGGCAATTTATACGTTAACAGAAGTTCCGAACTAAGCGAATTTTCCTCACTCTTATTCTATACCAATACTTTCGAAGTGGATGCTTTGGGGTATATGAGCAAACACGATATATTGTTTAGCGGATATATGGGTAGTTTGCGAATCGGAGACGCATTGCCGGCTGATTATAAAAGCCCCAGATAATTTATAGGTCGAACTGACGTTATTATAAAAAAATATGTATTTTTGTGCGAATAATTAATAACAGTTTGATATGAGAAAATTAGGATTTTTTATCATGGCCCTTTGTTTGGTGTTAGCCTTTGGCACATCATGTAAATCAAAACAAAGCGCTTATCAAGCAGCTTATGAGCAAGCTAAAGCCAGGGAAATGGCCGGACCGGCTGACGGTTATGAATTTACGCCTGTAACAAAACCAATAACAGCCAACGATACAAGAGAGGAGCGAATAACTCCGATTGCCGGCGAAAATGCCTCGGAAATAAAGCTTTACAGTGTAGTGATTGGAAGTTTTACGAATAGCACCAATGCTTATTCCTTGAAAGAACGCATGCAAAACGAAGGTTATATGCCGGTTTTGGCAGAGAATGAACAGAGAATGTTGCGCGTAATTGTTACCAGCTTCGATAATCGTGCCGATGCCGAAAGAAGCCGCGATGCTATTCGCTCAAGATACTATCCGAACTTTCAGGATGCTTGGATTTTGCAGCGTAGTTATTGAAATAGTTACGTATTATGAGTTAAAGAGGTTATTGCACTCCCTTGATAATGGGGATTATAAAAATCAACAGGCAGAAATGACAGTATAAATTGTCATGTTGAGCGAAGTCGAAACATCTTTACATAGATTATCAAGAGATATCTCGACTATGCTCGGGATGACATGGAAAAGGCGCTTGTCATCGATAGAAAACAAAGGGGTGCTATATATTTACAAATGAAAGTTGAAGAAAACTATTCACTATTGCATTTCAACACTTTTCGTTTGGCGGTAAAAACTCGTTGGTTTATCGAATATGAAAACGAATTGGAATTGAGAACAACCCTGCGTGAAGCCTCCTCACGCAAGTTATTCATTCTGCCAATCGGACAAGGTAGCAATCTGTTATTTTTGAATGATTTTAACGGAATCATTTTACATTCTGCCATCAAAGGGATTGCGTTAGCAGGCGAAACGGATGATGCTGTGTTTATTCGTGTTGGCGCCGCCGAAATCTGGGAAGATGTTGTGGCATTTGTAGTAGACAAAGGATGGGGAGGTATTGAAAACCTGTCTCTGATACCGGGCGAAACAGGCGCTGCCGCCGTACAAAATATCGGAGCATACGGCGTAGAAATCAAAGACGTAATTGAAAATATAGAAGCCATTAGTACGTTGAATTTCGAAAAACGGATTTTTTCCGTTGACGATTGCAAGTATGAGTACAGGAACAGCATATTCAAAACAACGCCCTCGTATATCATAACACACGTATCTTTGCGCCTGCATAAAAAAACTGTTTTTCATCTTGAATACGGTAATCTGAAAGAAATATTTAGCGCCGCCGAACCAGTAACTTTGCAGAAAGTACGCGAAGCGGTAATCACTATCCGTCGGGAAAAATTGCCCGACTCAAACGAATTAGGCAATGCCGGAAGCTTCTTTATGAATCCGGTTGTAACGTCCGAAAAATTGGCGCAATTAATAAAGGATTATCCGTCAATTCCCTATTATCCTGCTGCAAACGGGTTTAGAAAATTGTCGGCCGGTTGGTTAATTGAACAATGCGGATTGAAAGGAAAGCGTTTCGGGCAAGTCGGCGTATATGAAAATAATGCATTGGTAATTGTCAACTATGGCGCCACCTCAGGAAATGAAATCGCCCGACTCGCAGACCATATCTGCAAAACCGTATATCAACATTTTGGCATACAGTTAGTACCTGAAGTGAAATATGTTATATAAACGCCTATAATACTTTTTTGTCAAAAAACAATTAAAACAAAAAAGATTTTGGTTTATAATATTCTGACAACCTGCGCATTCACATACATTCCGGGACGAAATAGCGGGTGGTTTTTTGTTACTGTGGCGTAGATTTCCAATGAGCGGTTGACGTTGTCAACGCGTTGCCCCATGGAAATGACTTCGCCTGTGAAATGCTCGTTCTCTATGCCGTTTACGCTGAATTGGATTTTATCGCCTGTTTTGATACGGTTCAGGTCCTTTTCGTAGGCGGTGAGCCTTATCAGGATGTCGTTTTTGTCGATTATTTCGCATAGCGGGTCGCCTGCTGCCATGTATTTTCCGGTGTTCATTTGCAGGTTTGAGATATATCCGCTTATCGGGGCGCGGACTTCAAGCAACGGCGTCAGGCCGTTTTCGGCGATTGACTGTGGCGACAGTCCAAGTATGGTCAGTTGGGCGGCGTCGGCATCCCTGCGGCTTTTCATGGACAGGTACTCGGCTTTGCTCTGCTGATATTTCTTTTGCGAGGCGACGTCTTCGCGCGACAATATTTCCTGACGTTGGTATTCGGCTTCTAAATATTCGCATTGGGCGCTGGCGTCTAAATAACTTTGCTGAAGGTTGATAAATTCGGGATTTTCCATTGTGGCTAACAGTTCGCCCTTTTGTACCTGTTTGCCGGGCAGTAGCGCGGTGTTTTTAACGATGCCGCCGATGGATAGCGTTACGGATGCATGTTTTTGCGGCGATAATACAAATACGCCGTTAAACGCGGCATCGTTGGCAAACGAAGTTGCGGCAGTGACGGCATCGATTGTTGTTGTGTCTGCTTTTTCAGGCATGGCCTCGATTTGTAGAGACGTATTGCTATGTGTCTCTACATTTGGTTTACTGTTGCAGGATGCCGTCAAAAACGTTGCGGCCATTATGATATAAATTGATTTCATATTTTTTTGATTATTCGTTGTATAATTCATATTCCAAAGCGGCTACATTGTATTGATAGATCATTTCGATGTAAGCCTGTTTTATTTCGAGCGCACTGTTCATGCTTTGTATAAACTCGCTGATACTGTTCTCGCTGTGTTTCATTTGCAGTTCGGCGGCGCGTATCATCGCATCGGCTTCGGGTAACGCCGAACTTTCAAAGAAACGGATACTTTCGTCCTGTTTGCGTAATTCGGCTTTCAACTCGGCTACTTTGTTGTTGAGTATCCGGGTGTTGTCGTCGGCTTCGTAACGCATCATCTCGGTGTTGAATCTGGCCTGTTTCACACGGCTTTTTTGCCCATGAAACACTAACGGAACGGACATGCCTACCATAAACGCATTCAGTCCTTTGTCGGGCAGAATGTTTTGATACATGTATCCGATTGAGAAATCGGGAAAGAAACGGCTTTGTTCTACCCTCATCATCGCTTCCGATTCGGACACTCTGCTGTTGAAATACGAAAGGTGAGCCGATGATAAGCGGTTTTCATTCATGTTTACCTCAAATCTTTCCGGCGTCGTTTCGGACGAAGGTACAGGTTCGACTTCCGAAAAACATACCCATTGAAAACGGGCGACGGCTATCCGAAATTCTTCTTCCGCCTGAAAGACTTTGTTTTTCATCGAAGCCGCCTGCGTTGACGTCATGTTTTTTTCCAAAAGGTTGATTTCACCCTGTTGAAAGCGCAGTTCGCCGGTACGGAAAAGCAGTTCGGCAAAATGATTGTGTTCGCCGAGCATCCGGTTTTTGTGACGGGTATATTGATAGTACGCATACGCGCGTTTGGTTTCGGCGATGATTTCCTTTTTTACCATGTCGCGATAGTATTCGCCGGTAGTGATTTGCTGTTTCACGAGGGTGTTTTTATAAAACGGCGTGATGACCGACCCTAACGATTGTGTAACGTTAAACATACGGTCGTTGCGGGAAATTCCGTTAATCTGTCCCCACGAATAATCAAACGACGTGGCGCCCAAATCCCACGATTCGCTTTTGGCCGCCTGACTGCGGTTGATGGCCGCCGTTGCCGCTTTCAGGCGGGGGCTGTTTGCTATTGCCATGGCTATCGCCTCGTCGAGCGTTACGGTCTGTTGCGCCTGCATCGCGGCGGGCGTTATCACCCACAATAATACGGTAAAGATACCTGTCAGTCCCGAAAAGAGGACGTTTTGCATTTTTTTCATATTTTTTATTTATTAATCCATTTATTTCGTGCGACTTTCCTTCTGACAACAGGCAAGACCGCTACCATGCGATAGAACAATACCTGTCAGTCCCGAAAAGAGGACGTTTTGCATTTTTTTCATATTTTTTATTTATTAATCCATTTATTTCGTGCGACTTTCCTTCTGACAACAGGCAAGACCGCTACCATGCGATAGAACAACGGAATGATAATCAGCGAAAGGACGGTAGATACCAGCAAACCGCCAATGACGACCGTTGCTAACGGACGTTGCACTTCGGCGCCTGCCGACCTGGCAATAGCCATCGGCACGAAACCGAGCGCCGCAACCAATCCCGTCAGAAATACGGGGCGAAGCAGGTGCGGCGTACCTTTTTTGATGACCTTGCCGGTTGCCATCCGACAGGTCGAACGGCGCGACAACGCATTGAAATGGTTCAGCATCAGGATACCGTTCAGCACCGACACCCCGAACAACGCTATAAAACCAACGCCCGCCGATATGCTGAACGGCAATCCGCGAAGCCACAGCGCCAGCACGCCGCCAATAATCGACAAAGGAACGGTACTGAACACTATCAGCGTGTATTTCAGACTTTTGAACGCCACAAACAACAGCACAAAAATCAGCATCAAGGCAACAGGAATCACAACCAACAAGGTACTGATGGCATTTTGCAGGTTCTCGAACTGTCCGCCGTATTCAAAATAATAGCCGGGTTTGAGTTGTATGTTCGCTTCGAGCATTTCCTGTATTTTTCCTACAACCTGCTGAATATCTGCGTCGCGGACATTTACGCCGATTACGATTCTGCGTTTTGTGGCGTCGCGGTTGATTTGCAGCGGGCCGCTCAGTAGTTTTACCTGCGCCATTTCGGAAACAGGTATCTGTATGCCGTCGGCTGTGCGGATAAAGAATTTATTGATGTTGAAGTCGCTGACCTTCTGCTGGTCTAAGCGGACGACCAAGTCGAATCGCCGCTCGTTTTCAAATACCGTTCCGGCAATCTCACCGGCATAAGCGGTACGGATGATATTGTTCAACTCTTCGATACTCACGCCATAGCGGGCAATCCTGCCACGGTCGTATTGCACCACCAATTGGGGCAGTCCCATTGCCTGTTCCACCAGCACGTCGTCGGCGCCCGGCACCTGCCGGATGTATGCCGACGCTTCGCGCGCCTTTGCATAGAGTTCTTCCATGTCTTCACCGTAGAGTTTGATGGCTATATCGGCTTTTGCGCCTGTCATCAACTCATTGAAACGCAACTGTATCGGCTGACTGAAATTAAATTCTACATTTTCTATCGGTTCCAGCGCCGCTTTCATCTTTTCCACCATTTCGGCGCGCGACGATGCGCTTGTCCATTCGCCGAAAGGTTTCATGATAATCATTACATCAGCGTCTTCGACCGCCATCGGATCGGTGGGCACTTCGGCGGTACCTATTTTGGCTACAACGTGTTTTATTTCGGGAAAACGGCTGATGAGTATCTGTTGCGCCTGTGTGGAAGCCTCAATGCTACTCGACAGCGAACTGCCTGCGGGAAGCGTCATTTGCATGGCAAAATCGCCCTCGTCGAGCGTGGGTATAAATTCCGCCCCCAATCGCCCGAAAAGCAGGATGCTGCCGCCGAGGGCAAAAAATGCAACTGCAATCGTGGTCACGCTAAACCGCATACACCATCGAAGTTGTTTTTGGTACAGTCTGTTCAACAGACGGAAAAAGCGGTCGGCAAAAGTACGGGTTTCCTTGATCGTCTTTTTCAGAAATACCGACGCCATCACAGGAACGTAGGTCAGCGAAAGAATCAAAGCGCCGATGATGCAAAACACAAGCGTCTGTGCCATCGGCGTAAAATATTTGCCCTCAATACCCTGTAACATCAGGATAGGGAAAAATACAATCAGGATAATCAGTACGGCAAAAGTGGCGGAATGAACGACGCCGCCCGTTCCGCGTATCACTTCGTCGTCCATCGATTGCGCGGTCAGTTTTTTCCCGTAAAACTGCTTTGTATAGAGATGCGCCAAAATCCCTTCCACGATTACAATAGAGCCATCGACAACAATCCCGAAATCTATGGCGCCCAGACTCATCAGGTTGGCCGAAACGCCGAAAATGCGCATCATGATAAAACCAAAAAGCATCGCCAGCGGAATGACCGAAGCAACGATCAAACCTGCGCGAACATTGCCGAGAAAAACCACCAGTACAAGAAAAACAATGATAGCGCCTTCGACAAGGTTACGGATGACGGTCGATATATTCCTGCTCACGAGTTCAGAGCGGTTGAGGTAGGGTTGTATGCTAATGCCTTCGGGCAACATTTTCTGTACCATTTCTACCCTTTTTTCAAGTACGGAGGTAACGACTTTGGCATTGGCGCCTTTCAGCATCATGGCGATACCGCCTACACATTCGCCTTGCCCATCTTTTGTCATCGCTCCGAAACGCTTAGGCGCTCCGAAACGCACATCGCCCACGTCATGAATATGAATTGGCATACCACCGCGGTTGGCAACAACAATCTGTTCTATATCTTTCGGATTTTCTATCATCCCTTCAGAACGAATATAGTAGGCGTTGCTGTTTTTTTCGATGTAACTGCCGCCAGTATTCTGATTATTTTCGTGTAACGCCTGAAAAATCTCGCTTATGGTAATGTTCAGCGAATAGAGCGCGTCGGGGTCAATAGCCACTTCGTATTGTTTGAGGTAGCCGCCAAAACTGTTGATTTCCACAATGCCGGGAATGCCCGAAAGTTGGCGTTTTACGATCCAGTCTTGTATGGTACGCAGTTCCATGGCATCGTAACGGTTTTCGTATCCGGGCGCTACTTCGAGCACATACTGATAAATCTCGCCAAGCCCCGTCGTGATGGGCATTAATTCGGGAACGCCCAGTTCGGAAGGAATATCGCCCGCAATCGTTTGAATCTGTTCGTTTACAAGTTGTCGGGTGTCTAATGTAGGCACATCGTCTTTAAAAACCACCGTAACCAACGAAAGCCCGAAACGTGAAACCGAACGTATCTCTATCACGTTCATAATATTACTCATCGCTATTTCGATGGGAAACGTAATCAACTGCTCCACCTCCTGCGGCGCGAGCGTGGGCGAAATCGTAACGATTTGCACCTGA
>Ga0082212_10005755_pt1 | contig 16812 bp, 10 predicted proteins | sample TergutNt197P3_FD_71548 | JGI IMG/M metagenome (GOLD analysis project Ga0082212, IMG submission 71548) | Neocapritermes taracua P3 segment gut microbial communities from Petit-Saut dam, French Guiana - Nt197 P3 | ecosystem: Host-associated > Arthropoda: Insects > Digestive system > Gut ... | reverse complement strand
TATAAAAAAATATTATAAAATATATATAAAAAATTATAAAATATATAAAAAAAATTATAAAATTATTAAAAAATATTATAAAAAAATATTATAAAATATATATATATATATATATATAAAAAATTATAAAATATATAAAAAAAATTATAAAATTATTAAAAAATATTATAAAAAAAAATTATAAAACTATAAAAAAATAAATAGAAAAGATTATTTAAATTATAAATAACCTTTTAAAATTCTTAAAAATTTCATTTTTTTCTTCTAAAGCTAAACAAAGTAAAAATACCAAGTATAATAAGAGCTACAATTGGAAGCCCAGTATTTTTCATACCAGCATAGCTAATATTATTTGTATTTTTATTTGTGTGGTTTACTTGTTTATCTGTATCTGTATCATGATGTGGTTTACCATGAGTAGTGGTATTAGTATCTATAATATCAGTACTAGTATCTTCATCATCTGTGTGTCCACTAGTATCTGTATCATTAGTTAAATTATTGTCAGAAGGGACATATATGTCAGTTTCATTAGAGATTACTGATACATTTACACTAATATTAGGGTTAATATTTGGTTCATTAGAATCTACAGTAGCTATATTTAATATGTTTCCTGTACCATTTATGTAAACTACCATTATTAACTCAGCTGAATCTCCAACATTAAGGTTTCCTACAGTCCAAAGTCCAGTACTTTCATTATACTCTCCATCACATTCATAATTTTCCAAGATTAACCTTGGATCTAAATTATCAAATACCTCAACACCAGTAGCATCACTTGGACCATTGTTAGTAACAACTAAATTATATATAACTCTATCTCCAATGTTAACTAGAATATGGCTTACAGATTTAGCTATAGTAAGATTAACTAAGGGGTCAGATACAATATCCCAGCTATCCTCAGTTTTATCACTTGTGTTATTTTCATTAGATTCAACACTAGCAAAGTTTCTAATTTCACCTATACCTTTTATTTGAACATTTAGGATTAGTGTACGAATTTCATCATTAGCTAAATTACCAATATTCCAAATACCACTAACAAAGTTATAACTATTTTCTTCATCATTACTTGAAATAAATGCTAATCTAATATCATCTAATAAGTCAGTTACAATTACACCAGTTGCATCATCAGGACCAGTATTGGTAACAGTAATATTGTATTGAACATAGTCTCCATCATATACATTAGTTGCATTTGCAGTTTTATTTATGCTTATATTGACCATTGGAAGTACAGTAACATCTACAGTAGCAGTATTATTATCATTGAGATTATGTTCTTCAGTGGTGACCGTAGCTATATTTGTGAAATTTCCTGAAAGAATAGTTTGAACTATTAGTTCTAAATAAATACTTTGATTAGGATTTAAATCTATATTAGTCCAAGTAATTATATTACTATCATTGATACCTCCAGATGATGCACTAACAAATAATAGACCTTCAGGTAATATATCTGTAACATTAATTGATAAAGCTGTATCTGGACCATGGTTTGTAACATTTATGGTATAATTCAAGTAATTTCCATTGTTTACAGTTGATTCATTTACTATTTTAGAGATTGTTACATTTACAACAGGACCTACGGTAATTTCAACTGTTACATTAGGATTAGGAACTAAAGATTCATTGGCAGTAATATTTGCAAAATTAGGAATAACTCCTGAGGCATTAACTCGAACAGTTATATTCAAAGTTGCAACTTCACCATCTAAAAGTGTACCGATATCCCACAAACCAGTGTCATTGTCATATGTACCATCTTCGGTAAAAGCACCTATAAATACAAGTCTTTTATCAAGTACATCATAAACTTTCACTTCTGTTGCGGTGTCAGGACCATTATTTGTAACAGTTAGTGTGTATGTAACTGTAGCACCATTTTCAACATAGCTATCAGAGGTCACATTTACAGTTTTTGCTAATGTTAAGTTGGCAAAAAGATGTGCAGTTACATTATAGCTTACTTCAACATCAGGATTTATATTATCTTCATTTGAATAAACAGTAGCATAGTTTGGAATAATTCCAGAACCATTAACTGTAACATATATTAATAATGTTCTAGTTTCATCAACAGCAAGTGTTCCTATAGACCAATTACCTGTAAGAGAATCATATGTATCAACACCATCTGAATCAGTTGCAGAAACAAAAATTAATCTTGGATCTAACTTATCAATTACATAGACATCAGTAGCTTCATCAGGACCATGGTTTGTAACAGTTATGGTATAAAAGAAACTTTCACCAACATTAGCATCAGTTATATTTGCAGTTTTATCAATGGTTATGTTGACTTCAGGAATACCATTGATTATCAATTGTATATCTTCATCATCAGATAAAGCATTAAGCATATAGATAGTTTCATTATTATAAACAGTAACACTAACTTCATAGGAGAAGTCTCTAATATCATTTCCAGAGCTACTGTATAAAATTACCTCACCGTCAGTTAGATTGGTAAATATAACATTAACTTCAAAATAAGGAAGTAAATCAGGATACCATTCTACTGAATCATCATTAAGTGTTAAATCATATTTAAGAGTTACTAATGTTGCATAGGGGTAAGATTCACTTGCATTAACAATTGTTGTAATGTCTTGGGTAGATAACCTGAGAACATACCAATAATCCAATTCAGTATTTATTCCATAATCAAAGAATTGATTTGAAATATCATTTTGACCCCACCAATTATAATTTGCATAAAACCAAGAACCATAATTAAAAGAACCTTGAGTGTTATTATAAATACGATTATCACTTAAAGAATTGGAAACACTACCCCCATAATTAATAAATCCAATATCATTATTAATTATATTAGTGCTACCAACATCATTTCCAGCCCCATACATCTTTATACCAGTACCCTCAGAACCAGTATTTCTGATATTTTCGATAAGACCGTTCCAAAAAAAGTTGTAGGAAGAATTTTGATTGAAAATTATACCGGCATCTGTAAAGTTAGAGATAGAAGTATCCAAAAATGTGTTATATGCTCCATTAAATATAATAGCTGCTCCACTATTTCCATCACCTTCAAATATACCATCCATGAAGACATTATGACTTCCATCCACAATTATAATATTTGAATCATTATTATAGCTATTGTTAATCCAGTTATTGCTAAATATTAATGAAGAACTACTGAAACCAATCCCTAAAACCCCTGGATTATCCTTGAAATCATTGTTTGAAATATTAATAGTTGGTTGCATTGTATAGATAGCTATTTGATTATTATTTGTAAAATCAGATTCATTAACATTTAAATTCAACCCATTATTATAGATTGCTCCACCTAAGCTAGTAGCTGTGTTATTTGTAAACGTCGAATTATTAATGGTGGTGTTAATATTGGCATTATAAATTGCCCCACCTCTTACCCCAGTATTGTTAGTAAATATGGAATCATAAATAAAAGTATTATTACCTAAATTATAGATTGCTCCACCATCAGTTTTAGCTTTATTGTCTGTAAATGTAGAGTTTATTATAGTAAATATAGCTCCATCAAAATCGTGAATATATATAGCACCTCCACCAGTAGTAACAGCAACATTATTTATAAATGTAGAATTAATTATAGTAAAATTGTAGCCATTAACATTGTCTATTGCTCCACCATGTTGGAGTGCACTATTATTTATAAAAATAGAATCTCTAATGATATTATCATCACCACCATCATTATAGATTGCTCCACCACTATAACCTGCATAGTTATTGATGAACGTACAATTATCAACTACCATAGACCCATTACTATGAATGGCTCCACCACCACTTCCAGTATTTGCAGTATTATTTCTAAATACACAATTTATAACGGTTATAGAACCATTATTTTTTATTGCAGCACCTTGATACTCTAAACCATTTATAAAAGTAATGTTAATAAAAGTTGCATTGACTCCAGGTTGTACTGTAAAAAAATTGCCTTTTTTTTGCGCATCAAGAATTACTTGATTTTCCCCAGTAAAAGTTAAACTTTTACTAAGGGTTATAGCATAGTCTCCAGTTGCGTTATATGTTCCACTTCTTAATATTACATCATCACCACTTGAAGCAGTATTAACTGCATTAGCAATTGTAAGCTTTGGTGAGGAAGAATTTCCATTATTAGAGTTGCTTCCTGTTGGGCTTACATAAATACTTGCTGAAGAGACTGCAGCTATTGATAATAGTAATATAGTAAATATTAGTAGAATAGCTAATATTCTACTAGAATAAGATCCTTTATATTTATTAAAAAAATTAATATTCATTAAACCACTTTCTTTTAATAGTTAATTTATTATGCATATTTAAGCAATACACTTATTTTTTAACTACAAAATCAACAAAGATAATAGAAACTGTTATTAATGATAGAATTATTTGGCTATTATCTATGATATGTAGTTATATCTTATATAACATTATCATGTTTATTAGATAAATATGCACTTAAAATATTTTATTATCTTACTAGTAATTAAATATTTCTATATTTTTTATGGTCATTGATATATTTTATATAAATTATAAATAGTTTATAATGAAATTTTTATATTTCATATTAAATTTATTGTGGTTTTTTTGAAGTTTTTATAATTTTTTACATATTTTTATATGATTTTTATTTATTTTATAATAATTTTATATAATTTATAAATAATTTGATATATTTTATAATAATTTTATAATAATTTTATAATAATTTTATATAATTTGATATATTTTATAATAATTTTATATAATTTATAAATAATTTGATAATTATATATAATCTTTATTTACATTCTTATTTATCTTAATTTTCTTAAAAATAATAAAATTTATATAGATATAAATAGAAATATAATAAATTATATTACATTAATATAAAAATATAATAAATATATTACATTAATATAAAAATAAACTGTATAATCAATTATTTAACAAATATGAAGAATATTTAACATAATTAATTTATAATTAAAAAATAGTAAGAGGTATTAATATGGCATTAAGTACATGGAAACTTCAATTTAGACTATGGATAGCTATAGCTCTATTATTTGGTTTAACTTATTTTATCATTATAATTGCTTTGAATCTTTTAGGATATGGTACAAACTTCGGTTTATTTGCTATATTTGGATTAGGTATGCTCCTAATACAATATCTAATAGGTCCTTCTATTGTTCAGAGGACAATGGGTGTGAAATATGTTACAGAAGAACAAGCCCCAGAACTTCATCAAATGGTTGGAGATTTAGCTAATAGAGCAGGAATTCCTAAACCTAAAATTGGAATTTCTGAAACAAGCGTTCCAAATGCTTTTGCATTTGGTCGAACAAAAAAAGATGGTAGAGTTTGTGTTACAAGAGGTATTTTAAATATATTAAATAAAGAAGAACTAAAAGCTGTTTTAGGACATGAATTATCTCATATAAACCATCGTGATATGGCAGTTATGACTTTAGCTAGTGCAATTCCACTTATATGTTATTATATCGCTCTTTCATTTATTTTCCGTGGAAATAATAGAAATGGTGGTGGATTTATTATTGGGATATTGGCACTTGTTGCTTATTTCATAGGTCAGATTATAGTTTTGTTTATCTCAAGAACAAGAGAATATTATGCAGATCGAGGTAGTTTAGAAATAGGTGGACAACCTGATAAATTAGCTTCAGCTTTGTATAAGCTTGTTTATGGCGCATCAAAAGCTTCTAAAGAAGAAATTAAAGAAATTGATGGAACAAAAGCTTTCTTCTTAAACAATATCACAAATGCTAAAGAAGACATTCAAGAATTATCTCAATTAGACTTTGATTATGATGGAGAAATTTCTGCAAATGATTTAGCTCAATTAAAATTCAAAAAAGTCAAAATAAAATCTAAAGATAAAATAGCTGAGTTATTTTCAACCCATCCAAATATGATAAAAAGAATAGAAAGATTATCAGAATTCGTCTGATTATCTTTATTTTTTATTTTAAACTTTTTTTAGTTTAATTCTCCTTTAATTTTTAATAGATTTTTTTATTTATTATAGTTAAAAATAATTTTTATTTTATAATTATAATATTATTATATAATTTTTTTATAAAAATTGATTTTAATTAATATAGATTTATATGTATAAAATAAAATAGTTTATAGTCCTATGCCTAAAATACCTATGGGTCAATTTAATGACTTCGCCAATAATCTTGACGAGGTATAATAGGAAGCTTACAAGGACTTAATTATTATTTATAATATTATAATATTTAAATATCACTTTTTATTATTCTATTTATGAAATATATCTTTTTTAATATGAATTTTAAATATAAATTATTTAAAAATAAATATTAAAAGTAAATCTAAATTACAACCAGTAGTATTATAAATTTATATCTATAAATTATAAACTTCTTCAGAAGGAACGATAGTTACATTGTTATCTTTTAAAACGTCTGAAAGTAAATTCAAATCATTAGTTTGGAGTAATAAAATAGCTTTTTCAGATTTTTCATGAGAAAAAGCATAAAGATATTCCAAATTGATATTGTTATCATTTAATATTTTTAAAACACTAGAAAGTCCTCCTGGAGTGTCTTCTAATTGAATAGCAATGACATCAATAACTTTTACTATGAAGTTATTATTCTGGAGGATTTCTTTGGCTTTATCTGGATTCTGAACAATAAGTCTTAAGATTCCAAAATCAGAAGTATCTGCTAATGATAAAGCTCTAATATTAATTCCACCATTAGCTAATAAATCTAAAGCATTCCATAATCTGCCTTCTTTATTTTCTAAAAATATTGATAGTTGACTAATTTTCATTTTATCCCTCTACTCTAATATTATCATTAAATAAGTTTAATTTATTAATTTTAAAATATAATTTTAAAATATTAATGTAAATTCCTTTTATCTATAACTCTAACAGCTTTTCCTTCACTTCGTGGAATAGTTTTTGGTTCAACAAGTGAAACTTTTACACGTAAGCCAATTTCATTTTCAATATAATCTCCAATTTTTCTTTTAATATTCATCATTTCTTTTACTTCATCAAAGAAAATATCAGGAGATGCTTCAACTTTAACCTCTATTTCATCCATAAGATGAGGTCTGCTTACAATGATTTGATAATGTGGTTCAACATTTTCTATTTTAAGTAAAGCTTTTTCAATCTGTGATGGGAAGATAGCTACTCCTTTAACTTTAAGCATATCATCAGATCTACCAGTAATTCTCTCCATTCTAACAAAAGTTCTACCACAGCTACATTTATCATAGTTAAGTGCAGTTATATCCTTAGTTCTAAAACGGATAATTGGCATTCCTTCATGATCAAGATTTGTTAAAACCAATTCACCTCTTTCACCCTCATCCCTATGTTTACCTGTTTTAGGATCTATGAGTTCTGGTAAAAAATAGTCTTCAGCTACATGTAAACCATTTTGAGAGCTACATTCAATAGCTACTCCTGGACCAAGTAATTCAGTAAGTCCATACATATTGTATGCTGGAGCATTGAAATCTTTTTGAATCTTTTGTCTCATTTCTTCGGTCCACATTTCTGCTCCAAATCCAATAGCTTTTAAACCTACAGCTTGTGGATTTACTCCTTCTTCTTTAGCTACTTCAGCTAAATATAAACCATATGATGGAGTAAAAATCATTACTGTAGTTCCAAAATCTTCCATAATCTCAATCTGCCTTCTGGTTTGACCAGTTGAAATTGGAATAATCGTTGCACCTATTTTTTGAACACCATAGTGAACACCAAAACCACCTGTGAAAAGACCATATCCATGAGTATTTTGAATTATGTCATCTTCATCAATACCCATCATGGTAAGGCCTCTTGCCATTAATTCCCCCCAAATATCAATATCTCCTCTTGTATAACCTGCAACAACAGGTTTTCCAGTAGTACCTGATGATGAATGAACCTCTACAATTTCTTTAGGAGGTACTGCAAACATTCCAAAAGGATAACCTTCTCTTAAGTCATCTTTTGTAGTAAATGGAAGCTTAACAATATCTTCAAGAGTTTCTATTGTCTCTGGAAATATTCCAAGTTCAGTGTATTTTTTATTATAATATGGTACCTTTTCATAAGCTTGTTTAACCGTTTTTTGTAATTTTTTTAATTGAGTTTCTTCTATGTCTTCTCGTGACATACACTCTGCTTCTTCATTCCATATCATATTATTACCCCAAATAATCATATTAATAATTTAAAATATTAATAAATTTATTAAAAATATATTTATATTTCATAGTATATTAATTATTTTAATGTGAAGTATATAAAATCTAATAAAAAACTATGAATGTGCTACAAATTATATCATGTGTTTATTTATTAAATCCTTTAAAAAGTAGATTTGTGTGTTTATGCAAATATATTTATTGTTTTAATTAAAAGAGATATGAAACTAAAGAAAAACAAAACAATTACTAATTTATTATACGGAATCTCATACCCTTCCCTAATCAAATTTAAATAAACAATTAAAGCAGTTATTATCATTGCAAAAGGAAACCCCAATAATTGAGAACTAATTAATTCCATTATTGATAAAATCCAAGTGAAAATCATGAAAAATGGCATAAGTAAGAATTTACTCTGATTTTCCACTTCGTAGTATAAAACTAATTCTTTAAACTCCTTTTTACTGTTAATTTTATTAAAAAGTTGAGAGTTTAAGCTTAAAATATATTTATTTCTATTAATTTCTTTTTCGACATCAAGAAGATTATTTTTTACATTAAATCGAAAATTATTCTCAGTTCGATGATTTTTTAAACAAAAAATAAAATCAATTGAATTTATATTTAATTTCATACCCTTTTGTAAATTTATGTGAAATTCTGGATGAGGTAAATACTCTGTTACAAAATATGTTTTATAACCTGTAGAAATCTTTTGATTCTTTTTAAAGTATGGTTTTGTATTGAAACTAATGCTTATCTTTGCGTGTTTATAATAATAATACTCCTCTAAATTATTTTCACAATTTTTCAAAGGAACTTTCATCCAATTATTTGAATCAATCAATACTCTGACCTTTTTATTTGAATGGATAAAAGGCAATTTAACCTTATTTCTATAATCTGTAACTTGAAAATTTGTAAAATCGATAGTAGATAAATCATGACATATATAATCTTTAAGAGTGTATATGTCCATGACTTCTTTGATTTTTCTGTTTAGTTTTCCATCATGAAAGTTTTCGTATATGTGAAACCATTTTTGCATTATTATATTATTTTTTTCCATATAAATCCTACTATTATAATATATTTAAGCATAAGAGTATTATTATGATATATTTAAGCATGAGAGTATCATTAATAAAAAAAGAAATTTATTTTAATTAAAAAAAATTGAATATTTAAAAAAATTAGTTAATAAATAAATTAAAGGGATATAAAAAGTTACTCTAAAAGTTCTTCTAATTCTTCTATTGTTAATTCCTTAACATTTTTAAATCTTCGTGAAATATACTCTTCATAGGGCATATTTGGAGTGTATATACTTCCACTTTTAGAAAGATTCTTTAAATTTTTTTTAAAATATCCAAGAGGTTTATATCCTTCTCCAATCGATAACATCATAAAAACTCCATAAATTAATAAAAATATTATGATTTTTATTATATATAAACTTTTTTATTATATTTTTAATTAGAATAATAATAAATTATATACATTAGATTAATAAAATAATAGATTATGTAGTATAAATTATAATATCAATTGATTATCCTATATAAATCATTAAATAAATAAATTATATTTAGTAAATAAAAATAAAATTAATATAATTTTTTCAAATAATCAATGCTTTTTATTATTGAATCTTTATCATTTACTTCAATTACATAAACACCATCATAGCTATTTTTTTCAAAAATATCAATTGTAGTCTTAAAATCAATAGATCCTTCACCTAAGCCGTAGTGCATATCAAAATCATGATTATTGTCTGAAAGGTGTACATGTTTAATTGATTCAAAATACATTTGCGAAGCTAAAAACCCACATGTAGCTGCATGACCTATATCAAGAGTCATATACATATCTAAATCCTTAAGCAAATCATTTAATTTATTAATATCTTGGTAGATAAAACCTTCAATATTAGGCATATTTTCAACAGCTATTTCAATCCCACTGTCTCTTGCATAATTTCCACAGATAATAAGCGACTCTCGACATTTAGCTAAAACATTTTTTTCATAAGGTCTAGCTAAAAAAGGGATAGTTCCAGGGTGTACAACAACAATATCACTATTAAGTTCCTTAGCTAAATCAATAGACTTTTTAATTTCATCAATAGATGTTTTTTGAATACTCTTATTTAAGGAAGCTATATTTAAATCAATGATAGGTGAGTGAACTGTGTATTTAAAATTATAAGAATTTAATAAATCAACATCTATAATGTTATTTGGAAATTCATTTAAAATTTCAAGATATTCAATGTTTAAACTTTCAAAAAAGTCTAAATTTTCAGAAATAGGTTGGTTATTTACAGCTAAAGTTGAAACTCCCATCTTCATTTTATCATCCATTTATCCAATATTCAAAGTAATCAATCAAAATCCTGTTGAATGGAAATTAGCTATTATAGGTAAATCCTGATCAATTGCATCTAATAGAATTTCAGTTATTGCGAGATCTTGTTTTAATTTAACTATGCCTTTTTTACCAACAGTTCCTGTAAAAAGATATTCTCCATCTATTAAAATATCGAATTCATCCCCAATATGTTCATAGCCCAAATTTAAAGAAAGATGTTTTTTGGATATATCATAGCTAATAACAGGCTCTTCTTCATAGTAAATATTATTTGAATCGAATTTACCTTTATTTGAATCAAATTTATCATTATTTGAATCGAATTTAGAACTACTACTTGAGTTTGAATCATAACCACTAAAAGACTCTAATGGTTCAACACCAATTCCTATACCGACTCTTCTTTCAAGTTCATCGATTCTTTTTCCTTTTCTACCAATTATCTTTGGAATGAACTTCTCATCCACATAAACTTTAACTCGCTCATCAGACACTAGTTCTGCTTTAACATTTGCCCTTGGAGCAACTTTTTTAATAGCTCTAACAACTTCTTTTTCCACAATTTTATCTACTGAAGACTTTGGTTTTTTTCCATCCGGAGAATTAGAATCTCCTCCAACTAAATCAACATCCATAACTATAGTTTGTTCACCATAAGTATAAATCTCATTTTTTAAATCTCCAGTTTCAAAGTCTCGAACCTCTATAACTGGTCTAGCTAAGTCTGCTTCTTGCATTCCAGAAGGAACTTTTACGGTTAAATTAGTTTCATAAATAGCCCTAATTTCCCCATCTTCAATATAGATAGTAGTATCTACGATTGATGGAATAATACCAAGTTCTACCCTTCCAGCTATCCTTTGAATAGCATCAATAGGCCGAGTTGCATGAACAACTCCGATCATCCCTACACCAGCTAACCTCATATCAGCAAATATAGTAAAATCATAATTCTTTCTAAGTTCATCATATATAGTAAAATCAGGTCTGACAAGTAAAAGGATATCTGCAGTTTTTTCCATATCTCCATCTAAAGGAGCATATTGAGTTATTTCATCTCCAACCTGTAAATCACGAGGAGACTCCATTGTTTTAACAATTTTATTCATATCTTCTGAAAAAAACTTTGCAACAGCTTGGGCAAAGGTACTTTTTCCAGCTCCAGGAGAACCTGAAATAAGAATTCCATTTGCAGTACTTCTAAGTCTGTCAAAAAGTTTTTCTGAAAGTTTATAATCCTCTAAAGAAACTTCAGCAACTGGCCTAACCGCAGTAATCTCCATAGCTTCAGAAAAAGGAGGTTTAGCTATAGAAATCCTATATTCTCTTGACTGAACAACGGTTGCTCCCTCTTCTTCAGCTTCAATATAAGTTTTAAAATCATGCCTAGCTTTTTCCATAATTTCTTCATCTAATTTTTGTAAATATTCATAGCTAATTTTTTTAGAATCCAATTTAACAAGGTTAATGTTACCGGGTTTTCCTTTTTTAGCCATTGGCACAACATTTTCTTTAAGGTGAAGAGACATAGTCTCATCATCAAAGTATTTAGAAATAGAAAGTTCTACATTAGATTTGTCTTCTTGTTCAATATAAATTACAGAAACTCCTTGAGCTTTAGCTACCTCACTTAATATTTTATCACTGGTAATTAATGTAGCTAATTCCACTTTAGCTATATCTCTTATTAATGCATCTATTTCACCAGTTTTTGATAAAGAAATTTCATAATTGTTAGGTCTCTTCCCAGTGAATCTTATTGATATAGTACCTTCATCTGATAATTTTTGAAGGTTTTTTAACTCTTCAAGACCTTTTTTACCTATAGTCTGGCCTTTGTTTGTTTGATATTCAAGTTCAGCTATTACAGCTTCTGGAACTATAATTTCTGGAAAATCCAAATTATGAGTTTCAATGATTTTACTAATGGCTCCTTCAATAACAGCACTAGTATCTGGAACTATCTTTTCTAAGTTTTCCCAATTTTCCTTTTCAATTTGATCAAAATATTCCAATTCTAAATCTCCTTTAGATCTTTTATGTTATATAGTAATTTTAAGTATATTAGATTTAATAATAAGTAATTTTAGTATATTAAATAATATAATAGTAATTTTAGTATATTAAATAATATAATAGTAATTTTAGTATATTAAATTTAATAATAAATAATTTTAGTATATTAAATTTAATAATAATATATTAAATAATCATTTATCCCCATAGACTTCTTCTGGATTAAATAATCTATTAGCTATAACTTTTAAATCTTCTTCATTTAAATTTTCTAAATTATCTTTTGATTTATTAATTTTATCAATATCTAATTCTCTAAAAAAGCAGGAATAATATCCTTCGTGGCAAGCTGCTCCAGTTTGTTCAACTTTTAACACAATAGCATCCATATCACAGTCAATGAATATTTCTTTGACTTTTTGTGTATTTCCAGAGCTTTCTCCTTTTAACCAAAGTTTAGACCTCGAAGTACTCCAATAATGAGCAACTCCAGTTTCTAAAGTTTTTGTTAAAGCAACTTTGTTCATATAAGCTACCATCAAAATTTCCAATGTTTTATAATCTTGAACAACAGCTATTACTAATTTTTGCCCATTAACTTCATGTTTAAAATTGATTTTAATAATTACATCTCCAATTTTTGTAATTTTATATAATTATATTCTAGATATTGTAGTATATTAGATATTATATTTTATATTATGTTATTAATAATATATGAAATCTATTATTTTAAAAAATATTAAATTTGTATTATAAAAAATTATGAATTATATTAAAATTTATAAATTATATGAAAAATTATACTATAAAAATTATAAATTATATTAAAATTACTAAAAATTATAGATTATATTAAAAATTATAAACTCAAAAAAAATTAAACCATATTAAAAATTATAAAAATAATATGTATATAATGCAGTATTAAAAGATATAAGTAATTAATAACGCATTAAAAGACATATTCCTTTAACACCATACTAAAATTATAACAAATAATAATATACTAAAAGTTATATTGTATTAATACACATTAAAAGCCATATCATTAATAAGACACTTAGATGCACACTCCCTTTGTAATGCATAGATGCTTACTCCTTCAATAACGCACTAAAATTATATTTATTAATACTACATTAAATTGATTAAAAACCATGAGCTATCGATTTATTAATCAGTTCAAAATTAGCTAATATTCTTTTTAAATAATTTTCTACTCATTAATAAAAAAAATTGAAAGTTGGTTTTTTATATAAATTGTTTCAACTAATAGAAACAAATTTGTTATTTAATGATATCATAAACACAGTATATAAATGTATCAAAAAACGAACGAGTGTTCCTTAAATTTATGTAAAAATCGAATGAACGCTCTATATAAAAATTTTAAAACAAATGCGAATAATGGCGAATATAGTCCAAAATTAGCTATACTTGCCCTATTATAAAAAATATAAATATATTAAAAATATTTTAAAAAAATAATAAAAAATAATAAAATAAAAAAAAATAAAAAATAAAAAATAATAAAAAAATTATAAAAAAATAAGTAAAAAATAAAATAAAAAAAAATAAAAAATAAAAAATAATAAAAAAATTATAAAAAAATAAGTAAAAAATAAAATAAAAATAAAATAAAAAATTAGACCCTTATTATTTTAGTATAATCAGAATCATGATAAGTTTTATCACCTGCATACTTAGCTACAAATTTAACAGACCCTTTTACAGGAATAGTTTTAGTTAAAGTAGCTACACCTTTAGCATTGGTTTTAGCTTGACCTAAGTATTTATTATTAGCATAAAACTTAAGATATTTATTAGCTATAGCTTTATTTTTATGATTTTTCAAAGTAGCTTTAAGAGTAGCTGTTTTTTTGTATTTAGCTTTGAATTTAGCTAAACTTGTGGTAGTTTTATCCTTAGGAGTTAAAGAAAGTGTCTTAGAATTACTTGCTAATAATTTAGTATCTCCCGCGAATTTAACTACTATTTTATGAGCATTCCTTGTTTTAAAAATGTATTTAAAAGTAGCTACACCTGCAGCATTTGTTTTAGCTGTGTAAACTGGTTTACCATTGATATATAAAACAACATCTTTATTAGCTAATATTTTACCATTTTTATCACGTGCAGTAACTTTTACAATATTATTTTTATTAAACAATGGTTTGAAGTTAGAAATAACTAGTGATGTAGCTATTTTATCTCCGGTACCCATAGGGAATTTATTTTCTATATTAGTATTAGCTTTATAATTTACTGTGGATATTGCACTATGTAATTGAGCTGAAATTTTAGTATCTACAGTAGATAATGGTATGTTATACTGTGCAGATTTTCGACCATCAATAGTTTGCCATAACTTGCCATTAACCATAATATTAACTGTGAAAGGAGCAAATTTATCTAAAGCATTTGCATTATTATTTGTACCATTTAAAACGAATGCATAGCTTATAGCTAAATTATCACCAACAGTACGAGTTAAATCAACTACAGAAGTGGTAATTTTCATAACAAAATAATTACTCACAATTCCTGCAGCGTTATAATCTCCCTGTGGATTGTTAGATCCCCACCAATTATAGTCAGCTACTACTAAAGCATCATCCCTTTTATAAATTTGATAATCACCAACATTATTTAAAAATTGAGAATAACTTACATTAAATTCACCATCTTCTACATAAATAGCACTACCAAGATTAGCTTTGTTAGTAATGAAAAGACAATTTGTTAAAAAAGCCTCCTCTTGATTATAGATTGCACCACCATAAGTAGCAACATTATCTTTAAAAGTACAAGTTGCTAAAATAGCATCACCCCAATTAAAGAATGACCCTCCTCTAGAAGCAGTATTTTCTGTAAAAGTACAGTTAGTCAAATAAGTATTTCTACCATTGTCAATTGCTCCACCATCTTTATCTGCATGGTTATTTATAAAAGTACAGTCAATTAAATCAAGATTCCCATTACCATAATCAAAGTTCCCCATATTTTCTATTGCTCCACCAGAGTCATCCGCAGTATTATCTGTGAAATAACAGTTAATGGCAATTAAGTTACCATAAAAATTATTGATTGCACCACCACTAGCATAAGTACCAGTAACTTTGTTGTTTGTAAAAGTACAACCTTTTAAAGTAAGTTCACCCTCATTATAAATTGCACCACCATCACTAGAATTACCATTTATTATAGTAATATTTATAAGTGTTAAGTCTCCACCATATTCTACATGAAACGCTCTACCCTTTTGGTTCAAGTTTATTATTGCATTTTGAGATGGATTAGCACTCTGTATTGTAATTGATTCTGTTATTGTTATGTCGACATTGTCTGAATTTAAATTAAATTGTCCACCAACAGAGGAGGAATCTAATTTAATGATATCTCCTGAGACTGCTTTTTGTATATCTGATTTAAAATTGTCTGTTGAATTTATGGTTATTTCTGCTGCATTAGCTGAACTTATAACCATAAATAATGAAAATATTAATAAAATAAAGACAATTTTTTTTCTTTGATTCGTATTTATCATTATTTTCTCATCCTTTTTTTTTATTAAAATATTTAAATTTTTATTTATAAATTTCTAATAATTTTTTAATATTAGCAATGCAAAAAGTAATAGCTAAAAACTCTAAAATAGTTTTTTAAATAATTAATAACTTATTATAAAGTTTTTAATCTATATTTCTTTTTAATATAATAATTATAAAGTATATTTTGATAAATTAACTAATCTTTTATAAATAAAAAGATAAAAAAATGCTCAATTAATTTTGTTTCCACCGATTTTACAATTATTATAAATAATTGCCATTATAATGAATAATATGTATTTACTTATATATATTTAAATGTTACTATTTAATCTTAAATATAATATGTAGATAACTTAGCATTTCTTTAATGAAAGCTTATTTAATCATATATAGCTACAGATTTTAAAAAAAAATATAGAATATCTAATTAATCGACTAATATAAATTTTATATCTTCTAAAAAATTAAAATATCAAACTAATTATAATAAAGAATATTCAATTTTCATATTATTTTTTTATTGTTTAAATATTATGTCTTAATATGGTCTTAATTAGTGCTTTAAGTAGTTTTATTAAAACAGATTATTTTAATATTATGGATAAAGAAATTGATAATGATTTGCTAGAAAAAGTATCTTTTGTTA
>Ga0082212_10005754_pt1 | contig 16812 bp, 9 predicted proteins | sample TergutNt197P3_FD_71548 | JGI IMG/M metagenome (GOLD analysis project Ga0082212, IMG submission 71548) | Neocapritermes taracua P3 segment gut microbial communities from Petit-Saut dam, French Guiana - Nt197 P3 | ecosystem: Host-associated > Arthropoda: Insects > Digestive system > Gut ... | reverse complement strand
GGCCCCTTTCCTTTAGTCAGCTTGAAGATTGTTATTCAAACGCAGCGGTGCCGGAGGCGCACCGTCAATGGTGATCTTGCTAATGGTATAAGTGCCATTATACGATGAGGTATCACAGAAAATTTCAATTCCTGTCAGGCTGCCAATCGCAGCGTCTGCCCAACCATCTGTCCAGTCTGGCAAATCAGTTACAAAATCAAGAGTTGTAGAATTGGAAGCGGTTTTTTGCAACATTCTTCTAGAACTACCAAAGTAGAGGCTGATATTATAAGAGGCATTACCATGTCCAGTCCAGTCTATGGTCATTTTACCATACGCCGTAATATCTATCGCAGGAGAAATGGTCAACTGTAAACGGGACTCTCCCTTCACATTGTCATAGGGAACTACAATCGAACCGCTGATTAATGATGCATTATCAGACAACTGAACTATTGAACCTGTCTTCGCTGCCCCAATATAAAACTCGGTAAAATACATCAGTTCCACCAATGCGTCTATTGCGTCTTGCAAAGCCTCTTCTGCGCTGTCTATTTGCGCCTGCGCCCAATTAGATGCGCTTGCGGTTTTTGCCGCAGCCAAAACGATCTGGAAAGCAGACCAGCTCGCAGGTGTGTAATTGGCCTGAACCAGGGCATCCGCTGTTGAAATTAACGAGTTCAATGCGATTTTATCTGCCACAACAAGAGGTTCAAGTGCAGCTATCGCGGCATTCAACGCACTTAATGCATTGTTTATTTGTGTTTGGGTAGCAGAAGAACTGTCAGCAAGGTTTTTTGCGATTACCAGAGCTGAAGCAAAGTCCGCCCAACTAGCAGGTGTGTAATCGGCTTCGTCAAAATCTTCAGCAACGGTAATAGCGGCGTTCAATAACGTTTTGTTCGGGCCGGTTTGAAGGCCGACAAATTCTACATTGATAAGCTTGAAAGCAATTCTATCACCATCATTAATATCGTCAAAATTGATACAAACCCCGAAAATTTTAGCCCGGTCAATTCCGGCTCTGTTATGCTGAGCATGGGTAGAATCACCACTTGACGACCACTTGGAGCCATAATCGGCCGGATCGATCTCCACAACGACATTATCATCTCCACCAAACCAATCAGTTTCCCAATTTGTAATCCCCCATGTATGGATATCATCATCAAACATGTCATAGAGTGCCGCATAGGATAAATTCTGCCCCGGATTAACATTATAGGTAACTCTGATTCTGTTAAATGTAGCTCCAGGCGCCTTAAAATAAACATACACATTGCAATCTTCGGTCAGCGTCAATTGGTTGCCTGAAGCCGCTTTGCCCCCTTCTGTTGCTGAGAGCCAGAATTTAGCCTTACTGCCTTTATTGCCTGAAACCGGATCGCCTCCTCCGGGGCATCCGGTTACCAATAATGCCAATGCCGCTAACAGTGCGGCAGACCATAATAACCTTTTCATAAGAACCTCCTCAAATTTCAGGGCTGTAAGCCCATTAGCCGCTCAACGAGCGGCGGTATTCCTTAGCGGATAGGTATTTGGCATAATTTTAAGCCCGGACTTTAGGAGTGCAATACCATAATAATTGGATGATTTTTACTATGGTTTTTAGCGGAAAGGAGGGATTTCCGGGACTCTAATCTTTCTCCGCGGTTCCAGGCAACTGACGTTTTGCCGCTCGCGAATTTACCATTCTTTAGGATTACTCGGCGGAGGGGTTATATTAAAGTTTTCTCCGTTGGGTTCTATAAGGAAAAAACCCATGTCTAATGCGTACTCTCTTTCTTTTTCTTCAACTACAATCCCTGCAACGGCGCCTAAAAAACGGCGTTTATCACCGCGTAAATCTGCATATCTTCGCATTTTTTCAAGGCGCGCTATATGTTTATTTATATCGCTGATAGTTAGATCCGCTTTTATTTCAACCAGCATGGCGGTATCGCCGTTTTGTAAAAAAACATCAATTTCAAATTTAATGTCGTTTTTTTTATCACGAACTTTATGCCTGGTACTGGCTTCCTGAAAATCATATCCAAACTCATTGAATTTTTCCTGAAGATTGGGAGCTATCATATATTCTACTACTTCGCCGAAACTATTGGTAAAATCACCAAGCCGCTTGCCTACTTCCTTTATTTGGCGGTCTGTTTGTTTCATTTGGAGGTATGTTTCCTTCATTTGGCGATCTGTTTCTTTTATTTGGCGGTCTGTTTCTTTTTGACTTTCGGCGAGTTCTTTTTGGCTTTCGGCGAGTTCTTTTAGCTGCTCCCGATTTTCCATTAAGCCCGCCCAGACTGTCTCAAAAGTGGGGGGATTTCGAATCTGCGGTGCGGCTGTTTGTACTGCTTCCATTTCTAACCTCGCGGAGGCGCTGCCTCTATCTATAATATAACGATTCTTAATAATTAGTCAAGAAATTTTTTTAGCCGCATATCACCTAATGCTCCGTCTTTTACCGGCACGGATAAGGGTTGTGGAATCTCGCTTATTAAAAATGATAAGCAATATAAAAAAAGACACATTATTCAGGGATTAAAACAACCGAAGTTGAGCATCCCGTTTCGGCGGTTTTCTTCCGTCTTTTGCCAGAGGGATGAGGTTTTCAAGTTCATTCAGAAAGGGGCTGGGCGAACCGTTTAATTTCCTTCCCCTGAAAACGCGGGAGCGGCTCCATGAAAGGCAAAGGCCGAGGCGCGCACGGGTCATTGCCACATAGAGCAGACGGCGTTCTTCTTCGAGGCGGCTGACTGCATCATCCGCATCGTAGAGGGTGAAGGGCAGAATACCGTCTTCAAGGCCGATGACAAAAACGTGATCAAACTCAAGGCCCTTGGAAGCGTGAATACTCATTATACTGACACCCTCACCGCCCCGGCCGGGAAGAGCGTCCGGCCCGCTGTAGGCAAGGGCGTCGAGCAGGGAGCGGGTATTGCCAAACAGGGCGGCAAGATCGAACAGGCGCTTCAGCGCGGGATTTTCTTTTTCTTTTTGGAAATCTTCTTCGGGCGCGGAGCTTTTCCGCAGATTAGTCAAAAATGTTTTAAACGGTTCTTCGTCCCACCAGCACTGCTGTCCGGTCAGGGTAAAGGGGATGCCGTGATTGTTAAACGCTTTTACCAGCGGATCCGCCAGAAGAGCGGAGCGGAGCAAAACAGCGCAGTCTCCCGGGGCGGCTGTTTCCGCGTAAGAAGTAAGGCTGGTATGCCCGGTATGCCGTTGATCTCCATCGTCAGAATCCCTGGCAAAAAAACTCGCCCCGCCGATGAGCCGGGAAATTGCACGGGCGGCGCCCTCGGCTTCGGCATCGGCGGTGGGGTACTCAAAACGGAAAAGGTCTACCGGTTTTTCAACGCCCTGAAGAGCGGAGCCGGTTAACCGCCCGGCGGCGCCGATAATCGGCTGGGCGCAGCGGAAACTCCTGCCAAGTTCAAAGCGGCGGGCATCGGGGTAATCGATTATGAAGCGGTCGATGAAACATTTGTCCGATCCGCGGAAACCGTAGATCGCCTGATTGGGGTCGCCGATCACCCACAGAGAGGGAGTCGGAGCGTCCGCCGCCCTGTCGTTATCTGTCAACAGCCTGAGCAGGGCGTACTGGCTTAAATTGATGTCCTGGTACTCGTCAACAAAAACAAAACGAAAACGCCGCCGGTATTCGGCGAGAACCGGCGGTTTCTGATCGAGAAGCCGCACGGTTCCGGCAATAAGGTCTTCGTAATCCAACAGACGCGCTTCTTTAAGCCGGCCGCAGTACTGACTGTAGAGCGTTTCCATCTGCGGAACCGGATCGGGGCAGAGGAGTATATTTTTCAGAGCGTCAAAAATTGAAGCTCCGGTTTTCGCAGTGCGCTCTCCGGGAAGGAGCAGAAAACGTTTGCGCTCTTCGATATAACCGCCCAGTTTTTTCGCTGTGATTTTTCCGCCCGTGGATGATTTGCACAAATCCCGCAGTATTTCGTCCCGCTCCGCCTCTGTTAGTATCCCAAAGTCAGGCGGAATACCCGCTTCAACAGCATTTTCGCGTAACAGAGAACAGCAAAAGGAATGAAAGGTAGAGGCGGCTACCCCGTCTACCGGGCGGGAACCAGCGAACCTTTGGTTCGAACTCGCATTCGCTCGTTCGGCGGTAGGTTCCCGCCCTCCGCCGATCAACCCTCTGATGCGTTCACGCAGTTCGGCGGCGGCCTTGACGGAAAAACTCAGCGCAAGAACTGAAGACGGCTCTGCCCCATCATTAATGATCTTCGCTATCCGCGCCGCCAAAACAGCCGTCTTCCCTGTTCCCGGCCCCGCAATAACAATGGTTCTCTTCCCGTTATAATTGATGATCTCTTGTTGTGCAGAATCAAAACTAAAGCCGGCGTCCCGGTTTGGCTCAACAGGTTTTAACGGCATTTTGCCCAAACTCTTTTCCCGTACTCCCTCCTCCTCAATTCCGTGGTAAATTTTTTCTCTTCTCTCTTTCTTCATTACCCGAATCACCCCGTATTCGCCGTCATAACCGGGGCTGATCGATACTTCCCTCCTCCTCATGCGGTCAATGGCGGCGGCGAGCAGTTCTCCGGAAAGACCGTAGGTTTTTAACTTTTCAATCCCGCCAATATCCATTTCCAAAAGTATCGAAAATTCGCTTCCCGCCTTTTCAATAAGGGCGGCGTATGCGGCCTCGACTTTTTTTGAGGCGGCGCCGGTTCCCAGCAGTTCTCCCAAAATCTCCCGCAGAGGAATGAGCGAGTGAAAGGGGCGGCGGTTGTTTTCTTTTTCAAAGGAAACATCAGCGCTGATGGGGCGGCGGGCAAGTTCCAGCACCCTGCCCATTACGCCCCTGGTCAGGGGTTTGCCGCAAACCGGACACGGTATTTCGCCGCTGTTCCCCGCAGTTTCATCGGGGCCGGCACAAAAGCCGCATTTACGGTGGCCGTCGTAATGGTACTTTCCTTCTTCAGGAAAAAACTCAATCGTGGCGGTTACTCCCCCGCGCATTGCGTTATGCAAACTGTCATAAGAAAGATCCATGTTAAAGATCGTCGCCTCACGCCCAAGATTGGCGGCGGAATGAGCGTCTGAATTTGACACAATCGAAAAACTATCCAGAGACGGCAGCGCCCAATTCATGGGCGGATCGGAGGAAAGCCCCGTCTCTATCGCCGGAATGAATGAAACCAGATCACCGTAACATTCTTCGATAGAGTCAAATCCCGACTTTGCCCCTAACGCGGAAAACCACGGCGTCCAGATATGGGCGGGAATGAGCACTGCCCGCTCATCTGCATCAAGCAGTATGGAAAGCAGATCGCGCGAATCGAGGCCGAGAATCGGCCGGCCGTCGGAACGGATATTGCCGATCCGTTCCAGTTTAATCTGAAAGGCGGCCGCCGCGCTGAAACTGCTCAAAATTACCAGGTGATGAACTTTGCGCGTTTTCCCGCCGCGCTTGTAAATGGTGCTTATCTCGCCGGTCAGTGCAAAGCGGGGAAACTCGGCCGCTCCCGGGCGGGGCAGTTCTTCCATCCTGGCCTGTCCGCCGTCAAACGCACTGCGAACATCGTTTTTGAGCGTGAACAGCCCCTGTTCCGCATCATCAAGGTTTTCGCGTAACTCAGAAAGCCATTGGGGGTGTGTGCAGTCGCCGGTTCCCAGAAGCCCAAGCCCCTTGATACGCGCCCAACGTTCAAGCAGGGCGGGATTCAGTTTTGAACTGGTGGCGCGTGAATAACGGGAATGGATGTGCAGATCGGCGGTGATTTGCATCAGGCATCGGGCTTGTCAGTAATGCCCGATCTGATCGGCCTTAATTGCGCCGGGGTGACTTTTTTGGGATCATTTACGCCGATGGGCAGTTCTCTGCCCTCTTCGGGCGGGACGTCTTCTTCCTCAAATTTGCCGTCTTCGTCCCACAGTTCGTGCTGGGGCGGATCCGAATCGGCAAGAGCCAGTTCCCCGTGCTCAAGCCGCGCGGTGATAAGGCTGGTTACGCCGGATTCCGCCATGGTAACGCCCAAAAGGGTTCCTGCTCCGGTAACGGTTTTTTTGTTATGCGTAATGATGATGAACTGGCTGGTGTCGCTGAATTCGCGCAGAAGCTGCACAAAACGCCCTACATTTTGTTCGTCAAGAGCGGCGTCTATTTCGTCTAACAGGCAGAAGGGGCTTGGCTTTACCATGTAGGTGGCGAAAAGCAGGGCGACCGCGGTCATGGAGCACTCTCCGCCGGAAAGCAGGCTTAAATGTTCCAGTTTTTTCCCCGGCGGCTGGGCGTAAATCTCTATGCCCGATTCCAGCACGTGGTTTGGATCGGAAAGCCGCAATTCCGCACGCCCGCCGCCGAAGAGACGGCGGAACATATTGTGAAAATTCTTTTTGATGCGGTTGTAGGTATTAAGGAACAATTGCGAAGATTCCTGGCGAATTTCGGCGGCAAAGTCTTCCAGATCCTTACGCGCCTTTTCAAGATCCGCCATTTGATTGGTAAGAAACTCATAACGTTCTTTTGTTTCGGCGAACTCTTCCGGCGCCATAAGGTTGACAGAACCCAGTTCCTTCATCCGTGCGCGGGAACCGGCAAGTTTTTCACGCAGATCGGCGGGAGCGGCGGTAATGGTGAAGATGCGCTCCTCAAACTCCATCAGATCCCTTGAGTGAGTCTCCCTGAAATTATCCTGAATGTTTTTGATTTCCGTTTCCGACTGCACCAGTTCCAGATGAATCTTCTCAAGCGCTTCCTGAACTTTGGAAAGTTCCGCCATCCGCTTGTTGATGATTTCCTTTTTGCCCGCAACATTGTCGTTTCTTTTACGGATGTCCTTTTCAAGTTTTTCCAGCTCGGCGGAAAGCTCGGTTGTTTTTTTACTGATTTCGGCGATTTCTTCCTGAGCGCCCGCGATACGTTCATCAATCTCTTCCAGCCGCTTACGGTCAAGAAAGAGCTCGTCACGAATATTTTTAAGCAGCCCCTCCTGCCCCGACAATTCCCGCCTGATGAGCCGCGCCTGTTCTTCTGCAGACTGGGCGCGTGCCTTCATCTGCGCCCGGCTGACCCTTAGATTTTCAAGGGTTACGCGGTATTCGTCAATCTTTGCCAGAAGGGTGATGTTGTCGCTGTTTAAGGTTTTTATCCGCTGCCGCCGCTCCTCGATACCGTCCTTCGCGCTTCTGATCTGCGCGTCCAGCGCGCGCTTTTTGGTAATGATCCCCTGAGGAGAAAGAAACTCGTCAATGAACGCGGGGGAGTGTTCGCGGTAACTTTGAAAGAGCGCCGCCGCCCTGTCAGCATCTGCGGCGGCTTCGGCGAGGCCCGCCGCCAGTGATTCGGCAATGCGCCTGAGTTCCTCGGCGCCCGTGCCCCGCAGCATCGCTGCACCGCCGCCGGCCGAAGAAGCCGCCTCTGCAGCGGCAGATAAATCGCGGATGAGGGCTTCCCTGCCGGAAAGAACGGTACGCAAACGGCCGAGAGTTTCGTGTAACGCGGTTTCGGCGTTGCGGCGCTCTGCCGCGGAATAGCCGGCTTTTTTCAGGCCGGCGTCCAGCTCCGCCACAATGTCATCGGTTATAACGGCCAGGTCTTTCTCGAATGCGGCCTGCTGTTTTTCAATGCCGAGTATCTCTTCCTCGGCCTTATGCGCCGCCGCTTCGTTGTCGCTGATACGCCCTGCGGCAAGCTGGATATTTTCTTCAAAGGAGCGGATATTTTCTTCTATGCCTTCGATCTGTTTGCCCAGATCGCCGACTACGGCGTCCTGGGCGGCGGCGTCTTCGTTCAGTTCCGTAATTTTCAGCAGCGCCTGTTTTTCCCTTCCCTCATTCTGCCCGATTTTGATCCTGCTTTCGCCGCGCTGTTCGTTAAACAAACGGACTTCGTTCTCCCGTGCGTTTTTTTCCAGTGCAAGGCCGTAAAGGTTTTTTTGCAGTTCCACAAGCCGGGCTTCCATGGAGTTCACTTCGTCCATGTTCGCTTCCAGGGCCTTGTTCTCCTCTTCCATCTCCGTACGAATCCGGTCGCGGTCAACAGTCCGGCGTTTCAGGGTTTCGCTGCGATCGTCCCTCTCGTACCTGAACTGTTTCAGCCGCAGCAACTGAATATCCAGTTCATAGTTGAAAATCTCATCACGCAGGGTGCGGTATTTCAGGGTTTTTTCGGATTGAATTTTAAGGCTGTCATGGGAACGCTTTACCTCGTTCAGGATCAGCGTAACCTGGCGTACATTTTCATCGGTTCTGGCAAGGTTCCGCTCGGCTTCCGCGCCCCGTTCCTTGTAGCGGGTAATGCCGGCGGCTTCCTCGAATAAATAGCGGCGCTCATCGGGTTTGGAAGAAAGTATCTGATCGATTTTTCCCTGTTCCATCACCGAATAGGCAGCCTTGCCCACGCCGGTATCCCAAAACAGTTCCCGAAGATCTTTAAGGCGGACGTGCGCCCCGTTGATATAATACTCGCTTTCGCCGGAACGGAAGAGCCGCCGCTTGATCTCTACTTCCGGCATATCCATGGGCAGAAGGCCCGCCTCATTTGCAATGCCCAGCGTTACTTCCGCTACATTTAAAGCTTTTCGGGTTTCGGTGCCGTTAAAAATAACGTCTTCCATTTTTTCAGCCCGCAGGGATTTGACGGCGTGTTCTCCCAAAACCCACTTGACCGCATCCACCACATTGGATTTTCCGCAGCCGTTGGGGCCCAGAAGGGCGGTAATACCATCGCTGAATTCGATTTCCGTACGTTCCGCAAAAGATTTAAAACCATAAATGGTAAGGCGTTTCAGAAACATAGATCACTCAATTTTCAAAACCTTATATCTGGCCTTCTTTCAAAAAGCCCGAAGAAAACTTAGCAAGTAAAGTATCAATCTGTTTCTTTGAATTAATTCCGAAATTATCCAGCGGACCGGTTTCAAACTGATCAAAATTGACAGCGCCGTTTTCATATTCGCAGAACATATTGGCAAGGTATATCGCGTCAACCAGATTTCTGTGTTCCGGCGCTACGGAAGTGGGGTCATGATGGTAACGGATGGCCAGCACCAGCCTTTCGGGGAAATTCCACTTTTCTGCGATTAAAGCGCCAAGTTCGGCGTGATTCATACCTGCGGCAAGATCCTCGAACGTGGAGGCAGGAAGGTTTCTTTCGATGGTGAATTCCTTTATCTTTGCCAATAACTCGGGATGCACATTGGAGAAGATGATCTTTCCCATATCGTGCAGAATACCGCCGACGTACACATCGTCAACCACATTTCGGTCTTTTTTGAAATTCTTGAAAAGATTATAAGCGTAGAACGCCGTCCTGTAGGAATGTTCCCAAAGCTTCTTTTTGTCGATGGTATCGTCGCCTAACACTTTCTGCGTTCCGTACGAATATAGCAGGTTTCTGATCCCCTTGATACCGACCATTTTCACCGCTTCGGAAATATTGTCCACTTTTTTGGAGAGCATATACTGCGCGGAATTGACGATTTTAAGAAGATCGGCGGTAAGCGCCGGGTCCATGGAAATCTGCCTGGCGATTATCGGCATATCCGATTTGGGGTCGGCGATTAGCTTCTGAATAAGCAGAATATTCTCCGGAAACTGCGGCAGAGAGTTGACATTATCGACAATGGTCTGCGACAGTACCGAAAGGTTCTCTACAACGGCTTCATCCAGAGGTATGGAAATACTGGCAATGGTAAATTTATCGGTAACCCTGATGTCAAAACAATCATCGTTAAGGCCGATCTTTTTAAGCATGAGCGCCAGGATGACCAGCCCCAGGCCGGCGCCTTCGGAATCGTCCAGCACCTGGGAGAGGGCGTCTTCAAGATTGGAGTACTGCCTGGATCTTGCCAGTTTGTCATGGATCCGGAGCTGTTCCATCCGGGTGGCGGTAACATTATTGCGTATTTCGACATAAATAGTATTTCTTTTAATTTGCAGAATTACCTTTATATAAAGGCCGTTCTCTTTTTGCAGATGAAGGTAATGCGCTATATTGTTGAGAGTTTCTTCCTTGAAATTCTCCATACCCATTTTGTAATCATACGGATCGTTAATATCCAGGCCGCGCTCGGTAAAAAAAACCCTTTTGGTATTGGCCTTCTTGGCGTTAACTGCAAGTTCCTGTACGCAGTAAACCAGATAATCCTTCAGTTTTGACTGATCGGTCATCCTGAGAAAGGTATCAATAACCTGCTCAACGTAAATTTCTATCTCGTGAGGCAGAGTATAAGTCGTTATGGTTAGGGGAATTCCTGACTGTATGGCTTTTCTGATTTTTGCTTCGTCCACAACCAGTTCAGGAGCAGAAGCCATGATAATGAACCTTCCTTAAAAAAATACTTTTTCAGTTTTTTGGCGCTAAAACCAACTTTTATTAATCGTACCGGTTATTTTTAACTTTAACAACCCCAACAGGGGAAAAGAATGTGCAAATCCACACGGCGAGGTCAAAATGACACAATTTCGCAGCTGCTTGAACCAGCTGTGTCATTTTGACCCTATTTCAATTTCGAATGAATGAAAAAACATGATATTTTGAATGTTTTTGTCGATTTTTCCTGAATTTCAGACTTGGCACGGTTCTTGCTAATTATTAGGTAAGAAAGCAAGGCGGCAAACGGCAGAGCCGGATTATTGAATAACCGCCGGACAGAAAAGAAGAAAAAGTTAAAGGAGGCCGGAATGACTGCGAAAAAAAGAAGGAAAGAAAAAAAGGGAACAAAAGCCAGCGGCAACTATCTTATGCTGTACTTTAATGAAATCGGCCGTATTCCGCTGTTAAGCCGGAAAGAAGAAGAAGAAACTGCCCGCGCGGCAGCGGCTGGCGATAAGGCGGCAAGAGAAAAACTGGTGAACGCCAATCTGCGTTTTGTAGTCAATGTAGCGAAAAAATACCAGGGGCACGGGCTTCCCCTTGAAGATCTGATCAGCGAAGGCAATATCGGCCTTGTCAATGCAGTAGACCGTTATAATGTTGAAAGGGGATACCACTTTATCTCTTATGCGGTATGGTGGATTCGCCAGAGCATTTTGAGCGCCCTGTACGAAAAATCCAGAATGATCCGGCTCCCCCAAAACCGCGCCGCAGAACTGGTCAGGATAGAACAGGCCAGAAAAATAGTCCAGGAGCAGTACTCTTCAAAAGAGGAAGTCGTTGAAATAGCGAATCTTCTTAACATGGATAAAAGCCGTATTACAGACCTTATTAACATTTCCAGGGATATGCTTTCGCTGGAAAACCCTGTTTCCGGCGATCAGGATACGCCGTTGGTGAACTACATTGAGGATAATCAATACATTACTCCGGATCAGAACATAGAACGGAACGTTATGGAAACCGGTATCGAAAAGATTCTGAATACTCTGGAAAAAGATGAAGCTGAAATAATCCGCTGCCATTACGGACTTGGCAGGCGGCCGGCAATGTCACTGCAGGAATTGGGAGAGCGGTACAACCTTACGAAAGAACGTATCAGGCAGATTGAGTTAAGAGCCATTAACAGACTGCAGAACCCCATGCGAATAAAAGAACTGCTGGTATACGTTGCTTAATTCAGGTATTTTTTCAGAATGGCCTGCAATGCGTTAAAATCCAGAGGCTTGCCGATGTGGCCGTTCATGCCGGCCGCACGGCAGTTTTCCACATCTTCCCTGAAGACGTTAGCTGTCATTGCAATAATCGGAACGATCTTTGCTTTGGGGTGGGGAAAGGCGCGGATAAGCCTTGAGGATTCATAACCGTCCATGCCGGGCATATGGATATCCATAAAAATCAGATCGAAATTATCGGGATCGGCGCGGAATAAATCATAGGCTTTTCTGCCGTCCCCGGCTTCTACTATTTCCAGCCCAAAAGGTTCCAGCACGGTAATTACTATTTCGCGGTTTATCTCCACATCTTCGGCAAGCAGTATCCGTTTACCGTGATAATTGAGCTGTTCATCGGGAACATTGACTGCGGGAATATCCACCGGAGAACCGGCAGGAACAGCGGGGATTTCAGCGCGGATAGTAAAGATAAAGGACGACCCCTTTTTTTCTTCGGACTCTATGCGTATTGAGCCCTGCATCAATTCGACAATTTTTTTGGAAATAGCCAGGCCCAGGCCTGTCCCGCCGAATCTCCGCGCGATGCTGGAATCTACCTGGACAAAAGACTGGAAAAGCCTGCCCTGCTGCTCTTTTGGAATTCCAATTCCGGTATCGGTAACCCTGATTTCCAGGGTGCAGAAACCTTCATCCTTATCAGCTAACCGGTGAACGGAAAGCGTTATGCTTCCCCCTTCCGGAGTAAATTTGACGGCATTGCCCACCAGATTGGTGATAACCTGGGCAAGCCGCTGATCGTCGGTGATGAGCCGTTTTGGAATGGCAGGATCCTGGTTTACGATAAGATTCTGTTTTTTTTCTCCCAGGCGGAATTCAAAAATATTAACCACCCGCTGTATCATGGCGGAAAATTCAAATTCAGCGCATGAAAGCTCAAATTTATCTTCCTCAATTTTGGACATATCCAGAATGTCATTGATAATCCCAAGTAAATGGACAGAGGCGCTCTCTACCTTGTCAAGACAGTAATCTTTTCGTTTTGGATCGTCCGAAGCTTTCGCGATGGTAGTCATACCGATAATGGCGTTTAGCGGAGTGCGGATCTCGTGGCTCATGTTCGCGAGGAAATTCGATTTTGCACGGCTGGCCTGCTCTGCGCGCCCGACGGCCTCCATAACGTCGGTCATGTCATGGAAAAGGATAAATGCGCCCTGAAAAACACCGTTATTATTGTGCATTGGGGTAAAATGTATCTCGTAATGGCGGGGATTCCCGTCATTGCCAAAATCCAAAACCCGCTCAAAAATAATGGGGTTCCTTTTCTCCCTTGATGTTCTGAACAAGGTAACGATCTCGCTGAGCTGTTCGGCAGTGGTAAAACGGGAAAAAACCTCGCGGTAATTTTTTTTATGGATCTCCTCAAATGATTCGATTTTGGCTTTTTGCAGAAAAACTCTGGCGCAGTAGATCAGGCTTATGTTTTTGTCCAGAAGCATGATGATGTCCGGGCTGTCGTCAAAAACCAAATTCATGTAACTGTCCTGACGTGCAAGCCAGCGATCCTTGAACGAGCGCACATACTCATATACGGCGGTAAGGATCATCACAAAAAGATAAACGCCGCAGATAAGAACCGCTTCGGGAAGGGTATAGTCAAATCGCGTAAAACCGTGAACAAAAGTACCGAACGCAGTGACAAAGAAAAGAAGCAGCGCGGGGATAAGCCCGGCGGGAATCCCAAGCGTGTAAATCGACATTAACGGATAGGAATAGATCCACAGAGCGTCCAGCCCCTGCATCTCATGTTTGATAAAAACAGAAATACCGCAAAAACTGCCGAAAATGGCAGTAATAATAAAACCGCCGGCCATAAACGGCAATTCCGTACGCAGTAAAAAAAGATTCAAAAAAATCATAAAACCGATGATCAGCTGGACAAGGCCGATGTCAATATTTCCGCTTTGCATATCGGAAACACCCAGACCGATGATCAAAAAAGAGGTAATGGTATAGGTGATATTAAGAACAATAAGCCGGAGAATGGCTTCCTTATCGGTTTCGTCCCGAAGGGCGCGGTATTTACCGCCGGTCAGGGCGGAGATGATAAAATCCTTAAACTTTTTCATCCGTTTTTACCGGAACCGCAGGTTCCCGATTTCTCCCTATCAGTTTTACTGCACAGGAAACCGCAACCAGAATTCCCAAAACAAGGAGCAGGACGGCAATGCCCAGCTGAATACCGTCAACATGAGGATTAAATTCTCCTGCAAGCAGTATCAGTATTTTACGCCTGATGCTTATAACCAGGGAGGTATAGGTGACAGCCAGCATGACCATTGTCGGCACTATGAGCATAAAAATACGGCGGCCGGTTTTCCTGAAGAACAGGGTGCAGCCGATCAGTGTAAGAGCTGCCAGAAGCTGGTTCGCGGCGCCGAACAGCGCCCAGATACTCTGATAACCCATTATCGCCAAAAGATAAGCAGGCAGCAAAGTACAGATTGAGGCTGCGGCGCCGCTGTTGAGTATTCGCGTAACGAGTTTGTTCTTTACCCCCGCACTTCCGCTGACAGAGAATAGTTCCTGAAAAGACAGCCGCCCAAGACGGGCGACCGTATCCAGTGTGGTGAGCACAAATGACGACACCGCCAATGACACAATAATAAAGGAAGCCTGGCTGGGCAATCCAAGCTGTGAAAGAAAACCGGATACCGCAGTGGCAAAGATCAGCGGCGGAGTTCCGCCGGGCATTTTCCCGTTACGCGCAAGAGAACCGACCGCAATCAGGGCCAGCACCGCTACCAGCGTTTCCAGCAGCATGGCGCCGTAGGAAATGGGGAGCATATGCCTTTCATTGTTCAACTGCTTGGAAGCCGCGCCGGTAGCCACCAGGGAATGAAAACCCGAAATGGCGCCGCAGGCAATAGTGATAAAAAGAGCGGGGAAAAGGAAATTGCCGTTAACATTAAAACCGATAAAGGCTGGTATTGAAATTTCAGGAGCGGTAAAGATCACCCCGATAAAAGCCGCAAGCATCATTGCTATCAGCAAAAAAAAGTTAAGGTAATTGCGCGGCTGGCCCAAAACCCAGACCGGCGCCACCGAAGCGATAAAGATGTAGGCAAAGACCAGATAGAGCCAGATGGACTTGTTGATGAAAACCGGAAAGAAAATCCCCAGGACAATGCAGATAATAAGCAGGTCAATCGCGATGATGGCGCTTGCCAAATCCGAAGCCTTGCGCTTGCGGATAAGGAACCCCAGGCCGATTGCCGCTACAATAAAAAGGCTTGAGGCAGAAGCCACCGAAGCGTTGGTTCTTTCCAACATTCCCTCAGAGTCGAAGCCCGCAAAAGTTCCGGCGACAATGTCAGCAAACGCGGCCGCGATAAGAATGGAAAAAAGCCAGACAAAAATGAGGAACAGGCGCTTCCCCGATTTCCCCACATAGAGTTCAATAACATACCCAATGGATTTGCCCTTGTTTTTAACCGATGTGTAAAGCGCCGCAAAATCGTGAACCGCGCCGAAAAAGACGCTCCCCAGGAGCAACCACAAAAGCGCGGGAAGCCAGCCGAACATGGCGGCAATAATCGGCCCGTTAATCGGCCCGGCCCCGGCGATAGACGCAAATTCGTGGCCGAACAGCACCATCGGAGAAGTGGGCACATACTCTTTCCCGTCTTCCAGTTCATTCGCCGGGGTTTTTTGAGAGGGATCAATTCCCCATTTTCGGGCCAGGAACCTGCCGTAGAAAAGATAGGCCAGGGAAAGCGTAACTATGGATATAATCAGCACGAGCAACCCGTTCATAGATAGTATCAATTATAGCTCAAATTGCTGAAATTTGACAGCATAATGTGTTTTTATATTCAGGCACTGCGCCCCGGTATTTAAGGCTATTTATACGGCATTTCTGAACTTTTACTTTCTTTTTGAGAAAGTAAAGGTTAATGGCTTATCCTTTACTTTCTCAATTGACTTGTTAAAGTTCATGATCTACAATTTAAGTGGGTATATGAACAGAAGACGGCATGGAAAACTCCAGTATTCCTCACTTGTTGCAAGCGAACGGTATAAAGTCTATGTGCCCGATGCTATGCCGCCGAAACCGGGAATTAACTTAGCGGAAATCGCCGAACGGCTGGAAAAGACCAATATTGCCATAGGCGAACTTAACGGTATTGTTGAAACAGTACCCGACCCGTTAATAATAATTTATATGTATGTCCGCAAAGAGGCGGTTCTGTCTTCTCAAATTGAAGGTACGCAATCCACCCTTGACGATCTATTGCGCTATGAATCCAGCGAAGCCGCCGGCGTGCCTGTCGATGATGTAACCGAGGTTTCTTCCTATGTGGCGGCAGTGAATCACGGATTAAAACGGATGCAGGGCGGTTTCCCGTTGTCGCTGCGGCTTATACGGGAAGTCCATAAAATTTTGCTTACCAATTCACGAGGCCGGCATAAAACGCCGGGAGAATTCCGCAGATCGCAGAATTGGCTGGGAGGCACCCGTCCCGGAAACGCGCTTTTTGTTCCTCCGCCGCCGGACATGGTGAGAAACCTTATGAGCGATCTTGAAAAATTTATGCACGCCAATGACAGAATCCCCATACTGGTCAAGGCGGCGCTTATCCATCAGCAGTTTGAAACCATCCACCCTTTTCTTGACGGCAACGGACGCATCGGGCGGTTGTTGATTACGCTTTTCCTATGCGCCCATGGGTTTTTGCATTTGCCTTTCCTGTATTTAAGTTTGTTTTTTAAGCAGCACCGCAGCCTCTACTATGAAAAACTTTCAGAGCCTCGCAAGACCGGCAATTACGAAAACTGGATAAACTTTTTCCTTGAGGGCGCGGCAGCAACAGCGAAAGATGCAAAAAAGACGCTTATGAGTATCAGAAAATTATTTGCCGCAGATGATGCAAAAACTGCGAAACTGGGGCGGGCGCGTGATTCTGCCGAATTGGTATTTGCGGTTTTCAAGCAAAAGCCCCTGTTGACCATTGCGGAAATTACCGAACGAACAGGACTTTCCAAACCGACTGCCATAAGTATGGTAAACCGCCTTATCAATCTTGGCATTATCGAAAACGTGAGCGAAAAAAAATGGGGGCAGATATATGCCTATTCAGGGTATATGGGCCTTCTTGCAGATTAAGGTATAGACGATCTGTTCATTACTCACTGCGTAATGCCTCAAAAATAAATCTAGCCGAAAAAAGTGTGCCCGAAAAATCGAAAATCTAGCCGAAAGTTTCTAAGAAACATTTACAGAAGGGATACTGCACTCGATGACGGAAAGATTCAAGA
>Ga0082212_10005753_pt1 | contig 16814 bp, 8 predicted proteins | sample TergutNt197P3_FD_71548 | JGI IMG/M metagenome (GOLD analysis project Ga0082212, IMG submission 71548) | Neocapritermes taracua P3 segment gut microbial communities from Petit-Saut dam, French Guiana - Nt197 P3 | ecosystem: Host-associated > Arthropoda: Insects > Digestive system > Gut ... | reverse complement strand
ATTTTGTCAAACGGATCGTCCGTGGAAATCGAAAATTCACCTTCGTGTTCACGGAAGACTTCTTTAGCATCGTCGGTCCAAACGGCGTACGAACAGACCGGTTCCGGGATATTCGGAATACCATCAAAAACGTGGGACATCGAAAAGGACTCAACGCCGAAATACGCGTTGCCGAAGGAACAACTCTTTTCGACGTGGAAATCGGCGTGGTCAAAAAAGGCTTTTCCAGTTTCATGACTACGTTTGACGAACTAAGCAAAGGACCATTCGCCGAAACCGCCATGCTCTACGGAATGGGAGAAGGACAAGTCGACGCACAAAAAGCCAAATTCCAAGTGGACTCCTTCATGTCCGAAAAGAACGATCTGTTAATTCCAACGACAGCACTGATCGCCAATAGCAGACAACGCAAACTGATTTTGATCGTCGAAAGTCCCGCCGACATGAAACGTCCCAGTTTAGAGCCGTTTATGAAACTGCGCAGCCGATTGACAAAAATCCTCGTCAGTTCGGAAAGAGGTCCCGTAGTCGATTGCCAAGTCGGCAAAATTTTTCAAGAAGGCAACAGTAGTTCCCTCTCCACGCTACTCAATATGTTTTGCGTACATTACTGAACCGATGAACGACAACGACTTTATGCGGCAGGCTCTCGAACTTGCCAAAAAAGGAGAAGGATATGTCGAACCGAATCCGATGGTCGGTTGCGTTCTCGTTCAAAATGACAAAATCGTCGGGCAAGGTTATCACACGCAATTCGGACACGCTCATGCCGAAGTCGAAGCAATCCGATCCGTCAACGCCGATTTGACCGGTGCGACTTGTTACGTCACCCTCGAACCGTGCGCCCATTACGGCAAAACGCCGCCGTGTGTGCAAGCAATTTTGCAAACCGGCATCCGGCGAGTGGTCGTGGCAATGCGTGATTCCAATCCCGCCGTCAACGGCAAAGGAATTCAACTCCTACAAGAAGCGGGACTATCCGTCACAGAGCATGTTCTCGAAAAAGAAGCCCAATGGCTCAACGCACCCTATCTCACGCTGTTGGAAAAGAACCGTCCGTGGATTCACGCCAAGTGGGCAATGACATTGGACGGCAGATTAGCCGCCAAGACCCACGACAGTCAATGGATTTCCGGTGAAGAGTCCCGAAAGGTCGTCCATCAATTGCGCAGTCGTATGGATGCAATTGTCATCGGAGCCGGAACGGTGATGCATGACGATCCGATGCTGACCGTTCGGCTTGACGAGTCCGAACGTTGCGGAAACAGAGTACCGTATCGGGTTATTTTGGACTCATCGGATATTCTCTCGCCGGAGAGCCAACTGGTTCGGACAGCCCGCGAAGTGCCGGTGCTGATTGTTACCGAGTCGGATAATCCGCAAAAGCATTGGCGATGGGAACAGCGCGGTTGCGAAGTGTTCCATTTGTCCCGGCATAAAAAAGGGAATCGCAAAGCACTGCGTTTATTACTCGAACATTTTGCGTCGAGAAAATGGACACACATTCTCATTGAAGGCGGTCGAAAAGTGTTCGGTACGTTTTTTGATGCGCAGTGCATTGACGAAGTTCATGCATTTGTTGCCCCGAAGTTAATCGGCGGCGAGTCGGCAGTTCCCGTCATCGGCGGCGATGGTCTGGAAAAAATCTCTCTTGCCGCCATGCTGACATCGCCGGAAGTGCAATTCACAGGACAAGATGTTTACATTCATGGACGGATACTCTCGTTTCAGTAAAGCATCGTTCCCGGATCGGCATCTTGGATGCTGATAATCTGAATGTCGCGGACAGAAGGATCAAGACGCCGCAACTCTTCGAGGGTGATCGGCGATTCCGATTCAGGCGTCATTGGGAAGGGATTCGGCAGCATCGGGACGACTTCGTCATTCGGCGAAAACGGTACTGCTTCGTTGGGAGTCTCTTCAAAAGAAGGGAAGTCGACTTTCGGCATTGCCGGTGGTGTGATCGGTATGGGAAGCACCGGCTCTGGCATTGTTCCACGTCTCTGTTGTTGGAGCAATTCTTCGACCGACGGTATTTTGCCATTGGACCCACCGTTCTCGTGCGGCTTGGCAATGGGACTCTGGTTCAGCGTTGCCGGGGCTTCAAGAACATCAGAAGCACTTTGTACGGTTGGAGAGACAACCGGCATAGTGATGCCGTAATTTCCAGCATTGCCGTAATATTCGCCAGAATTTCCCACGTAAATAATATCTCCGCTGGTCATTTGGCATGTGCCGTAACCGTTGCTACTCAAAATGGAGCCAGCCCGATAAAATGGACCGCAACCGCGAAAGTCATCCGGTCGGTCAATTTGCGCAGAAATGCAGTAATCGTAGGGGGAACAGCACAAACGGCAACCAACCGAACTAAGGAGCAAAGAGAAAAGGCAAAATGCAGCAACAAAGCGAACCATCGGAATCTCCGGGGGGAATGGAATTCTCAACAGACCGCTATATCGGCATTACAATCGTTAAAATCGACAAAATCTTCCCATTTTGCCAAAATTCGCAAAAATTGCGGCTCACAGGCAGGTTTTTGCACTAATCGAAGACCAATTCGCTGTAAAAATCCCTAGGAGTGTGTAAAGTCGACGGTGCCGGAGTGAGCAAGGCGGGGATTGCCGCTTCAAGTTCCAGTTCATCGGCGACCGTATCTTGCGGCTTCGCCTTTTCCAATCCTGCCCGCTGCATCAGCGATTGAGAGAGAACATCGTCCCCCAATAACATGTCGTTTGGCGGCAGACCGGTCGCTCCGTTTTTGCGAGGATCGTATTGCAATTTGAACAAGTGCTTGGAAATGGCAAGCGTCGCACCGGGATCGACCCGGCGATCCGTTACTTTGAAGCCGTTGACCTTTACGCCGTTGGTGCTACGCAAATCGACGACGTACCAATACCCTTCCGAAAGCACCAATTTGCAATGTTGCCCCGAAACATTACTGAAATTGAGAACAATATCGCATGATTTATGGCGACCAACGACGTATTCCGTTTTTGATAAAGGAAACGGATCGCCGCCGCCAGTGGGAGATAAAAGACCGTACATTGTAACTACTATACTCTATTGCCCTCTGTTCCTATTATACCATGCTCTTACCCGATTTTTTGTATCGGAGCACGAAGATTGCAAAATCCAAGGTAGGTTGCCGACCTCCGGGCGGCAACGTGCGATACTCCGCACTCGATTTTATGTGCTTGCTTCCAGTCGGCTATCGCCGACGCACTCGCCCGGAGGTCGAGTGCCTACCGTATCGACCCTGTTTTTGACTTTGCAATCCCGTGGCTATCGTAATATCGGCTAAATCGGCACAGTCCGACTTTTCGCTACACCGGTCATTCTAGTCATTCTAGGATATTTTGGTATTTCGAGACATTTTGTTATTTCGGGATAAACCGAAATGACCCGACAAAAAAGCCTATCGGCAAAGAACGGATAATCCCCCTGACGATACCCACCCATGTCGGAAAATAGGCAAACGGCGGAGTCCGTTTGGAAAAGAAGAAAGGAGGAAGGAGAAATAAGAAAGAAGTTAGAAATCAGAAGGTAAATACAGGAGACCGAATGTCGATTCTCCTAACACTCTTCTCCCCTTACTCCTTTCTCCTTACTCCTTATCTCCTCAAAACAACAACAGCAAAGGATTGCACCCATGACAGGTCTCTACGTTCGGTCTAACGTCACTTCACTCACGTCGCAGAACTACCTTAATCGGAATCTTGCCGATTTGAGCAACATCATGACCCGGCTCAGCACCGGCTTGCGAATCAATTCCGGTAAAGACGATCCCGCAGGTCTCATTGCCAGTGAACTGCTGAAAGCCGACATGACCGCCACCACAAAGGCGATCACCAATGTCCAACGTGCCAACGGGATGGTCGGAATTGCCGATGCCGCACTGGGACAAATCAGCGGTCTGCTCAATGACATTCGCGGACTCGTCAACGAATCGGCAAACACCGGCACGATGACCTACGAAATGCTCCTTGCCAACCAACTGCAAGTCAACGCCGCCCTCGACTCGATTGACCGAATTGCCAAGACGACGAACTATTTGGGCAAACTCCTGCTCGACGGTTCGATGGATTTCCAAACGCGTGGGTTAGACCGCAGAGCCGTTTTAGACCTCAAAGTCCACGAGGCAAATTTCGGTACCGGCACGGAAGTGAACATCGGAATCGACATCGTTGAAGATGCGACCCGCGCTCAACTCATCTACGATAAGTGGGGAGTGAGCGTCGATACCGTCATTGAAGTTGCCGGTAACGACGGTTCAAATCTCGTGAACATTGCCGCCGGTTCGTCGGTTGAGGACATTGCCGCTGCGATCAATCTCGTTTCGGACTCCACCGGTGTTCGGGCGATTGTCGGAAAAGATGCCACTGCCGGTCAAATTATGTTGACCAGTGCCGGTTTGGACAACGATATTAACCTGACCGCCTTGATGACGGGGGCTGCCGCCGGAAATTACACCATTAAATTTTCCGCCAGCGACACAGGGGAAACTCATTACACGATTACCGAACCGCAGAATGGTCAGCCGGGAGTCATTGACTTCAAATTAAAAATGCAACCCTACGTGGCTCCGTCGGTGATAAAACTTGACGAGACCTTCAACGGAATACACACCTACGATATTACGGGCGACCGGACAGTAACGACCGCGACGGGACAAGGAATTGACATCGTGGTGGAAACGTCCAACGGAAATTTGATCAGAAACATTGAATTCGTCAAATTTGATGCGACCAATTCGAGTCTTCCGAACAGTGTGGCGGCAACTTACGATAAAATCACCGGCAAACTGCAAATCCATTACGATTCCGCCGGCAACGTTACCGAAGAGGCACTACGGAAGGCGATCAATGCCATCGAAGGTTTCGAGTACAAGGGAATCTTCGATAGTTTTGATGGGAGCAGGTATCCAAGCGTTGGTATTTCAACCGAAATCGGCGACCCGATGGGTGTGCCGCCAGGTCCGGGGACGGGATATTATCTCAACCATACCGACAAAGGACTTGATGGTGTTCTTGTTAACTTTGCCGCTTCCGGTGGAACGGGCAATGGCGTCAGTATAGATTACGATCCTAGTGTACCTCCTGGAGGTCCCAATGAAATCACTGTCACCTTTGGATCGAGTGCTACGTATGACGATATTGTTGCTGCCCTCAATGCATCAGGATCGTGGAACGTGTCTGGCGGTATTTCTCGTCCGGGAACAAATATCTTCAAATTGACGGACGCTGGGGGGGAACTAGTACGAGGAACGGAGATCGTCAATGCCGGTATTGATACGACAATACTTACCTTAGGGAAAGTCGTTGATCCGGCATCATCGCAAATCGCACTGACATCGGTCGGAAACGACACCTATCTGCGGACAACCCATGAAGAGTGGAATGACTTCAGGATTGAGATTACGATACCCGCCGATTATACAACCGATAATACTGTTGGCGGCGGTACGGCATTGTTGAATTTTCTCGCGGAAGATGCGGTCAAACTGGAAGGACTTACATTCGCATTTACGGATGATCCGCTAGATTCACGTCCCGGTTGGTTCGACAGTGCCACTGGAACATTGACCATCAATTTAGATGGTACAGCAAATGACGGCGACGTTGTTGCCCGTATTAACGGTCTCTTTGCATCCTCATGGGCATCGAGTATGGCAACATGGCTCAATGGACACAATAACACCAATTTATTGGCAGGGGACATTGGGAGCATTTCCTTGAATGGGGCTCACGCAGGTATCAAGGTTCTGGCAGATGCAGATGCAATCTCTGGTGATACAACGACAGTTGTCATTCCGCCTCCAACTGTTGATCTTGTTGACAACGCCGGTGTAGCGGAGATTACCATTACCGCCGCTCCCAATGCGACTTACGCTCAACTCGCAGCCGCTCTTAAAGATACCGCTAGTTGGGATACAACGTTAGCGGGTCCCCATGTCGTGCCGACGAACGCAGCCGGTCTTGCTGGTTTGCTGTTTACGGATGCCAACGGCGCACCGGTTCCGGCTAATAAAAAAATCTTGGATGCCGCGATGAGACCACTGAACGATGTGGTTACTTCCCGAGCAACAGAAGCACTGCGGGACTGGTTGTTGGCAAGCGGCACCGGCACGAAAAATCCCATTGACATGCGACCGAATAATGCGCTGGACATCATGGCGGCGGTTCCCGGTACAAAGTTTGAGAATACTGATGTCGTGTACGTCAAAGCCGAAGGACAGATGTTTTCCGAAGCATTCCGCTTCGGCTATCAGAATGTCTATCTTACCTCGAATAACACAAACCTAACTAATGGTGTCATGATTCTACCGGATGGCACAACGATGCCGGCGAATCTCTCTCTGCAAGGACTTCAGATCAATTTCCGGGATGGAGGGGCTGCTACACCCACTACAACAGCGACATTTGCGGCGAAAGGAACCATATTGAACGTGGACATTGCTGACGGCGATGGTCTTGATGCTGTGCTTGCGGCGATCCGAGCGGCAACGGGAGATGCCTCGTTCAGGTTTACTGACCCCACTCAGGCACCGATTGATATGACTCGAAGCGCGTCGTCGCTCATCGGTTCCAAACTTCATCTCGGCAATGTCCAATTGGATTATCGGGATACGCCGATGCCTGCCGCTGCAACGATTACGCTTGACAATGGCAACATCCAAATGCGAATCGTTGCCGACAAAGTCGGGACTGAGTTCAACGACGTGATGATTGAGTTCGAGCAGGATAACTCCTTCAGACCGGGGGATGTTTCGGTTGTGTATGACGAAATGCGGAAGATTTTACATATCCGCGGACAAATTGACGGTGCCGATGCCGCCACCTACGGTGCGCTCAAAGCCGCCATTGAAAAGGCTTCGCCGTTCCATGTAGATGTTACCACCACCAAAGACAATAAAGCCTATCCGCTCAGTAATAAACTGCACAGCGGTTTATCGACTGCCGGAAGCGGCACATCGGGCTTGAGCGAAAACTTGCCGAAAGGAAGTGCCATCATTAAGACGGGACAATACGTCGGCGATGTCGGTGGAAACAATCAAACGCTCTACATTACCGTGGCAACCGGAACCACTGCCAATGATGTGGTGGAAGCGTTCAACAATGCAAAGGGTGCATCGGCTCAAATCGCCGCAAACTTCATTGTTTCCAACTCTATCGACAACACTGGGGATGGATTTATTTTCGATACCCGGTTTGATGCGGACATTCACGTTCGGGTTTTCACCAGCGCATTGACCGGCGGAAACAGTGGATTGATGACGGATGTTACCGCAAAAGAACTGGTTGATTTTATCAACAACGATGCGATATTGAGCAAATTATTCATGGCAGATGTCGCCCGCGGACAAGTCGGTAATGGATTCCTGACGCTGTTCGATGAAGCCGCCTACTACGGTAGCACCGTCGATGATAACGCATTGCAATTCCTTGGTCCCAATGGTTCGCCGGATGTGCTCTTTGTGATTGACGGTCCCAATTCGGAACTCGGAATCTCTTTTGTCGATAACTACGGTTCCGGTTGTATTACCGATGACCGACCGGTAGCGAGTCTCAATGCGACCAATGCGAATGCCGCTTTCTCGGTGCAAGCAATGACCGGCGGTTCGGAGTACGACGATATGGTCGTCCGAATGATTCGACTCGACAATAACCATAGTGTGGAAGACAGTTATGCGAAGTATGTCTCCGGTCCTTCCAATGCGATGGCGTATTGCAGCATCAATAACGATCAGGCAGTCGATGGCACCGCAGAAGAAAAAGGAAAGTTCATCATTTATGCCACACACCAAGGGGATCAGTACAACAATGCAGATATCGTTGTCAAGTTGGATGTCGATCAAACGGAACCGGCAGTTGCCCGATATGATGAAACGACCAAACGATTGATTATTACGGTCAACAGCGGCGACACCACGCTGAGCGAGGCGGTCGCGGCAATCAACAAGGAAGGAACATTCCAAGCCGAATACGATTTCAGTTTCAACAATCGAAACGAATCGGGGAGTGATGCTCCCGGTTTGGAAACCTTCGGCAAGTTGATCAGTGCATCTGGCACCACTGAAACCGTCATCGGCAACACCGGAAACACTGGCGGACACAAGGGGGGCGTGCTGGAAGTTTATGTCGGCGGCACCGACGAACAGATTACTGCCAATGCAGTCATCAATACAATCAATAACAGCCCGACGACCGCAAGTCTATTTTCTGCAAAGGCAATCGGCGGCACGGATGCGGGAACCGGCATCATCAATTTCCGATCCGATAGCATCAAGCACGTCGTCGGTACGGACGGCAAAGTCCGAAACGAAGTTAATATGGTCTCCGGTATTCTCGGTAGCGACGAAAACGCCCAAGGTTACATGGTTATTCATCTGGCGACCGATGCGAACGGCAATTCGATTACTACGGCACGAGACCTCGTGAAATTTTTCGATCAACTCACACCGGAACAGACTCGCGGTATCAGCGTCAGTGTGGTCCGACCGCCGGGGGTCGATAACCTCGACCGGGTCTGGACGTATGACAGTTGTGGAAATATCATTGAAACGCAACTGTGCGAAGACACCTACGGTTACGGTCTGTTGCAGCCGACTTATGAAGTCGATGATTGCTATAACTACACCTATTATCCGATTGAGTTCTTCTCCTACGGGCAGGACATTCGACCGGGCAACGCTTACGGTAGCGTGATCGCACAAGGCGGCAAAGATGCGTCGCTGGACATTCGTTCCAAAGTACAGGGACCGGACTTCAATGGTGTTAACTTCAAGTATGTTAAACTCGATGACCCGTTGGCAGCGATGTATGCCGAATACGATGCGTACAATAAGACGATAGTGGTACACATTCATGACGGCACCACGGCGAGTCAGGTAAAAGCCGCCATCGAAAACAGTGAGGGAACGAAGGACCTATTTGAAGTTTCGTTGCCGGGCAACGGTTCGGGAGTCGTGTCCTTGCAGGACAATTACCTGATTTTGAAAGGCGGACTCGTCGATGTGGGCTATCGGGGCGGAGCAGCAATGCTCGGTGCTGCCGATGCTGATCCGAATAAACTTACGTTGGAATCGATTGCCGAAGGTTCACGACAGTATGTTTCGGTGCGTTGGTTGGACGGCGGTCCTTTCGATGTGAAAGATGCGAACGGCTGGACAGTGGACACCGCTTACGGAACCGACATGATCGCCACGATCAATGGAATGCGGGCAAAAGCGGACGGTCGGGAACTGTCGCTCAGTTCGGCAATGTTGAAAGTAAATGTCATTTTAAGCGAAAAAGTAACCACCGGCGACCAGATCAATTTTACGATCACCGGCGGCGGCGCGTTAATTCAGATGGGACCCGATGTGGTCTCGAATCAACAGATTCGCTTTGGTCTTCCAAGTGTCAGTACGGCACATCTCGGCGGTGCGTCGGGAAGACTGTACCAGTTGCGTGAAGGGGAGATGGCAGACTTGATGACTTCGGACGGCAGTCGACGACAAGCAGACCGGATTGTTCAGGAAGCGATTACGGCGGTAGCACAGTTACGAGGACGATTGGGAGCAATTCAACGGAACACTTTGGAACCGCAAATCAATGCGTTGCAAGATTCTTTGGTAGCGATTTCGGCGGCGGAGGCGCAGATTTCCAATGCCGACTTTGCGGAAGAGAGTTCCCGATTGACGAGAGCCCAGATTTTGGTGCAGGCAGGAACGAGAACGCTGTCGATAGCGAACCAGTTCCCGCAATACGCCGCCGCACTTCTCGGCGGGTAAGATTTAGAATAAAGAGCCGGGGACGGAGCCAAGCGAAGTCCCCGGACAGTCCGCATTCTATTGCTTGTTGCGAATAACCTCAAGCCGTTTCTCTACATCCTTTCGCACTCGCTCGAACATCTGCTGTTGCCCTGGACGCGTTTGAGTCGAAAACTCTTTGTCGAACAGATAACTCTGCGTGTTGATTTCCAGCGGCGGCACTTTGAGTTCTGTCCGTAAACGTTCCAATTCCGATTCAAGCCGCTTGATGTCCCCGGCGTACTTGCTGTCCTTATAGACATTCTTCAACTCGTTGGGATCCGTTTGAAGGTCGATCAATTCCCAATGGTCAATGTCATCATAGAAATGAATCAACTTGAAACGACCATCATACACGCCTTCATGTTTCTTAATCATGTGGACGGAAGGATATTCATAATAGTGATAATAGAATGATTTCCGCCAGTCCGCCGGGGTTGGGCTTTCGCTTGTAAAAGATGTACCTGGTCGCAGGAATCCTCCCTTGCCCCTCCACGGGCGAGGAATAATTCCCCTCCCGCGGAGGGGTGCCCGAGAGGGCGCGGTGGTCTCGAACATGGGTACTTTGCTTGTGAACGGAATCCTTTTCCCTTCGAGAATAGGAACGAGCGAACGCCCCTGCATATCGTCAGGAATTGTTGCCCCAGCAATGTCAAGGAACGTTTCCGGTAAATCGATTAGCGAAACGATGTCGTTATTCACCGTACCCGGTTTGGTCTTTCCGGGCCAACGAACCAACAGCGGAGTCTTGAACGACTCATTGTACATGAGCCGCTTGTCGAACCAGCCGTGTTCTCCGAGATAAAATCCCTGATCCGAAGCATAGACGACAATCGTGTTATTGGCAAGTCCTTCGTCGTCGAGATATTTCAGCAAATGTCCGATGGACTCGTCCACCGCATCAACGCAACTGAGGTAGTCCTTCATGTAGCATTGATATTTCCATTTTTTGAGGGCAACCGGATCGTTTTTGACTGCGTCGTATTCCGCTTGTCGTCCGCCGAACATTTTATCCCAATCGGTTTTTTGCTCCGGGGTCAAATTGCCCGGACCGCCGGTTACTTTGTTGTCCCGCAACGTCATTGTATCGGCAATCGACTGGTCTTGTTCCAAAGCGGCACGGCGGTCTCCGTCGTAAATGTCATCAAACGTTTCCGGGTAGGGGAACTCCTTGTCTTTGAATTTATTGTAGTGTTTCGGTATCGGATCCCATTCCCGGTGCGGTGCCTTGTGTTGCGACATCAGCAGGAAGGGTTTCGATTTATCACGGTTTTTAAGCCAATTGAGCGAAAGTTCAGTGATGATCTCGGTCGTGTAACCGGAATGTACAACACGCTCACCGTTACGGATCATCGGTGGATTGTAATACGGTCCCTGTCCGATGAGAACTTCGGAGTAATCGAAACCAGGAGTCGCATCACATTCGAGGTGCCATTTTCCGACGATAGCCGTCTGATAACCGGCGGCTTGCAACATTTTCGGGAACGTCGGCTGGTCAATGTTAAACTTGTCATTGTTCGTTTTGAAACCGTTGATATGCGAATACTTGCCGGACTGAATCACTGCCCGCATCGGACCGCAAATGGAATTCGTAACGCAACAGTTAGTAAACCGCATTCCTTCATTGGCAAGACGATCCATGTTCGGCGTAACATTACGGTTCGAACCGTAGGCACTGATCGCTTGATAAGCGTGGTCGTCTGTAAAAATGAACAGGATGTTCGGTCGGTTATCCGCCGCCAATGCAAAGGATGCCGCTAGGCAGAATAATAAAGACAAGACAATTCTTTTCATAGTACATTTTCCTTTCTGAAATAAGTGGGTAAAAGATGAAACGTCCTTAACATACATCGCACCTGCTGCAATTTTCGGCGATTTTTTGCTGTTTGTCAAGCATTACAGGCGTGTGTAAAGGGTGTGGGCAAAGGGGCATCCTCGTCGCTTACTCTGAGTTGCCATTCGGCATCGGCAGGCAACGCTCGTAAATGCCGTTCTCGATTTCACTAACTTTGATCTCGAACGGCGATGGACCGCTTGGTTTGTCCCATTCAGTAAAGCGAACATTGTGGAGCCGCAGACCATCAATATGCGATAATTGTAAAGCAGTAAACGGTTTGGTATCTTTCGGAACCACAAGATCAATATCTTCAAACGAAACGTTGAGCAATGGATTGCCCGGTTTACCGCGGACGGGACTCGTCTCCCGGCAAAGACCACTGATTCTGCGAAAAGAGATATTGCGAATGTTCGTCGTTTCGACCGCATATCCCAACGTCATGACAAACGGAACCTTAGTATCCATTACGATATTTTCAAAACGGATATTCTCAATGGTCGTTCCTGGGCTACCCGCCGAATAACTTGCGGAGAAATTCAAACCGGTTCTCGTTTCCCGAATGACGAGGTTTGAAAAAGTACAATGCCGAATTGTACCGGTTCCTACACCGACGCGCACCGCTTGGCAGACTGTTTTCAACACACAATTCGTTACTGTAATAAATTCGCAAGGTCGCTTCGTTTTGAGTGCCTTGTCGCTGGCACGGAGTGTTATGCAATCGTCGCCGGAATCAATGTTGCAATTACTGATAATCCCTCGCTGGCAGCAATCAATGTCGATTCCATCGCCGTTCCAAGTGTCGGGGCGGTTGAAAATGCGAACGCCGTCGATCAAAAAATCTTCGCAACCATGCAGAAAACATGTCCAGTACGGCGAATGGAACAGTTCTACGTCGCGAATGTTGACGTTGATACATTCGCAGAAAAAGATCATCTGTCCCGGTCGCCAAGCGACATTCCGTCTGTGCAGAAAGAGATCGCTGTTCGGGTCTTTGAGAAACGCCGTCGCGTTGCCGTCAATCCGACCACGTCCCGACAACGTGATGTTATTCTGCTCCACGGCAACGAGCAGGTGTGCCCCGCTCATAAATTCGTTTACAAAGACTCGGTTTTGCGGACAAAAATCCGGTGCATTGTAATCCTCTTTGTCGGGACTGCCGAAAAGAACGGCACCGGGTATAAGATGTAAATCGACGTTGCTCTTCAAATAAATCGTCCCGGAAAGATAGGTCCCTGGCGGCAACAATACCCGTCCGCCGCCGGATTGCGTTGCGGCATCTATCGCCTTTTGAATCGCAAGGTGATCCTTCGTTTTGCCGTCACCGATGGCACCAAAATCACGGACGTTGAAAACGTGATCCTTCGGCGGTTCCACTGCAATGAGAATTGTTGAGAATAAAAACGTGATGAACAAGCACGAAACAGTGAATTTTGACATTGTTTTTGGACTCAAAAAGATAACGGCGAGAATCCCTCGGTGTTCCTGATTCTGGACATCCAAAAGTTTATTTGTCCAAATGGATTTTGATCTTTTTACCTCCCTTTGGACAGATTGTCAACTCAATGCCGACGGTTTACCGCACCCGGCATTGGAATTGAATCACACCGAAGTCGCCCGGTGCAAGAGGCTCTGTAATTTCAAATCGCAATGTGAAAGAACCGCTTTTATTCACCTGCGGAGCAAAGCCCGACTTCAAGGAAGAAATTGCCGTACCCGGCAAGAATTCCAATCGACCGGTTAAATCGTCCAAAATTGTTACGTTGCCGATCAATTCGCTTCCTACGTTATCGAACCGAAGCGTAAATTCAATGAGTTCCCCTGGCAATGCCGAGTCCTTTGATGCAACCTTAATCAATCGCAACTTCGATGTCTTCGACTGCTTGTCTTCCACTTGGAAATAAGCCGCCGCTCCATCGATTCCCGTTGCCGTCATCGGAGCAAGTTCGTTGATCTGCACCCGGAGTCCTTCGCTTCCCGACCACGTTTTGGCGTTTGCGGCACCGCGTTCTAATTGCGTTCGTGTCGTTCCCTCGAAACCGAAAATCCGCTGCAACAAAATCATATTTTCCGAATCGACCGCCTGAAAATTGTCGTAACCGCCGAGTGCCCACGCCGAGTCCATGCCGGTACTCCGCCGCTGCCCCTCAATGCGGTTCAGTTGATCCTTTGTTCGGGCATACTGCGTTTGCGTTTCGTGTTCCGCAAAACTCGTTTGGATCGTCCGGCTATTCTGATTAGAAATTTGCTGGTTCCGCGTCTCGATGAGAGCGGTTACCTGACCTTCGAGCAGTAATCCTTCGATTTTCCGAATGGCACCGAATCGAGGGGCGTAAATGTGAATGCGATTGGAAGGTTCCGTGATAGTTCGACCGTTCAACGTGTCGAAGTGTGCCACCGTGTCCTCGTTGGCAAAATTGTTGACGTGCCAACTTTCTTCGACGTAAGCCGGTTTATGAGCATCATCGCCATTGACGAGGTATTCGTTTCGCCGCCCAGCACCGGGTAATTGCTGTTCCTGCCGTTGTTCGAGCACCGATGCACCTGCCGATTTCAAGGCGGGATCGAACACCAACGAGTTCATCGACGGTTGCGTTTCTGCTCTTTTTGGGACGATTTCCTGCAAGTCCTTCTGGTTCAAATTCCACGGAGGTGAACCGAAGCAAAACTCCGGGGAAAGTACACCACTTTGCGTATTCGGAATGCGTCCGCCGATTCTCACGATCGCGACGGGCAATCCTTGCGTTGCGGCAACGGCAACAGGGTCACCGCCGGAAATGTCGTGCGAAATCTGACCGTCGATACCGGTTTGAACCGGCAATGCCAACTTCGGGTTCTCCAAATAAACGACGCGGGTAACGTACCGACCCTCCAAAGCGAGTTCAAGGTCTTCCAACGTCAGATTGATGACAATGGGAAAGTCGAGTTCCTGCCCCTGCGGCGGATAGGTTCGGGCAAGGAGCGTAATCGTCGGAAAGAGTTCTTTGCCGGGATGAAAGGGAATACCAGTAACCCGCAGACGGTAATCGCAACCGATGAGCAATCCACCCTGAAAGGGTCGGGGCAACCGCTCGGAAAATTGACCGGCAATGACACCGGCAAGGCTGGTGCCTTCGGGAGTACGAATCAAGACCGGCTGAAAGTAGCCACGAACAGGTTCACTGGGCAAACCGGTATGCAATGGACCGAAATGTTGTGCTAAAACAACACCCGAAAGCAAACAGAACCCGATAATTGCCGCTAAAAATCTCATGACTCCCCCCATCCGGTTTATCGGCAAACGTCCCCCTCCGACTTCAAATTTTCAGAGGAATTGCACAAAGAGCAGTGCGTAACTTGACCGCCATTCCCGTCGGGGAAAAAAAGGAAGCAGGGGTAAGGGTTGTACTCTACTTGTACTTGGAAACGTCAATGTCCAGTTCGCTGCCGGACTGAGAAACCTCTAAATTCAACGGCGTTTCCGTTCTGTCAGTCAATTTTTGCGAAAATTTCAGGTTGTCGTCTAAAAATTTGCTCCGCTTCTTTTCCAATTCCTGTCGCGCAGCAGGAGTCAATTCAACGTTTTCGTCCTCCTGCAACTCCGCCGGTAATTCAATCCGCTGTTTCAATACAACACGGTATGAACCGGCAGGAAGACCGTTACCTGAATATTTTCCGCTTATTGTTAACATATTGGCAGTACCGGAAGCATCGGTGGTTCCTCCGAGCGAGTACGGGACAGTCCCATCCGTCTTGTAAAGTTCCACTCCGATACCGTCAAGTACCTTGTCAGCATCGTGAATTTTCACTTTAACCGGATACAAATCGGGCATTCCTTCTGGCTTCGGTGTCCCGCAACCGGAAAGGATAAAAAATGAAAGGAGAAAAAGTGCAACAGTATGTTTGTATTTCATCGTTATAAAAATTAAGGGTTAAGGGAGCCGACGACCACGTCGCCGTGCCAACCGGCAACACAGTTGTCGACTCGCTGAAGAATTAAACTACTAAACTACGGTGAGACACTTTCGCGTCCGTTGCGACTGCCCATTGCGCCCCAAACGCCGAACGGCGAAGGTCCGGTTGCCGTTACATTGCCGGAAAATTTATCGCCGGTACCGCAGTCAATCGACTCTGAAATGAAGCGCACACTGCCGTCTCCCAATGCAACCTGCACACCGCCGGTGTGCTGACTCGACGGCGTGATGATTCCATTACTATTGCCGTTAGAACAACTCGGTCCATTTGGCGAAATGATTGTGGCAAACTGCGAAACGAACTCCGCACAGTCATAAAGGCTACCGAAATAATTCCGCCACTCCGTAATGGTGTCCTTATACATCCCGCCGGTTCCGACGGTATTAAGGCATGCCTGACGGCTGAGCAAATACCACGGTGCAGTAGAAGTGGGATTGCCGCTTCCATCAAAAGCCTTATGACTGTTGCCATAGACCATACAATCTACGAGCATTTGGGTATAGTTAGCAGACCAACTGGTGCCAGGTGGTCCATTTTCCCGCTCGCTGAAAAAAATCGTATTGCTCGTGCCGTCTGTAATAGATCCAAACGGATACGCACTGTTATTACCGAAGGCACCACGCAGTTGCGGTTCACTTGCTGAATAACTGATTGCGTGTGCATTGTCTCCTTGACACATTCTATAGTTGGTAATGGACACCGCGTTATCGGGTTTCTTTTGGTTTCCCGAAGACGGGCAGATAAACAATGTAAGATGTGTCGCTCGCACACTCCCTGCTGTTGCGCTCAAACTACAAGGGTCGAAGTCAATGTGCAACAACCCGTCGTGTTGAGCGGTCAATTCGACGAACGGAAACAAAGTGGGCCATCCGCTGTTGCGGTCCCGCCGGTTATTGTCGGTTGCGGTCGTATTCTGTTTTTGTCCTTCTAGGGGACCTTTCCTTCCGCTGGAGGGGAGTTTTTCGTTGACATCGTGGTAGTTATGCGCACCCAGCACGATTTGTTTCAGTTTGTTGCTACATGTCATCCTTCTTGCGGCTTCGCGGGCTGCTTGGACGGCTGGCAAAAGAAGGGCAATCAACATACCGATGATCGCAATGACGACGAGAAGTTCGACAAGAGTAAAGGCGTTTCGTTGTCGTAAGTCCTTGTGGACTAAGTACTTACGTTGCCCCCCCCCCCCCCCCCGCTGGGTTGGGAAAGGGAGGGGGTGTGGTTGCTTTTTTGTTCTTCTCG
>Ga0082212_10005752_pt1 | contig 16814 bp, 13 predicted proteins | sample TergutNt197P3_FD_71548 | JGI IMG/M metagenome (GOLD analysis project Ga0082212, IMG submission 71548) | Neocapritermes taracua P3 segment gut microbial communities from Petit-Saut dam, French Guiana - Nt197 P3 | ecosystem: Host-associated > Arthropoda: Insects > Digestive system > Gut ... | reverse complement strand
CCTCCTACAAAGAGACGGGCGGTTTCGCCACGGCCGATCTCAAGGTGGTCTATGATTTCAACGAGCACCTGACCTTTGAATTGGGGGCCAAGAACCTTTTCGACAAGGAATACGCCTACAGCGCCTACTTTCCAGAACCGGGGCGCAACTTCTTCCTGGGCCTGACCGGAAGATATTGAGGGATAACGATGACCTCAGGGCGGGCGCGGCTGACGCGCCCGCCCCCGTCGTTGGCTGGAGCCTCAACCTATGACTCCACCTTTTCTGGATGAAGGCGCGGCGCTTACAGACGCTGAAAGGCCGGCCCGGCCCCCTAGGGCCGACCAGCTTTCAGGCCGCCGGCTGGGCCTTTTTCTGGTTCCTTCCCTGGTTCTGCATATCCTGACCGCCGCCGTGGCTCTGGGCTTCTTCAACCTACAGGCCGGCGGGGGAGGGAGCGGGGCTTCTGATGAACCTATGGTGTTCATGATCAGCCTGGCGAGGGGAACAGGCGATAGCCACCTGGATGACGCTGGCCACGCGGGCTCAGAGGCCGGTGAAGCGGCCCCGGAGGAGGCCCCGGCCGAGCCGGGGCCCATGACGGAAAAAGCCGAAGCGCCCGCAGAAGAGACGGTTGCTATTCCGTCGGAGTCTGACGCCATCTCGATAACCCCAAAAGCGCCCCGGAAAACCCCGTCAGCGCCCCCCCAAACCGTGGCCGCTTCGGGAGGCAAAGGCGACAGCGGCCCGGCCGAATCGGCCGGGTACGGCGCGGGGCCCAGCCAGAAAGGCGCGAGCGGCGGGGGAGGTTCCGGCGGCTATATTAAAGGCCAGTATGAGTATATTAAAAAGCGCATTCGGCAGCACCTGGTTTACAGCCCCCAGGCCAAGCGCATGGGCATCCAGGGCACGGTGACGGTTTCCTTCGCTATCGAGAAAGACGGGCGGGCGCGGGATATAGCCGTGAGCAAAACGAGCGGGCACGCCTCGCTGGATGAATCGGCCATAAAAGCCGTGCGGAATGCTTCTCCTTTTCCGCCGCCGCCGGATACGGCCCGCATTGCCATTCCCATCAGCTTCAGTCTAAAATGAATTGGCCTCCCAAATCCGACACGATGATATAAAAAATTGACAAAAAATCATCATATATGCTAGATTTTACGAACACTTCTGAGAATGAAAGGAAAACAAATCATGAAAATAAGTGCAAGAAACCAGTTGAAAGGCACGGTCACAAATATTCAAGAGGGTGCCGTAAACGGCATCGTTGCCATTGACATCGGCGGTGGAAATGTCATCACGGCCACCATTTCCATGGCTGCCATCAAGGAATTGGGATTGCAAGTCGGCAAGGAGGCTTACGCAATCATAAAAGCCACTTCCATCATGGTCGGCGTCAATTAGCCGGCGCTAGCCGGAAATCCTTTTTCCGGTATCGGAAGAATAGCAACCGGGCAGAGAACCAAGCTCTTTTCTCAGACTCGATGACTGCAATACATCCAGGAGCACCGCAATGCCGGGATGGTCGCCGAAATCTGACGGGATGACCAAATCGCGGCGGGTCACACCCAGGGGAACGAAATCCAGCCCGAAAGATTCCGCCACAATACGCAAGCCCAAGGCCGCATCGGCGGTTCCGTTGGCCACCCGGATGGCCCCTTCATTGTGGGAATGCACTTCGTCCGCGAACCCCCTTACCTCTGAGACGGGCAGGCCATGCCGCGACAGTTGCGTTTCCAGGAGTTTTCTCAGCGCGGAGCCCTCCTCGCGGTTCGCCAGGCGGGTCCGGCCATTGGCCATGTCATCCACAGTGCGGAGGCCCAAAGGGTTGCCCGGCGCGACCATAAAGCCTTCCTCCTGCCCGGAAAAGGCGATCACCAGGCAGTCCTGGCCCGGCAACATGGAATGGACAGCCTCAATATTGCCGTCCGAAGAGCCGGAACTGTGGTAGTGGATCCCCGCAACGTGGGCGTGGCCTTCGTTTAAGGAGAGCAAAGCCTGGCGGCTGGAGGCAAAAACAGTATGGACGCGGATCCCGGGGGCCACGCGGGCCATAAGGCTGCTCAACAGGCTCAAAGCCGGGTCGCCGCCCAGTATTAGAACCGTTTTGGCCAATTGAGAATGGGGGATATGGCGGTCAATGGTCTTGTCCGCCAGCAGAAAACCATCGGCGGCCTCCAGCTTGAAAGGCCAGGCGTGAGCCTTGGGGAAGGGGACCCCGACCAGCTTTTCCCGCACGCGCGCCAGAGACAGTCTGGCCGTTGGGCCGGCTTCGTTCAAGAGGTGGAGGCTTTCACACTCCGTCGGGGCCTCTTCAATGAAAAGCATTTCCACAGTGCAGCCGAAAATGCGGGCCAGCCGGAGGGCCACGGCGGTATTGGGCAGGTAGCGTCCTGATTCCATGTCATAGACAGCCTGGCGCCGGACCCCGATCAACTGCGCCAGTTCTTCCTGGGACAGGCCTTTCCGCTGACGATATTTCTTTATTTCGCATCGTATGGTTTTATGATGGCCAGCCATAAAAGCCTCGCACTCTCTTGACAATATTTACCACAAGGATTAAAATCTGGCAATGACGTGTTTACACGCTAGAGAAAGGAAAAAAGCATGAAAAAATTTTTTATCCTGGCCTGCGCGCTGGTCTTTTGGGGAGTGGCTTTAGCGGCCCCGGTCCCGGCCTTGGCCGCTGAGACCATTAAAATGTCCACCACCACCAGCACCCGCGACTCCGGCCTTCTGGATTATCTTTTGCCGTTGTTCACCCAAGATACGGACATCACCGTGCAGGTCATCGCCAAGGGCACGGGGGCCGCTATCCGCGACGGCGCGGACGGCAATGTGGATGTGATTTTCGTGCACGACCCCGAGCGCGAGATCAAGTTCGTGGACGACGGCTTCGGCACCAAGCGCTATGAAGTGATGCACAACGACTTCGTGATCGTCGGTTCGCCCAAGGACCCCGCGAAGATCAAGGGCGAAGGGGACGTTCTCGCGGCCCTGAAGGCCATTGCCGGGGAAAAAGCGCCCTTTGTCTCCCGGGGCGACGACAGCGGCACCCACGCCAAAGAATTGTCCTTGTGGAAAAAGACCGGTCTGCCCATGTCCAAGACCGAGCAGAAGCTCACCCAAGACGGCCAGGAAAGGACCGTTACTTTTGAAGCGCCGGAAGGGGCCTGGTATCTCAGCATCGGCCAGGGCATGGGCAAGACCCTGCTCATGTCCGAGGAAAAGGAAGGCTACGCCCTCTCCGACCGCGGCACCTTTATCCAGCAGAAATACGGCAAACAGCCCCCCACCATCTTGGAAGTCATGGTCGAAGGCGATAATGACCTGTTCAACCCTTATGGCGTCATCCCGGTCAACCCGGCCAAGCACCCGCACGTCAAGGTGAAGGAAGCCACCACCTTCGCGGAATGGCTGGTATCCGAGAAGGGCCAGCAGCTTATCGCCCGCTACCAGTTGGAAGGCCAGCAGCTCTTCTACCCGGATGCGATCCCCGATGCCAAATAATTGAGAACGGCGGTACATGGGCGGCATTTTCCTCGACAGTTTCAGTCTTGCGCTGGGCCTGGTCATCAGAGGCGACAAGGAACTGTGGAGTATTGTTTTTCTGTCGTTACGCTGTACCTTTCTGGCCGGCCTGGGCAGTGCGGCGGTGGGCATCCCCGCCGCCCTGTTTCTGACCTACAATGATTTTCCCGGCAAGCGTTTCGTATTGCTGGTTCTCAACTCCCTTTTGGCGCTGCCCACGGTCGTGGTGGGGTTGTTTTTGTATGTGTTCATCTCCCGCCGGGGCATTTTAGGCCCCTTGGATCTATTGTACTCGCCCGCGGCTATTACCTTGGGCCAGTTCATCCTCATCCTGCCGCTGGTCGTCATGTTCAGCTACGCGGCGCTGAACCGTCTGGACCGGCGCTACCGCGAAACCGCCCTGACCCTCGGCGCGTCGGAGTGGCAGGCGGCCAGAACCGTTATGCGCGAAGCGCGCTACGCTCTGGTGGCCGCTATATGCGCGGCTTACGGCCGGGGCGTTGCCGAAGTCGGGGTCAGCATGATGCTGGGCGGCAACATTAAGGGCTTCACCCGCACCATGACCACGGCCATGGCCCTGGAATATGACAAGGGTGAATTCGCCCTGTCGCTCGGACTCGGGATGGTGCTGCTCCTGGTCAGCTTCGTGTTGAACGCGGCTTTGGGCTTTTTTCAGGGCGCCGGAGAAAACTGAATGCTGTATTCCCTGCGTTCCCTTCGCCGCCGCTTCGGCCAAAGAACAGTTCTGGATATCGACTCCCTGGACATTGAAGAGCGCACGATTTACGGGCTGGTCGGGGCCAACGGCGCGGGCAAGTCCACGCTGATGCGCATCCTCTCGTTTCTGGACGCGCCCACTGAAGGGGATCTCGTGTTTCGGGGTGAAAAGGTTCCGCCCGGGCAGGAAGCGCGGTTTCGCCAAGGCGTGGTCTGGGTGCCGCAATCTCCGGTGATGTTCACGGGCAGCCTTCTCTATAACATCGAATACCCGATGGCCCTCAAAGGCATTCCGGCGCCGGAACGCAAACGCAAAGCCATGGACCTTCTCGACAGCGTCAATCTGGCGCCTCTGGCCCGCTCCCCGGCGCCCCGCCTTTCCGGCGGCGAAGCCCAGCGGGCCAGTATTGCCAGGGCCCTCGCCGCCGGGGCGAAGGTCATACATTTCGACGAGCCGACAGCCCACGTGGACCAGCGTTCTCTCGAAGATTTTATCGCCCTGGCCGGCGATCTCTGGAAAATACAGGGGCTCTCCCTCTTGATCGCCACCCACAATGCAGCCCTGGCGGCGGAACTTTGCCATCGCCAGATCTTCCTGGCCCAAGGCCGGCCCGTGCTCCAGCACCTGCTGCCCGGCGGGGGCCTGGCCTGGCCGGCGCGCCTCGTCGGGTCAGGAGACAGCGCGACAGTCATCATCAGCCCGGAGGTGGCGGAACAACTGGACCGGGAGCCGCCCGGCCGGGCCGTGTTGCGCGGTCTGGCGGAAATAGCCGCGGGGGTGACCCTGCGCTTGGAATGCGGCTCCGGCCGGTCCCTGGAAACCTTGATCAAAGATCCGTTCTGCCGGGAGCTGGCCCGCACCCTGACTTTGGGCCGGACTCTGGAGGTCAGGAGTGAAAGCCATGAAGAACACGCCTGAAAACTGCGTCACCCGGCGGATAACGAGGATCAGCGCCAACGGGCGCCAGGTCGTTGACGATTGGCTGCTCAGGGAAGAGACGTATGCCCTGTTCCTCGGGGAGGAAAAGATTGCGGATCTGAACTGCCTGCCTTCGTTTCTGGAACAGTTGGCTGTCGGGCATCTGTTTGGCCGGGATCTGTTGCGGAGCCGGGACGACCTGGCGCGGATCAAGGCGGACCCGGTTTCGCGCACCATCCAGGTTGATTTGAGACCGTCGGAAGAACAGCCGGAACCCGGCGCCGGCGAAGATATCCGCCTGGCGGTGGAGGATATTCACCGCTTGCAGGAGAGCTTTAATGAACGCTGCGGCCTGTTCCGCAAAACCGGGGCCGCCCATAGCTGCGCTCTGGCCGAGCCGGGCGGGATCATGGTATTTATCGATGATGTGGCCCGCCACAACGCCCTGGACAAGGTGATAGGGGAGATGGTCCTGGCCGGCATATCCCCGGCGGGCAAAGCGCTCATTTTCAGCGGCCGCCTGGCCCTTGACATGCTGGAGAAAGCGGGCCGCTGCGGCGTGAAGCTGCTCATCGCCCCCGGCGCTCCTTCATTGGCGGCGGTGGAATATGCCGAGCGGGACGGGCTGACCTTGCTGGGCTTTGTCCGGAAAGACAACGTGAACATCTATACGCATCCTCACCGGGTGGTATAGACAATAATTCCTTATTTGGTGGGGTCCGGCAAGGTTCTGGTAGTCGGGGCCAGACCCTCTTCTATCATGCGCTCCAGGCGTTTTTGCTGGCCCGGGGTGAAGGTGAGCCACAGTTTGTCATATTCCGCCCTGGCCCGGTCGTGTCCCTTTTCAGAGGCCCGGTTGAGCCAGAAGGCCCCGGTGATGGAGTCCTTGGGCGTGGCCAGGCCGGCCAGGAACATGTGACCCAGCCGGTAGGCTCCTTCAGGCAGATCAGAGGCCATTTTAAAATGTCTCAAGGCGGCCCGGGGGTCCGGGCGGCGGCCGAAATCGTTGTCCAGGTTAATAAGACCCAGGGCCAGGTGGGCCTCGGGCCGGCCGGCCTCGGCGGCTTCGGTGAAAGCCGCCACGGCTTCGGGAAAACGCCGGTTTTGCAGGTGGGCTTCCCCCAGCCAGTACAGGGCCTCGGGCGTGCCGGATTTTTCCAGCCAGACCGCCGCTGTTTCCGGGTCTTTTTGAAAATAATAGCGCCCCAGTTCCAGGGCCGCGTCCCGGTCGTCCCGGGCCGCGGCCACGGTCAGCCAGAGAAAGGCCTGGTCAGGGTCGCGGGCCAGGCCTCCGGAGCCTTCGTCATAGAGAACGGCCAGGCGGTGGGCCGCCGAAGGGTGGCCGGCGGCCGCGGCCTGGAGATAAAAAGGGGCCGGGTCCAGGCCCTGGATGATTTTCTTCTCCAGGGCCTCGGCCAGGGTGAAGGCGGCTTCGGCCCAGCCGGCCCGGGTTGCGGCCAAGAGGTGGTCGCGCCAAGGGTCCGGGCCCTGCCACAGGGGGCTTCCTGGTCCGTGGAGCCGGGCCAGGCCCAGGAGGGCCTCGCGGGAGCCGGCCCGGGCCGCGGCCAGGTAATGCTCCCGGGCCCCGGCCGCTTCGGGTGGGTTCCGGTATTCCAGGGCCAGGCCGGCCAGAAACTCGGTCCAGGCCGGGTTGGTCTGGGCCTGGGCCAGGGGCGCGGCCCCCAAAAAGGCCAGGAAGAGAGCCGCAAGCCCCGATTTGAGGCTTTTCCGCTGATAGGTCAAGGCCATTCCTCCCCTATGAAATCATCGAAATCGTCCAGGGCCTCCGGGCTGGCCGGGGGCCGGGCGGCGGCTCCGGGTTGAGCGCCAGGTTCCGCGGGTCGTCGGCCGGTGGGGTTGACCCCGGAACGTTGGGCGGTCAATGGCCGGAGGTTGGTCAGACCCAGGGGCCAGACTTCCGGCCAGGCGGGGTGGGTGGTCAGGGCCTCTTCCTGGCCCCTGACGGGCTGGTCCAGGCGCTCATCCACCACTAAAAGCTCTTCCAGGTTGTACAGAAAAACATAAGGGGCCTCCGAGGCGGCCAGGCGGGCCAGGTCGGACAATATCTGAGCCCGCCGGTCAGCCAGCCGCCTCTGGGCCAGGGTCCGGCTGTCCTCGGGATTGGTGGTCACGGTCTCGGCCAGCTCGTCCAGCAGGCGGTCGGCTCCCTGGTGCTCGAAAAAGGCGGGGTTGCCTTCCGGGCTGGAGATGGAGGACAGAAAGCGGCCCAGCCAGAGGTCCGCGGCGGGGATTTCCGGGGTCTGGGTATCCAGGAGCAGATCATATTGTCCGTTGTCCCGGGCCCGGCGCCACTGGGCTTCGGCCAGGGGTTGAAGGTCCAGGAGGAGGCCGTGGGCGGCCAGGGCCGCCTGGATGGTCTTGGCATCGTCGGCCAGGTCCGGGGCCTGGTCCTGATAGATGAGGACCAGGGGCAAAACCGGGGGGCCGACTTGGCTTAGCACCAGGGACCCTTGCCGCAGGGGATCGGCCTGATCTTCCTCGGGGGCCTCGGTCCGGCCGGGGCTGTTGTAAAAAAGGCCGTGGGGGAAGGGGCTGCCGAGCCGTCCCGGCCGGTCCTCAAAGGCGGCCCGGACTATGGCGCTCAAGGCTCGGCGGACTTGGGACAGCCGGGTATAGGGCCGGCGGGTGTTCAGGGCCAGGAAGCGCACGCTGAAAGTGGGCGCCAGGCGGGCCCGGAAGGGGGCGGCCCAGGGGGTTCCGCCGCTGTCCGGGGCCACGGTCAGGTGGGCGTGGTGGATGAGCATTTTCCGATAACGCTCTCGGGGGTCGGGTTCATAGTGAAAGAGGGCCAGGCCCACCAGGGGTTTGGCGGCCAGGTCCGGCCGGGCCTGGAGCCCCAGGGTGTTCTCCTTCCAGCCGTAAACTTGATAGCGGCCGCTGCCCAGGGTGCGGGCGAAGAGGAAGTCCGGGGGTTGGTTGCGCAGCCCGGGGCTGACCAGGGAGGCCTGGGGCAGGGCCAGGGAGGCCAGGAAGGGAGGCCAGGGCCGGTTCAGGATGAACCGGAAGGTCAGTTCCCCCACCCGCTCGAAATGCGCCAGGTGAGGGTAGAAGCGGCGGCCGGTGTCGGTGGCCATGAGCCGGTCGAAGGAGTAGAGGACCGCCTCGGCATTGACCAGGGAGCCGTCGGAGAAGGTGCGGCCTTCTTGCAGGACAAAAGTATAGATGAGGCCGTTGTCTGAAACCGTATGGGTCTTGACCAGGGCCGGCCGGGGTTCGGCCGTGCCCGGGGCCAGGGTCATGAGCCGGTCGTAGGCGGCCATGATGATGGGCCAGGCGGCCGGGTCGGGGTCGGCGTGGGGGTCCAGGCTTAAGGGGGCCTGGGGATAAATGGCCCGGAAGATCTGGGTGGGCTCTTTCCGGGCGCGGCCGGCGTTCCGTCTGGCCGGGGCGGCCTCAAGGTCCGGCGCGACCGGTGCGGAGGCGCCCAGGGCGGCCAGTAGTATGATTATGAGAACCTGACGCATGGACTATATATAGAAAAGAGAGGGCAGGAGCGCCCCCAGCCCCCATAAGAGAAGGCTGTAGAGATAGAAGCCGAATAAAAAGACCAGGGCGGCCATGAGGCAGAATATTTTTTCCCCCTCCAAGCGTTCAAAGGTCCCGGTCAGGGCCTGCCTCCAACTGGGGCGCCAGGGGGAGACCAGGATGAAAATAAGGGTGGCCGCCGGCGCCCAGTAGTTGAAAATAGCGCTTTCGTGCAGCCAGTCTGAGGACTTGAAATACCCGAAATAATAAATTATACTGAAAAAAATAAGAATCAGGGACATGTAGCCCAGGTGCCATAAAACCAGCCTGTGCAGAAAGCGTTTTTCCTTAAAGCTCAAGTCGAACAGTTTCATGCGGCCTCGGAATTTTAGGAAGCGCTGATTAATAGGGAAGCCCAGCTTAAGGCCGGTTCTGGTTCAAAAAATTGGTTGGCAAAGTTCAAATTTTTGTATTCAAAAGTTCTAATAATTGAACCAAAACCCTTTTCAAGACCGTTTTTTTGAACTCTGCCCGGCCGGCCAGGAAGGCCCGTGAAAAGATTAACCCATTGAAGTGATTTAATAATTTGATAATTAAGGGGTTGGAAAGATTCTTGGCCTGGCTCTTGCATCATAGAACAGCGATGGTCACGCCCAAGGCCATAGCTGAAACTCCAAAATTCTCCTTGTTGTTGGGAACCGAGACTCCGCCTAAGTCTCGGTTTCTTTTTTGGGAGGTTTCCCATTAAAGGGCCCCCAACTTCTTGATGACCGCGTTGCGTCTTAAGTCTTCCATCCATTTGGTGAAACTCTGTTGCATTTTCTGGCGTTCCAGAAGGCGGCGGGCGTTTTCCCGGGCCTCCAGGCTGAAGCGGCCGTCCGGCCCGGCAGTCTCCGGCTCTTCCCCGGCCAGGGTCATCAGCACAATGGCCTGGCCGGCGTTGATGGGTTCGGTGGGTTGGCCCGGGGGCAGCTTGGCCAGTATATCCTGGAGCGGCGGGGGCAACTGGTCCAGGGTGATCGCGTCGCCCGGGTCCCCCCCCCGGCCATGGCCCGGTCCGCGGGAATACCGGCCGGCGGCTTCGGTGAAGCTCAGGCCGCCTTCGATCTCCCGCTTTATGCGTTGGGCCTCGGCCAGGATGGCGTCCGTTTTTTTAGGCTCCAGGGGCAGGATGATCAGGCGCAGACCCCGGCCGCCGCGGGCCGCCAGTCGAGGGCCTTCGCCCTTGAGATAGGCCTCGATTTCCTTGTCGGTGATCACGATGCGGTTCATGACCTTGTTGGAGCCCAGGATCTGGTTGCGCAGGAGTTCCAGGCGCACACCCTCGCGGAAGGTTTCCAGGCTGGTCCCGCTCTGGGCCACCGAGGCTCTGAACTGGGCCTCGGTGAGGTTGTTCTGTTGCTTGATCCTCTCCAGGGCCGCATTGACGTCGCCCTCGGTGACAAAGACCCCCTTGGCCCTGGCCGCTTGGTGGATTAGTTCCTGGTCGATGAGATCTTCCAGCACTTTTTCCTTGAGGTCGGCGCGGCCGAGACCGGCCGGCAGTTGGCCTCTGCGGGCCAGGGAGTTGACCTGGCGCTCCAACTGTTTTCTGGTTATGACCTCGCCGTTGACCACGGCCGCGATACCGTCGGAGTCGGCGGCCAGGGCCGGGGCAGCCAGGGCCGCCAGAAGAATCGCAAGTAATAAGGCGCGCATGGAAATCACTCCCGGGGGGCTTGGGTCAGGCTGGGGTTGATTTTGATATCGGCCGTGGCCCGGCGGGCCGAAAGCCAGCTATGGAAGGCCTCTTCTCCGGCCTTGAATTCATAGGCGGCCCGCGCGGCCTTGAGTTCGGCCACAGCCGCGGTTTTCCGGTCCAGGTCCAGCACTTCGTAAATGGCCCAACTGCCTTCCTGGCGGATGGGCGGGCTGGGCTTTTGCTCGGCCCAGGCTTTTTCCAGGGTCGCGGTGAGGTCCTGGTCCAGGCGGTCGCTCCGGAGCCAGACGGACGCGGAGAGGACGGCCGGATAGCCCTCCAGTTTGAACCTCTGGGCCCACTGCTCCAAGTTTCCCTTGTATTCCGGCAGAGCCGGGGCCTTCTGGGAAGACGGCAGAAAGAGGACCCGCACCAGGTAGCGGGTGGGCCGGCTTTTAGGCCAGGCCCGCCAGAAAGCCCGCCAGTCCGCGGCTGAAAGCCGCCTTTCCTCAATCATGATCCTGGCGGTTATTTTATGCAAAACAGCTTGCCGGAGCAAGTTCCGGCGCAGGCTTTCAGCCTGGGCCGGGGGCAGGTCGGAGTTGGCTTCATCCTTCAGGCTGGTTTCTGCCGCTTCCAGGGAAACCTTGCGCCGGGCGGCTTCGGCCAGCACCAGCCGCTCCTCGATCATTTTTTCCAGCACCAGGAGGGGGACGGACTCCGAGTTTTCTTCCGGAGCGTCTTCTGCCTGGCTCAATTGGCCGTAGAGGCCCCAGCCCAGCACTTGATTGAGCTCGGCCGTGGTGATGGGCCGGTCCTCGACCAGGGCGGCCGTGTCCGGCGGCCAGACCCAGGCGTCCTGGACCTCCCGGCAGGCCCCGGCCGCCAATAAGGCCAGGCAGCCTGCGGCCAGGCAGCCTGCGGCCGCCAGCCGGCCTCCGGGAAAAGTTTGTCTCATTGGGTCACCTCCGGGTGGGGCCCGACCGGGGCCAGGGAATCCAGGAAGGAGCGGACCGGGGCCAGGTCGGCGCAGCTCCTTAAGGTTATGTCGCCGACGAAGAGCTTGCCGGATGGTGACAGGCGCACCCGGCGCTTCTTATCCGTGACCAGGGCCAGGACCTGGTCGTAGGAGGCCGGTCCGCCGGGCCCGAAGGTCAGGGTCAGGCCCTTGGGTCCGGTCTCCAGGCGGGCCGCTCCGGCCCGCCGGAGCAGGATCTTCGTCTCCATCAGGGCCGCCAGGTTTTCGGCCTCTTCCGGGGGCGGGCCGAAGCGGTCGCGCATTTCGGCCTTGAGGGTCTCGATCTCCTCAAAGGAGCCGGCCTCGGACAGCCGGCGGTAGAGAACCAGGCGGGCGGAAGTGTCGGGCACATAAGCGGTCGGCAGATAAGCCGGCAGACCCAGGGCCACTTCCGGGTCCGGGATTTCCTCGGCCGGTTGGCCTTTAAGTTCCCGGATGGTTTCCTCCATCAACTGGGCATACATTTCATAGCCCACCAACTGGGCCTGACCCGACTGGGCCGCGCCTAAAATGTTGCCGCTGCCGCGGATCTCCAGGTCGTGCCTGGCGATCTGGTAGCCGCTGCCCAGGTCGCTGTGGTCCAGGAGGGCCTTGAGGCGCTTTTGGGCATCGGCGGTCAGAGTATCAGGGTCGTCCACCAGGAGGTAGGCGAAGGCCTCCTGGTTGCCCCGGCCGACCCGGCCGCGCAACTGGTAGAGCTGGGCCAGGCCGAAGCGGTCGGCCTGATCGATTATGATGGTGCCGGCGGCCGGGAAATCCAGGCCGGACTCCACAATGGCCGTGGTGATCCAGACGTCCAGTTCCCGGTTCAGGAACCTGGTCATGGCCTCTTCCAGTTCAGCCTCCTTCATCTGCCCGTGGCCGATGCCGAAACGCACCAGGGGCATGAGCCGCCGGAGGCGGTCAGCCCAGAGATGTATGTCCCGCACCCGGTTGTGGACCAGGAAGACCTGGCCGCTCCGGGCCAGTTCCCGGTCGATGGCCTCGCAGACGGTTTCATCCTCGTATTTCAGTAAAAAGGTCTTGATAGCCTGCCGGTCCTGGGGGGGGGTGGCAATGGTGCTGAGGTCGCGGATGCCGGCCAGGGACATGGACAGGCTGCGGGGAATGGGGGTGGCGCTCATGGCCATGACGTCCACCCGGTTGCGGAGCTTTTTCAGTTTCTCCTTGTCGGCCACGCCGAAGCGGTGCTCTTCATCAATGACCACTAGCCCCAGGTCCTGGAATTTTACGTCTTTCGATAGGAGGCGGTGGGTGCCGATGATGACGTCCACCCGGCCTTCGGCTGTCTCCCGGAGCAGGGTCTTGATTTCCGCCGGCTTCTTGAAGCGCGACAGGGCCGCGGTCCTGACCCCCCAAGGCCCCAGGCGGGCCGCGAAGGTGCGTTCGTGCTGTTCGGCCAGGATGGTGGTCGGCACCAGGACGGCCGCCTGCTTCTTTTCGGCAATGACCTTGAACACGGCCCGCAGGGCCACCTCGGTCTTGCCGTAGCCCACGTCGCCGCAGATGAGCCGGTCCATGGGTTTGGGCGCGGCCAGGTCGGCCAGGACCTCGTCTATGGCCCGCTTCTGGTCCGGGGTCTCGTCATATTCAAAGGCGGCCTCGAATTCCGTGAAGAAGCCGTCCCGGGATTCGTAGGCGTGGCCGGGGCTTATCTGGCGGGCCGCGTAGAGCCGGAGCAGTTCTTCAGCCATTTGGCGTATATTTTCCTTGACCTTGGCCTTCAGCCGGCCCCAGGTCAGGCCGCCGAGCCGGTCCAAGAGGGGCGGGCGGTTTTCGGCCCCCACATATTTGCCCACTGACTTGAAGAGTTCCACCGGCACATAGAGCTTGTCCCCGCCCTTATAGACCATGTGCAGGAATTCTCCCTTCTGGCCGTAAGAGAGCTGGAGGGTGACCAGGCCCAGGTATTGCCCTATGCCGTGGACATTGTGGACCACATAGTCGCCGGGGGCCAGGCTCTTGAGGCTGGAGAATTTAAGGCCCCCTTCGGCCGCGGCCAGGCGGCGGCGCGGCCGCTGGCGGACGCCGAAGATTTCATCCTCGACGATGAAGGCCACTTGATCCCCGGCCAGGGCGAAGCCGCCGGAGAGTTGGCCCACGTCCAGTGACAGTCGGCCGGCGTGGCCGGAACCGGCGTGGCCGGAACCGGAAGCCTCCCGGCCCTGGCCGGGCGTAAGGTCATAGTCGGCCAGCATCTCGGCCAGGCGCCGGGCCTGTTCCGCGCCCCGGGCCACCAGGCGGGTCGTAAAACCCCGGCTCAAAAGGCTCTTCAGGCGGGCGGCCAAAGGAGCCAATAAACCGGTGTTACCGGAACCGGTGTGGCCGGTTCCGGTAACACCGGCCGGCGCGGCCTTGAGATTGACATTGGTTTCCACCGGCAGGTGGTAATAAAGCGTCCCCCGGCTTTTCTTTTCCCCCAGGTCCAGGGCCCGGGTCCGCCAGCCGCCTCCCCGGGTGAGGCCGGCCAGGGTTTCCGTCGGCGGCAGCCAAGCGCGCCGGAGGTCCAGGTGGGGGCGTTCTTCCAGCCGCAGCCGTTCATGGTGGTTGGCCAGGCCCAGCCAGGCCGCCTCGGCCGATTTCATAAAAGCCTCGGGCTCGTGGATGAGGATGCGGGCTCGTCCAAGCCTGGAATGGAGGGGTTCCAGTTTCGTGAACAGGGGGGCCCAGGATTCCAGACCGCTCACGGGCATTCCGGCCCGGAAAGCCTCGGCCAGGGGGCTCCACAGGAGGCTGTGCCAGCCCGCGGCCCGGGCCAGTTCCTCCAGGGCGGCGGCGGCGGCGGCGCCTGTTTCGGCGTCATAGGCGAATTCCCGGGCCGGGGTGATGAGGAGAGAGGGCAGGGCCTCCACTGATTTCTGGTCTTCGACCTGAAAAGTCCTGAGCGATTCCACCAGGTCGCCGAAGAATTCCGCCCGTACCGGAAGGTTATGGCCGGCCGGGAAAATATCCACGATATAGCCCCGGGCCGAGAAATCGCCCGGCGATTCCACCTGCCCCACAGGCGTGTAGCCGCGCTGGACCAGGAAGGTCTTAAGTTCCTCCAGGTCCGTCTCGGCCCCGGCCGTAAGGAGGCGGCGGGCGGCCAGGGTCTCGGCCGGGCCGGGCGCCAGCCGGAGCAGGGCCGGAGCCGGGGCCGCCACCAGCCGGGGGCCGTCGTCCTCGGCCAGCTTGGCCAAGACCCATTGGCGCTCCAGGGCTATGTCCGGCGCGGCGGCCTGGGCCAAAAAGGGCTTGGCCTCGAAGGCCGGGAAGAGGTGGATGCGGCTTTTGCCTTCGGGCCAGAAAAAGCCCGCATCGCCAACCAGGTCTTCGGCCATGGCCCCCGTTGGCAGGGCCACGAAAATGGTCTGGGGGCGGTGGTTTATCAGCCGGGCCAAAAGATGGGCCAGGACCGGCAGGGTCACCCCCCCCAGGACCAGGGTTTGCCCCTCCTCCGGTTCCAGCCGGCTCAGGTCGCCGGAGTAGCGCTGATAATCCATAAAATCTCCGTTTTCGCTGACGCGCTCCTAAGATATACCATCACCCTGTTTTTGACAATCCGAAGGCCGTCTTTTTTACACCCTTGCGGATGCCGGGGTTTAGATGGTATCATTGACGTTATCAATTTTTTCGATATGAAAAGAGGTCGGTCCATGCGGAAAATGTGGCCTTTCGTCCTGCTCTTCGGTTCCGGGTTGGCCGCCCTGACCTACCAGACGGTCTGGCTGCGGGAATTTCGCCTCATCTTCGGCGCCTCCACAGCCGCGACCGCGGCCGTCTCGGCCCTGTTCATGGCCGGTCTGGGCTTGGGCGGCCGGCTTCTGGGCCCCCGGGCCGACCGGACCGACCGCCCCTTGCTTTTATATGGCTGGCTGGAACTGGCCATTTCCATTCTGGCCGGCTTGTCCCCCTGGCTCCTTGCCCTGGCCCGGACCCTGTATTTCAAATCCGGCGGGGTTCTGGTCATGGGGCTGCCCGGGGCCACGGCGGCCAGATTGGCCCTGGCGGCCGTGGTGGTGGGCTTGCCGGCCTTTCTCATGGGCGGGACCCTCCCGGCCGCGGCCAAGGCGGTCACGGCCGCGGACGACGGCGCCCGCCGCCGGTTGGGAGCCCTTTACGGGGTCAATACCCTGGGGGCCCTGACCGGGGTCGTCCTGACCACCTTCCTGGTCCTGGAAGCCTTGGGGGCCCGGGACACCCTGACCCTGGCCGTGCTCCTCAATGTCTGCCTGGCCCTGGCCGCCATTGACTTGGGCCGCCGGCCCGCGCCCGAGGCGGCCGGGACGGAACCGGTATCGCCGGAGCCAGAGGCTCCCGTGACGCCCGAGCCTGAAACCGACAGGGCCGGAAACGACCTGCCTCTCAAGTCGGCCCTGGCCGCGGCCGCCATCGCCGGCTTCGCCTTTTTCCTGATGGAACTGGTCTGGTATAGGATGCTGGCCCCGGTTTTGGGCGGCTCCATCTACACTTTCGGCCTCATCCTGGCCACGGCCCTGGCCGGAATCGGCCTGGGCGGAGCCCTGTATCCCCTGGTCTTCCGCGAACGCCGGCCCCGGACATGGCATCTGGCCGCCACCTGTCTTTTGGAAGCCCTGGTCATCATGGCCCCCTTCGCCCTGGGCGACTGGCTGGCGGCCGCGGCCGCCCAACTGCGGTCGCTTTCGGCTTTCGGCTTCGGCGGCCTGGTCTGTTCCTGGGCCGTCATCACCGGCCTGGTCGTCTTTCCGGCCGCCCTGGTCGCCGGTATCCAGTTTCCCCTCCTGATCGCCCTTCTGGGCCGGGGCCCCGGGGGCCTGGGCCGTCAGACCGGCCTGGCTTACGCCTATAATACCGGGGGGGCCATTGTCGGTTCCCTGGCCGGCGGCTTCGGGCTTCTGCCGCGTCTGACCGCGCCCGGCTGCTGGCGCTTGGCCGGGGCCCTCTTGGCCGGCTTGGGCCTGGTCCTGGCCCTCCAGGCCGTCCGAAAACCAAGTATCGGTCGGCCGGCCTGGGGCCTGTCTTTAGTCGCGGCCCTGGCCTTGAGCATCCTTCTTTTGACCGCCCCCGGCCCCACCGCCGCCTGGCGCCATTCGCCCATCGGGGCCGGCCGGGTGGGCCAGTTCCAGACCCTCAATCATATGCGGGGCTGGCAGGCCGACACCCGCCGGAAGATGGTCTGGGAAGCCGACGGCGTGGAAAGCGCGGTGGCTCTTAATCTCGATAACGGCTATGCCTTTCTGATAAACGGCAAGGCCGATGGCAGCGTCCTGGGCGACCGGGGCACCCAGACCATGCTGGGTCTCATCGGGGCAGCCCTCCACCCCGAGCCGCGCCGGTCCCTGGTGGTGGGTTTGGGAACCGGAGCCACCGCCGGCTGGCTGACGGCCGTGCCCTCCATGGACCAGGTCGATGTGGTGGAACTGGAACCGGCCGTCCTGGAAGTGGCCAGGCTCTCGGCCCTGGCCAACCGGGACCTGGCGGCCAAGCTTGAAAACGGGGGGCTTGGGGTCAGGCTTATCTTCAAC
>Ga0082212_10005751_pt1 | contig 16814 bp, 14 predicted proteins | sample TergutNt197P3_FD_71548 | JGI IMG/M metagenome (GOLD analysis project Ga0082212, IMG submission 71548) | Neocapritermes taracua P3 segment gut microbial communities from Petit-Saut dam, French Guiana - Nt197 P3 | ecosystem: Host-associated > Arthropoda: Insects > Digestive system > Gut ... | reverse complement strand
CCATTCCAAATCTCCCGTCCGTTATTGATCGCCTGCGACGAGCGAGGAATGAAAATTACATCAGAAATAAGCGGAATGCACTATTCCAATTTCAATGTAACTGAGCTATGGTCATATATTACAAACTACCAAATCGTTGATTTTGCACAACATGACAAAGACGCGGCGAAACTCTACATTCCAAATCCATCACAAGAAGATAAATTGTTTATCAAACGGTTTCTCCCTTCTGAACTATATTTTGTCGAGACTGCTGACATAAACGGATTTCTTGGGCAAATCATGCACAAAGAGGCTTCAAAAGCCAAAGCCATCACTGCGCTTGCACAGTATTGGGGTGTTTCCCAATCTGAAATCGTTGCCTTTGGCGACGAATACAACGATATTGATATGCTCCGTGAGTGCGGTATCGGCGTCGCTATGGGAAACGCGCTCGACGAAGTAAAAGCCGCCGCTGATTATATCTGCGACACCAATGACAACGACGGCGTGGCGAAATGGCTGGAGGAGAATGCCGAAGTAAGGGAGTGCTATTCGCACCTACTTGCCCTATATTAACCTATTGTACTCATCAATAGTCATGTTGATTTCGCTTAAAATACTGCGCAACAAAGGCCGAGGTAGGTCTTTCCCTGTGTGAAACGGGATTGTCGTTGTCCTGCCATCGGAATGCCGGTAAAAGCCATGACTCCCTTTATGTCGCGTTTTCTGAAACCCCAAATTCAAAAGCAGTTTTTCCAAGGTTGTGGCGTTGACCAGTTTCAATTTGCTCATACCGCAATCTCAATTTGTGAAATGCCGGCGAAAGTGGGTAGGTTTTCCACTTCTGTGTCATCCAGTTCATCCAGGCATAATGAGATAACTTCTTTCAGTCGTTCCTGTAATTCATCGATGGACTCTGCGCAGGTATGCGCCCCGGTTATCCCGGGGACATAACCGATATACATACCGCTTTCCAAGTCTTTCTCAATATACGCCGTGCAAATGCGATTCACACCAAGACCCCCCTCTCAGCTTCTATCTTCGTTGGCTGACTTCTGACGCTCATCTTCGAGCCGAACCAATCCTATGTATTATAACACCAAATAGCGGGATAATCCAACTTTCTAGCCGGATCCTGTAGCCGGATCCTGTGCGACTCCTGTACGTGCTTTGACGTATTTGGTCATTCAAATAAATATGTCAAGTATACAGTCCGGTATCAGACAAGCGGATCAAGCGTCAAGTCTATGGAGTATTACCGCGAATTCGGCGCGGGTCGCTTCGCCTTGCGGGTCAAACAAGTTGCCCGGCTTGCCGTTGATTATGCTTTGCACCGTCAGCCTGTTCACCGCGTCCTTTGCCCAGCCGCTTATTTCGTCCCGGTCGTCAAATTCCCTATCAGCGGCGGTGTCGGTCGGTATCTTGCCGGAAAACTGTTGGTAGTTGTATATCATCACAGCCATCTGTTCCCGCGTGATGTTGTCCCCCGTGCCGAATTTGCCATTACCGTAGCCCGAAACTATTCCGTTCGCCGCCGCCCATATCACGGCGTCGCCGTACCACGTTCCCTCGGCCACATCGTCAAACGGATTGGCAAGCCCGTGTGCATCGGGGGTTCCCGCCATTCGATAAAGCACCGTGGCCACCATTTCCCTCGTCAGGGCCAAATCAGGGCTGAACAGCATGGGGTCCGTGCTTGTGCCCTCCATCAAGCCATTTGAGAAGACGTACTCCACATCACCGAAGAACCAGTCGGATGCTTCGACGTCGGCAAACGGATTGTCCCACGGCTCGGGAATCGGCTTATCCGCATTGCCCTCCGCGATATTGAATTTTGCCGTGGCGGTCGTGCCGTCCTTGAAGCCCACGGACAACGTGTGTTCCCCGACGGGCAGCGTGTCGAGATAGTCGGCGTAGAGGGTGATTTTTGTGGAACCGCTTTCTGCTTTGTAGTGCGTTCCATGAATGAGCGTGCTGCCGTTCACCTTGACTATGCCGTTGTGCTGGCTGAAATCCTTCTGCGTTATATGGACAAGGTTTTCCCCCGAGCCTATTATATATGCGCCGCCGCCGGAGCCGCCCTCAAAAGCGTTGTTTGGATTGGAAGACGGGGATGCGCCGCCGCCACCTACACCGCCACCACCTGCGGAAGCTGTCGTCGTTATCGCCGCGCTTGCAACGGGTATACCTGCATCGTAGCCTGTTTTCGCCGCCGTCCGTGCCCAGACGTAGTATGTCGTGCTTGCCGAAAGGCCGGAGAACGTCAGCCCGGACTGCCAGATTGTGGGATTGCCCGCCGTATGGTCAGTCCCGTTTGTGTTTATGAGATATTCTATGTCCTGAGCGCCCGGATTGGCCGCAACGACCGCCGCCGCGACGGTGATGGAGCTATCTGTCTTGCTTGCTTCCACAGCGGCCATGGTGATCGCCGCACCGGGCGCGTTTTCCACCGTCACCATTGCAACATCCGAAGTCTCGGAGACTGCGCCCGGCGCACCGACGACGCAGTAGTAGAAATAGGTTCCCACCGTTAGGTCTGCCGGTATTGTAAGGCTGCTTGCCGTTGCCGTGGGGTATGTGTTTATATCCAGAACCGCGCCGCCGCTGTTGGTTCCCGTTGTATTTGAATACCACTGGTAATTAAGTACCGACCATGACTCGCTGACGGTTGCGGCGACGCCCAGACTGCCGGTGATACTGCCCTGTATGACGGTGGTCTCCGCCGCGGGTTGGGTGGTTATTGCGACCGTGTTGCTACCAACAACGCTCTCCGTTCCCGCTCCGGCAACACCACTGCCGCTGCCTATGCCCGCGCCCTTGCCTAGCTCGCTGCTGCCACCTGTAGCACTAATTATCAAATTCCCTGTGGTGTCAATATCGAGATTGTCAATATCGCCGCCATTACCCTCGGGAAGTCCGGTTGAAATGCTACTTCCCCCACCGCCGCCGCCGCCGATTCCTGAACCTCCGCCGCCGCCTAAATTACCCGTGGAGGATGAGTAGACAACGTCGCCGCCTTTGGCTGTAACATTCGCATCGCCGGATATAGTGATATCACCCGAGCTACCGCCATCTTTAGTCGACGTGCCGCCTCCACCGCCAATGCCCGCGCCGCCACCGCAGTTATTGCCGCCGTTGTCGCCGCCTAGTGCGACGATCGTACCGCCCGATATTACTATCGTTCCTCCGCTACCACTCGAAAATGCAGCGTTAGTACTGTTATTATTACCTCCGCCGCCAATGCCCGCGCCGCCGCTTATGCCGCCATATGCCTTGACTGTACCGCCTTCTATGCTGATGGCGCCACCGTTGCTATACGCGCCGCCGCCGACGCCCGCACCCCATGTACCACCCTTAGCTGTTACGTCGGCGGAATCTTTAATGGCGATCGTGCCGCCGTCCAGCTTACGTCCACCGCCTATGCCCGCGCCATGCTGGCCGCCTGTGGCCGTGATGACTGCGTCGCCTCCTATGGTGATCGAGCCGGGGGTTCCGGCGCTGTAATAACAGTTCCCGCCGCCGATGCCCGCCGCATATTGTCCGCCCGTTGACGTGACGACCGCATCGCCGCCTATGGCAATCGTGCCGCCGCCCTGAGCGCGTCCGCCGCCGATACCCGCGCCGCATATCCCGCCCGTTGCAGTGACAACGCCGCTCTCAATGATAAGCATACCCTCCGAAGTATTGATCGCCGCTCCCATATTGTCTGTTTGCGTTGTCAGGGTGTTCGTCACGGTCAAGGTTCCGCCGCCTGCGCCGTCCATGATTGTGAGCGTAAAGCCGCTGTTGATTTTTATCCCGTTGTCGGTCGGCACTTCTATCGTCAGGTCGTGCCCGTTCAGGTCGAGGGTGAGGTCGCGCCCAATCGTCAGCATTGACGCGTCATCTGTTATGTCGGCGGAGAGAGCAACCGTGGGGTAAACGCCCGTTACAGCGCACTCAGATTGCAACGCTGCATAATTTCCTTCGTCCGCCGCGTGCGCGGGCGTCGCCGCCAGCGACAAAAGCGCCAGAGACAAAGCGAGCGTGAGAAGTACCGCCATAAAACGTCTTACTTTTGTGATTTGCATTATAAAATTCCTCCTTATCGTTGTTGCGATAGGCCAAGCTTGCTCCGCGCCTGACGCGCGCTTGTCCTGCAATCCCCTGACGCGCGCATTATTCATGGGTTTCCGTGTCAGGCACGGAATGACGGGGTTATTTCCCGGCATTGCAGAACCCTTTCAAACATTATTTCACAAGCGCGCGCAACAGTAAAGAGCAATCGAACTATCACTACGCGAAACTATAGTTGACTGTAACCATCGATAGTTGATTGTTTTCTTTCATAGTTGACTGTTCGCAAAATTGTGGTAAACTGGATTTGTCTAAAAACCAACATATGAACGAAGGTGCTTCCATGGCAAAAGGTACAACCAATTTCGCGCATATCATAGCGCTTTTGGGCGCCCGCCCCGCCGATATCGTAACAGAGCTAGGCGCGGCAAAAGCCGTTGTCTCCCGCTGGTGCAACGGAAAAGTGAAGATCATGCCCGGACACGGATGGGATGAAAAGTTGACTGATTACCTTTTCAAACTTGACGCGAAGCTGAAGCATCCGGTCATTCCCGATATTCTGCATACATATTTTCCAAGCGTGAGGCAGGGAACGGAAGATGAAAAGCGTGAACTTTTTGCCCGTTGGCTGTGCGTTTTCGGCCACAAAGAAGCCGAACATCAGAAAGACGGCTTTCTCGAGATTATTAAGAAGGGCATTGATTCATTTACGGGAACTCCCGAACCGGAACCCGAACCGGAGGATTATCCCGATGGCAACGCGGTGGTTTATGGCGTGGAGGGCGTTCAGGGGGCGGCGTTGCAGTTTCTCGACCTTACCTCCGCCATGAAAGAACCGAGGGAGATATTATATGTCTGCCCAGATGGGCTTGATATGTACACCCGCGATGAAAAATTCGGCGCAAGACTTATGGACAGGCTGATGGGTATTTTTACCGAGGGACACACCGTTTCCGTTGTATTGCGAACGGACTATAAAATGACCGACGTCTCGGCCTTTTCGGGCCGCTGGCTCGTGGCGCACCTTCTCGGATATATAAAGAGCCATTATTACGACGAGTTCCATACGACTTACGAGGATAAAATGATAGTCGTCGTCCCGGGGCAGTTCGCCATGCGGGTGAAGGAAGAAACAAGCGCCTCCGATGCAAAGCTTTACACCGCGATAAGTTTTGACGCGGATACAGTAAATATTGCGGCCGACGAATTCGAGGGATACAGGAAAAAGAGCCGCATGCGGTTTCATTATCATTTCTTCGAGCGGCCGGGCGGTTTCCTTGGCGACATGGAACCGCTGCCGGACAGGGAGCATTACCAGTTCGCCCGGCTTCCGCACTTCTGTCTGGCGGACGGGAAAGCGTTCCAAAAGGATTTCAACCTGTCAAATGATGAAATGCAGGAGATACGGCGCGACTTTTCGCCGTTTCTGACAGAACCGGGCATTTATGAGCCGGATACCGCCGCGCGCCATATCTTTTGCGAAGACGATATTGAAAACGCGCTGCTGAAAAGCAGCCATGTGTCGCAGGAGTTATCCACGATCACCGGGCGGCGGGTGGTCATGAACTCGCAGGCGCTCGTGAATCGGCTGATACTGCTGCGCGACTTGCTTGACCGTCACGGCAACTATGAAGTGTGTTTTATGCGCGACGATGTTTTCAAAAAACTGACGATGCAAATCGCCTGTTGGGGCGACAGGGCGGCCATCGGCTGGATACCGACCGGCAAGTCCACTGCCTGCAAGGACTACACCAACGTCAACGCCCTGACCGGATTCTGCGGCTCCATATGGGAGCAAATACCTGGTGTGATGAGGTCAAGAAAAGCCGCCGCAAACAAGCTGGCGACGTGGATCAAAAAGGCGAAAAAGTATGGGTACGAGGTAGGAGAATAGGGGAATTTAGGAATTAGGATTTAGGATTTAGGATTTAGGGGTTAGTTCGAGGGTGAAAGAGCAGGGAGCAGGGGTCAGGGCTCAGGGCTCAGGGAGTAGGGGTCCCAAAGATCCGTCATTGCGGGCTCGACCCGCAATCTCGCAGCGTTATGGGTCAGGGGTCAGATGGCAGAGGGCATCGAGCAAACTTTGCTTACGGGGGATACTATCGTGGCGTTGAGCTTTGGTGTTGATGGGTTTCGCATCATATATATTTGCGTCACCGTCCTTCTATGGGCGTTCTCTTCGATTTTCTCCGTCGGGTATTTCGGCGCCGATTCCCGCAGGGGGCGCTACCATGCTTTTTCTTTTCTTTCGCTTTTTGCCACGATTGGCGTTTTTCTGTCCGCTGATTTGTTCACCATGTTCATTTTCTTTGAGCTTTTGTCGCTGCTTTCATATCCGATGGTGGCCCATGACGAAACGCCTACCGCGCTGCGGGCGGCAGAGACATATCTCGCGGTCGCCGTCATCGCGGGGATGACCATGCTCATGGGGTTGCTGCTGCTGCGCAATCTTACCGGCACCCTTGAAATAAAGCTGTTGCATGAGGCGAGCCGTTCTGTCGGCAATAGGCGTATGCTTTACATAGCCGGCGCCCTTGTCCTTGTCGGATTCGGCGCGAAAGCCGGGCTGTTCCCGTTGCACATATGGCTTCCAAAGGCTCATCCTGCCGCACCCGCGCCGGCGAGCGCGCTATTATCGGGAGTATTGACGAAATGCGGGGTGTTCGGCGTCATCATCGTCAGTTGCGAAGTGTTCCGGGGCGACGTGAACTGGGGTGTCGCGCTGCTCGCGGCCGGCGTCGCTACCATGCTTGTCGGGGCAGTCCCCGCCGTGTTTTCCGTCGACCTCAAACGGACGCTGGCTTGCTCGTCCGTCTCCCAGATCGGGTTCATCGCCGTCGGGATCGCCATGTCCTGTATTCTTGGAGAGCACAATGCGTTGGCCGTGCGCGGTACGATACTGCACATGGTCAACCACTCCGTTTTCAAGTTGATCCTGTTTTTGTCGGCGGGCGTGGTATATATGAATGTCCACTCCGTCGATTTTGGCAAAATAAGGGGATTTGCGCGTGGGAAGCCGCTTTTTGCGTCAATTTTCGTAATTGCCTCGGCGGGGATTGCCGGAATCCCGCTGTTTGGCGGTTATATAAGCAAGACGCTGCTGCACGAGAGCATCGTGGAAGGTCTTCATATGTTCTCCGGGAACGGCGGGATGCGCGGACTATTGAATGTGGTCGAAGCGCTGTTCATCGTCACCGGCGGTCTCACCGTGGCATACATGCTGAAAATCCTTGCTGTGTTGTTTGGACGCCCGGCTGATACGGCAAAAAAGGGTTTGACGGGGCAAAAGAGCGGGTTGCACCGCGAAATCACCGAAACTGCTAAAACTGCCGAATCCATCGACTTCGGAGTGACATGCACAACAGGCGTTCAACCCCGCCACCGGCGAAAAAGCGGATATATAAGGCTCGGCGGCGCGGCAGTATTGATACTGCCCACCGCCTACATACTCGTTTCCGGTTTGTTTCCACGGTTCACGGAAAGCCTCGCCGCCGTCGGTCAGGGCTTTTTGCACGGGCACACCCCCGAACACGCCGTGTTTTACTTCGCATGGGGTAACCTGAAAGGCGCCGGTTTCTCGCTTGCGGTAGGTCTGGCAGTATATTTCCTGATTATCAAACCGGCGTTAACAAAAAAAGATACGGCAAACGGTACCGTATACGTGGACCGCTGGCCGCGCCGGCTCGACTTGGAGAATCTTGTTTACCGCCCGTTCATCAACGCGTTTGTCTTTGCGTGTTCATTTGTGGCCCGAGTCTTGGGAGCTTTGCCAGACGCAACGGTCGGGCTTGTCAGGAAAACCCTGCTTCGTCCGCTCAAACCCGGACGCTTTCCCGGCAGGTTCTTTGGCCGTTATTATTCAATCCTGCGCCCCGAAAATAGTGAACAGCCGCCTGTTCGGACGACTGTCCACGCCGGGTTCTCCGTCGGCCTGCTTCTTTTCGGCGCGGGCCTTTGCGCAATACTCGGTTACCTGCTGTTCGTCGCGTTTTTATGAGGTTCAGCTTCCATTAGTGGTTACTTACACCTTCTGCGCGTCATAATGGATCATATCCGTCATATCCGAATCCTCATGTTGCCCCGAAGTCAAGTTTCGCTTACTTGCCATTTTGGAGCAACTTTAAGAACTTGTGAATTTTCTTGACCGTAATGGAAAGAACCGTAAAAAAGACTGTCATCGAGAAACTCACCCAAAACCGGGCAACCGCGTGTACATAGTCATTGTGGGGACCGTTGAGTCCTGCGTATAGCACAAACGTAAGTATGGCAAAAACGATGCCCGCGCAAACCAAAACGCCATACCAGTTTTCTATTTTTTTCAGCCCGCGTTCAATATCCATCGCTCCGCCCACCTTATAGGTTTTCATTGATAAAGCCATTTTCAGTCAGACGTTTAATGTGTCTGAAACCTATTGATTTCAGTAATTCGCCCATTTCGCCGAACTTCCAGCAGATCGATTCCGCGTCGTGGCTGTCGCTCGACAATATCACTTCTCCGCCGCGCTTGAACAGTTCTTTGAGCAAAAACGTCGACGGGTACTGCTCCGATTTGCCGATGCGTTGCATCGCGCCCGTGTTTACCTCAAACAAGTTACGGCTTTTCAGTATCTCATCCATCGCGTCCAGCGCCGCGTCAACGTATCTTGGATGGGATGTATCGAACCTGCAGTCGTCAGAATTGAACTTAGTAACAATGTCAAAGTGTCCGACGATATCGGCGCCGGTTTTTGCTATATCGGCTATCGTTTCGTAATAATGCTCGATAAACGCGAAATAATCGCCGCCGTAATGTTCGTCTACGGCGTTTTTCTGGTGTTTTTCACCGGTATCGACGCTGATATATTCATCGCCCTTTTTCAAGTAATGGACCGCCCCGATAATATAGTCGAAGCCTATGGGCGGCCCTTCCGAATGGTAGTCCTGTTCGATGCCGCAGAATATCTCAATCTTATCCGAATATTTATCCTTCATCCGTCCGACGTCAAGGATATACCGACTCGTTTCATCCGGGCTCATGGATGGCTTCGGGTCAAACGCCATGTACGAATGCCCGGAGAATCCGAACGAATCGCAGCCTTTAACGATGGCAGCCTGTACCATCTCCTCGACAGTCAGGCTGCCATCGCAATATGTGGTATGGGAGTGAAGGTTCTGTAATTTATCCATATCCCCGATCGTAAATCCCCAATTCCTGATACCCGGATCGCCGTTGCAACCCTCTACGTCATTTTCTCCTGCTTTGTTTTCTCGTCGATCACGTGTCGCGACTCCAGTTCCTTTTTTACGTCGTCCGGCGTTATCCCAAGCTCGGCCATCAGCACCATCACATGATACGCGAGGTCGGCCACTTCATATACGGTTTCGGACTTGTCCCCCGCTTTGCCGGCTATGATCACCTCGGTCGATTCCTCACCTATTTTTTTGAGGATTTTGTCCTTGCCCTTGTCGAACAGGTATGTCGTGTATGAACCCGGCTTCCTGTTCGTTTTTCTCTCCTCGATAAGTTCAAACAAACCTCCGAGTGAAAACGGGACTTCGCCGCCGCAGGTCACCGCTTTACTTCCTGACCCGCCTTCGTCATTGCCGCAGGTATTTCCGCCGCCGCTTTTCTCCCCGCCGGCAACTTGCATATCCTCAAAAAAACACGACTCCGCCCCCGTATGACACGCCGGGCCGGCTTTCCTCACCGCAATCAAAAGCGTGTCCCTGTCGCAATCGGTCTTTAAGCTTACAATATGCTGCACATTACCCGACGTATCGCCCTTTCGCCAAAGCTCCCCCCGCGAACGCGACCAGAAGCACGTCCTACCCTCGTCGATGCTGATACGCAGACTTTCGGCATTCATATAGGCAAGCATCAGAACGCTTCCGTTTTCAACATCGGTAACGATTGCGGGAATAAGCCCTTTCTCGTCAAATTTCAGATCTGTTATCCCAACCAAAACGTGTCCTCCATGGCAAGCCTCGGATCAGTTGCCGCAAGTACATTCCGACAGCCGAACCACCTACAGATCATAATACATTTCAAACTCCACGGGATGCGGGAGCTGGTCGTACCTTGAGCTGTCGCGCCTCCTCTTCTCTATCCATATCTCAATCAGCTTTTCCGGGAACACCCCGCCTACCGTCAGAAAATCGTGGTCGGCCTCCAGCTCGTCGAGCGCCTCGTCAAGCGAACGCGGCAATTGCTTGATCTTGCGCTTCTCTTCCGGAGATAGATTATATAGGTTGAAGTCGTACGGCCCAAACCCCTCCTTGACCGGGTCTATCTTCTTCTGGACGCCATCGATGCCCGCCATGAGGATCGCCGAAAAAGCATAATACGGGTTGCATGTCCCGTCGGGGCAGCGCAGCTCAAAACGCTTCGACTCCGGTTTTTTCGCGTATGCCGGAACCCGCACCACGCTGCTGCGGTTCGCGGTGGCAAAACCGATCGTGACCGGCGCCTCGTATCCGGGGACGAGCCGCTTGTATGAGTTCGTGCTCGGATTCGTCAGAGCGCACAGCGCCCTTGCGTGTGTAAGAAGCCCGCCGATGAAATGGAGCGCCGTATCGCTGAGCTGCGAATAGCCTTTTTCATCGTAAAACAACGGTTTGCCATTCTTGAACAACTGTATGTGCACGTGCATCCCGTTGCCCGCTTCGGCAAAAATCGGTTTTGGCATAAACGTCGCTGTTTTGTTCTCCGCTATCGCCGTGTTCTTTATCAGATGCTTTGTCATCATCGTCTTGTCCGACATATCAAGCATCTCGCCCATCTCGACTTCGATTTCCAATTGCCCGGGACCGCCGACCTCGTGATGGTGGTACTTGACGCGGATACCCTGTTTCTCCATAAGCATGGTCACAAGCGAGCGGAAATCGCTCAACCTGTCCATCGGCGGCGCCATATGATAACCGCCCTTTACCGGGATCTTGTACCCAAGATTGTCAAAATCACCGCCCGTGTTCCATTCCGCCTGGGCCGTGTCGACGCGATATCTCGAACCGTTTGGCTCGACGTCAAAGCTCACGTGGTCGAATACATGGAATTCGTATTCCGGCCCTATGCGCATCTCATCCGCTATACCCAGCTTTTGCATGTATTCCCGGGCGCGAACCGCGACATTTCTCGGATACTGGTCAAAACGGATGTTTTCCGGGACGTCGATGACGAAAACGTCGCCGATCATTGCCAGCGTCGGAATTTTGGCGAACGCGTCCACATACGCGCTGCCCAGATCCGGTACAAACACCATATCGCTTTTCTCGACCGGCGCATACCCGTAATTGGAACCATCAAACCCTATCCCGTCGTCAATCGTGTCCTGGCCAAACCTGCTGACCGGTATGGTGAGATGCCTCCAGCGCCCCTCCAGATCGATCATCATAAAATCGACCATTTTGATTTCATGTTCACTGCAGAATTCTTTTGCTTCCTCAATATTGCGAAACATTACATTACCTCCATCCCGGCGAAGCCAAACCCCGCCGCCTAAGGAACGATAACACTACGGAACCTATATGTCAAGCCACCCGGAGCGGACGACAACGAGGGCACTGGGTGCGGAACGTGGAGAATCGGTTTATCGTCACTGTGCGGAAGCCGTTTTTCATTTTGAATAATTATTTTCAACAACGCACCACAAAAAATCATATATAACAGCGTTCACGAATCAGCACCATCCTTATCTCCCTTAAGAGCCTTAAGATTTTTTGCGTTAAGCGGCGAAACAATCTTTTTACCTGAACGCTTCTCATATGACTCGCGGGCATCTTTAGCAACTGAGCCACCCTCCTTTGCTACTTTTGCGGATTCAACCATGCCAATCGGATCGGTATCCTTTGAGAGCTCCGTTGCGGAAACTTCGGCTAACATGTTAAGCACAAGTTCCATATTAGTCATATGATCACGCAGGTTTTCCTTTTTCAGCCCCTTAAAGCTTTTGTACTCACGTGTTGTTTTCCCGCTCCACTCTTTCGTCATTATATCTGTAAGCGTTGCAAATTCTTCTGTTTTCGTGACTCCGGAACGCTGCCATTCATCAGTCAAGTCCTTTCGGACTTCCATAGTCTTAATGCGCTGATTGATCCATTTTTCACTATACCCTTTTCTGAGATAGGTCTGAAAAGCCCTGTCAATGGCGATTTCGGGGTCTGCAACCTCGTCCATTCGCTCCTTGCCTAGCTGCGCAAGCCACAGCTTGAACGGTTCTGCTTTCGGAGATGGGATAGACTGGATTAAACGGAAAAGCTGCTCTGTATTTGCAACGTCGGCCGAGCGCATTTTCCCATCGGCAGCTTGCATTTTCAAAGTGTGACAATTTGTCACGGTTTGATTTCCTTCTTTCTTCAGGCGCTCTTTAAGCTTCCTCCAGTATGCTCCGGGATCAACGCTATTTGTCAGCACTTCAACTACGTCAACGATAGAAACGTACCAATCATCTTCTTCCTCGCTCCATTCCATGCGGATATTCTTATCTTCAAAAACTTTCAGCTTATTTCTCTCACTCATTTTTTGCACCCTCCATATTGATGAAAATGGTTTTGCTACAGGCTGTTGCGATATCATGCGAATCAGTCCAGTACACTTTCGCCCGACATGCTGAGCAGCATTTCTTTGAGTTTCTTGTTCATCGGCGAACGCGGGTCAAAACAGGCTTCAATGAATTCCGACCATTCGCCTTCACGGATTACGCTAAGCCGTAGTATTTCCGGTTCGTTTTTGTAAATTTTCCCTTCCTGCTTATCTGTGCGGCAAAGAATATAGTCGGCAGAAACATCAAAGAAGTCAGCGTATTTTACTAGAACGCTGTGCGGAACCGATGATTGATTATGCTCGTAGCGGTTTATAGCGGCTTGCGAAACTCCGATAGCCTTTGATAGCTTCAACTGCGACAGTTTTAAGCTCGTCCTCAGCTTTATCATTCTATCTGAAATAATTTCCATTTGCGTCCTCCAACCTCAACTTCGCTACCGCCATTATACTACGGCTACGGCGCGATTGTCAAGCCGAATGTTGTTAACGCATTATTCGATAATGAGTTATATTGTTACGTATATCACTTTGTTATCGTATATAATGGCCTGATAATTGCGCAGTGGCCACAATGCACATATCAGGCTCGGCAGCGTGGCAGTGGATTACAAAACAGCGATTGTTTTGCAATCTGCGGCGAGCTGTCGGCAACCGTGAAAAAGTGATGTTCCGCCGGATGCGGGACATCACTTTTTTGCGGTTGTGCAGGGGTTTCCAAAGGGGGCGGCAAGCTCCCTTTGGCGCACGACCTTGCTTGCAAGGTCTAGTGTGTTATGCCAGCACTCCGACTGGCGGGAGAATCCGCGACGCCGCCTTGTGGGCGGCGCGGATTTGAGCGGCAGGAAAACGGGTCGGGATTTACGAGCGGTCAGCGAGGAAATCGCGGCTCGTTTTTTATGAGGAGTGCTGGCATACTGCTCTCGTCCATCGTCGCAATGACATGATTCTCAGTATCCTCTAGCCCTCCTCAAACAACCAATCCTCTTCAGTCTCAGTCCAGGAGTATGGTTCTTCAAACAACCAGTCTTCTACAGTTTCGGTCCATGAATATGGCGCTTTCGCCACCAGCGCATATAGGACGATAGCAGCCTCCTCACGGGTTGCTGGTCTATTAGCATTGGAGTCGATACCTTCCGGCACATCCACAAGGCCTGCCCTCTCTGCCATCAACAGCATGTGGTTCACCGTAAGGTCGCCAGACGGCCTGAACGTCCCATCGCTATAACCTTGTACAAACCCTTCGTTCACCGCCCACTCCACATATTTACCGTACCACGAAGCATAATCCACGTCGGAAAACATCCCGTCAGCATCATCCAGCAATTCTGGCTCCGAGTTGAGCGCGCGCCCCAGCATGGTGACAAACATCGCCCTGCTTAAACCCACCTCCGGGGCAAAGCGGCTGCCATTCACTCCGGTTACCACTCCCATGTTGTACAAACCTTCGATAAACACAACTGACCGTCCAAAATCGCTGTAGTCACTGAACACCGTCACCCAAATATTGAACACATCCGTTGCCCAGCTTGAACGGTTGGCATCGTCAGGGCCGTTCCGCCCCACGACTATCCTTGGCATGTCATAATCGATAATACTACGATCATCCATGCTTGCCGTTCCTCTCCATGCGAGCATCATCCTGTTTCCGTCCCCATCTCTCCAAAACGCGCCCGACGTCACGTCATCCAAACTGAAAACCCTTCTGTAGCCATCGGCAGCTTGAACGATCATTCCGCCAGCGTGGTCGTTGAGTTTCATAATGCTACTGAAAAAGTCCTCTATGCAGACACCTGTAAAAGTGTCTGTGCCCGTCGCGCCGGAACTGTTCGTCCAACTGTACTCCCTAGTTTCCGCTAGGTCGGCGGCAATCTTTTTCAAGCCCTCTACGGTAAAGTAGCCTATCTGTTCTACATTGCCGAAAACTTGGAACTCGCAATCTCCGGGCGACGCATCTCCAACCCACGAGACTTCATCATTATCCCCCGCCAAAGCTACGACGGGCAAAATAGATACTGCTATAGCTATGCAAATCATTACACTTGGCAACTTCCATCTGACGGCGTTTTGCGGATATTTTTTATACATACTTTATGTCCTCCTCTTCTATTGATGGCATCAGTCGGAATCAGCTTGCTGAACAGTTTTCCCCCATACCGACACCAGTCTCTCCGGGTCCATATCCTCAAATCTTACCAGCTCGCCTTTTGGCATTGCTTCAACAAAGGCTTGAGTTTCTTTCACTTTCTCCATTTTTTGTTTATAGTCGTCTGATTCCATCCATTCGTTAAACTGCCTTCTTAATTCGATACTCAATGCGTTATAGTTATCAAGTATTGCTTGCCCAAAAGCGTTCACGTGATTTATCACGGCATTATAATGCTGCATCATTGTAACAGGATTGTACATACCAGTTGGCGGATTGTCCAACTCAGGCGGCCTTGGAACGTTAACGTATGGCGACCATCCGGGGAGTAGCTCTTTACCAAGAAGTACCGTATCTCCTGGTTGTGGCCCTTGTTGTGGTACATATGTCCGGTCTTTAGCCAAAAAGTCTGCGCCAAGCTGCCTAAAGAGCGCATTCAGACGCTCCAGCGTCTCCCGGTATTTATTCTCAGCCTCATTATTATTACCAAGCATGACAGTATCTTTTGTATACTCGTCTATTATTTCCTGTAGCCGAGTGTTTTCTTGCTCTGAGCCATTAGTTGAAGCACCGGTGCCGAGGACATATCTATCGAACTGATTGTATTGGTTGTTTACCGTAACGTTATTAACATTCATATCAAAATCCCTTTCATTTCTGATTTTTGCATCCATGCAAAATAGTTTTGGTGTGCGGCTTGCGCTAATGTATCAGATTGCGTCTTTGCATACATTCTGCAATACTATAAAATAAGTAAAAATGGACATTACCGTATAGCGGCTTTATTGTCGGTTGCAGTTACAATGTCAACATGCAATTCTGTTATACTTCGCACCCCATGTCATTCTGAGCGTAGCGAAGAATCTTTCACTGTAATCTGTTGCATTTTGAAGATTCTTCGGTCGCTTTACTCCCTCAGAATGACAAAAAGGAGGTTTCGGGCATATCGTGTGAACAGTCACGCGCTTCTAAACTTTTATACGAAATATACGATAATACACTTGAAGGGCTTGCATTGATGCGTTATAATGGGCGTTGACGTATGTAACTGTTGACGCAAAGCGTTACATCTTCCTTTTCGGGTATGCGATAATCAGTCATACCAAGAAAAAGGGGGATTTTTTATGGCTGCGACAGAACCGATCAGGGATAAGAATCAAGTGCGCGATCTCGCGGGGTATTGGCTGAAACGCAGCAACATCCGAAATTACGCGCTGATAGTATTAGGGGTGTGTACTGCCCTGCGTATCGTAGATTTACTGAGTATCACATGGAAGGATGTATATGATGAAAGCAACGGAGCGTTCCGCACCCATATTGCTTTGACTGAAAAGAAAACAGGCAAGCGAAAAGTGATCGCGTTGAACAAACAGGCGATATCCGCGCTGGGTCTGCTGCACCCGCACAGGCGCAGTACATTTTTATTCGCAAGTAACCGTAAAGAGGATAAGGCGATAAGCAGGGTGCAGGCGTGGCGCATTGTAAAGGCCGCTGTTGTTGCCGTGAATATAGCGGGAGCCATATCCTGTCACTCGTTGCGGAAAACCTTCGGTTATTTCGCATGGAAAGCTGGGGTTTTGCCTGTCATGCTCATGGATATATTCAATCATTCTTCCTTTGAGACAACCCGGCGCTACCTCGGCATTGCTCAGGACGACAGGGATAAGGTATATCTCAGTATGGCGCTGTTTTAAGTCACCACAATAAATTCAAGCCTTTTCTCTAGCAGGTGTTTCGAATGCAATTGGGGTAAGTCATTCGATCTTCCCACCCTGCCCTGTAAATAGATACCCCGCTAACTGCTCAAGCAACCCGCTGCTTTGCTCATCAAGCGGCGTCGCACGCTTGACCATCTCAACAACCATATTGGCGACATCATCCGCTTTGTATTTATGCGGCGACTGCGCTACCAATCTGGCACATTCCTGCATTTCCTGCATAATCATTTCCGTGGCGGCATCGCAGGGCGGCTCACCAGCGTCAATATCGGCCTTGACGTCCTTTAGGATAGCCAAAAATGTAGCCTTGATCTTATCAAGCTCGGCTTCGTGTTCAGCGAGTTTTTCTGATTTCATATGCCGGATGTCTTTCTGTATGCTTTTCCTTTGCTCCGGG
>Ga0082212_10005750_pt1 | contig 16816 bp, 12 predicted proteins | sample TergutNt197P3_FD_71548 | JGI IMG/M metagenome (GOLD analysis project Ga0082212, IMG submission 71548) | Neocapritermes taracua P3 segment gut microbial communities from Petit-Saut dam, French Guiana - Nt197 P3 | ecosystem: Host-associated > Arthropoda: Insects > Digestive system > Gut ... | reverse complement strand
GCTTCGATAGTGCCGTCTGCATCAATGGTTGCGCTAATGGTTTCCCAATCGCCTTGGGAGCGGGCACGCCTGTAGTGGAGGGTGATGGGAGTCTCGGCAGAGAGTCGGGCGCCATTTTCTTTGGCAGAGGACTTGATTTTGAGGAGCGTGGTCTTTCCCAACTTCTCCCAGGCGCCTTCTCCCTGTTTGGGAGTGATTGCCGTGCGTAAGCTGCGTGGGCAGGAGAGGGTGTATGATATTTGGGCAACAGTCACTTCTATCTTTTTAGGATGGGTGGGGCCGGTGTTGCGCTGGTAGTAGGCGGTAAAGAGCGTAACAACAACGGAAAAAATCCACAATGGCCAACTTCTTTTCATCTTCATTTCAATTTTCAATTATAACTGAACGGTTAAAGTAATCATCTCCTCTTTACGGCGAACTTGCACAACAATTAACTCCCCCGTTTTTAGTTCGCTCAGGCGCTTCATATAGTCATACACGTTAAATACCTCTTTTTCATTGATAAATTTGATCACATCTCCGGGTTTCATTCCTGCTTTTTCGGCGGGACGTCCCTCTGTTACAAAGTCGACCCTCAACCCTGTGGAGTCAGTGGAGGCGAAGTCGGGGATGATGCCCAAAGAGACGTTGAAGGAGGTGCGTTGCTGAGTTACTTCAGAGGGTCCCGCTTTTTGAAACTTGGGCGATTCTTGGGCGATGGCCATCCTAAGGGCAGCTTCGCCGATAAAGTCGCAAATTTGCACCATTCGTAATCCCTCTATTTTGTCTATTTGGTCTGTGGGTGCGTGGTAATCGGTATGTACGCCTGTATTGAAGTAGAGCACCGGAATATTGGATCCGTAAAAGGCGGCGTGGTCAGAGGGGCCATAACCCTCTTTAGATAGTTTTAAATCGAATAAGTGGGGGTTTGGCAACGATTGGACAAACATTTCACCCCCTTCAAAGGTGCCCACGCCGCCTATATGGAGTCGCCTCAGTGTATCCATCCGCCCAATCATATCAAGGTTGTACATCAATACTATCTTTCCAACTCCTTCCACAGGATAACGCACGAACTCTTTGGAGCCCAAAATCCCCTGCTCTTCTGCGCCAAAGGCAACCACCACTATGTTGCGTTTGAGTTCATCTTTATGTAATGCAAGCGCCCGCGCAACCTCCATAATACCTACCACTCCGGAGGCGTTGTCATCTGCCCCGTAGTGCACGGAAACCTCGTTGGGCTTTCGGCTTCCGGAACCTTGCCCTCCCATCCCAAGGTGGTCGTAATGGGCTCCCAATACGATGGTTTCGCAAAGTGAGTCCACCGCACCAAAGAGGCTCATCACTACGTTAAAAGTGGGTACATTGCGTGCACCCATCACCACGCTGCGTTGAGTAGGGTCTGCAATGGACTCGGTTACGGGTTGAGACACACGTGTCAGGTTAATAGTGAACGATTGAAGTCCTTCTTCAGCAAGAGGTTGATAGCCATATTCTAACAATGCATCTCGGACATAGAGTGCCGCCAAGGTATCCCCGCGTGTTCCCGGAAAACGCCCTGTCATCTCGTCTGACGCCAACCGGTACAGATGCCTCTCAATGCGCAAAAGGCTACTCTCTGTCTGCCCCAATAGCGGCGATACGAGAAAGAGAGAGAAGTAAAAGAAAAACTTCAGGAGAGTCGCGATTTGTTTGAAGGCTAAATAGATAGTCATACACACAATTTTTTTTGCCGCAAAGATAGCATTTTAATACCGTTTTTGATACCTTTGCGGCGGATTGACCTCCTGCCTGTTTTTTCTTGCCTACTCATTATGAACCGGTTTGTTATCTTTCGCCACCTTGGATCGATACTTTTGCTAAATGCCTTGATAATGGTGCTTTCGGCGGGTGTTTCGGCCTGTTACGGCGTGGACGGTGCTTTTTGGTCTCTTCTGTATAGTGCATTAATTACGGGTGTTGTATCTGCTTTTCCGCTCTATTTTAGAGAGAAAGAGACTAAAGTTTCTACACGGGAGGGCTTTGCCATTCTCTTCTGTGCGTGGTTTTTTTCGTGCCTCTTTGGAATGTTGCCGTATCTCATATATGGCGGGGAGTTTACCCTGATTAACGCATGGTATGAGAGCGTATCGGGATATACCACCACCGGCGGAACCATCTTGAAGAGTGTGGAAGCGCTTCCCAAAGGATTGCTCTTTTGGCGCTCCTCTACCCACTGGATTGGAGGGATGGGCGTTGTGCTGCTTATTATCATTATCCTTCCCGAGCAGGCCGCCGCCCGACTGCGCCTCTCCAAAATGGAACTATCTTCGTTGAGTAAAGAGCATTTTAACTTTCGAATCAGGCGCACGTTACGCATTATCGCCTCTGTATATCTCGGACTTACCATCGCCGCCACCCTTTGCTATATATTGGTGGGGATGAGCCTGTTTGATGCGGTAAACCACGGATTTTCTACCGCAGCCACAGGCGGATTCAGCACAAGGAATGAGAGTTTGTTATCGTTTAACTGTGTGGGGATAGAGATAGTCGGCATGATTTTCATGTTACTGTCTGGGATGCACTTTGGACTCCTTTACTTGGCAATCACCGGAAAATCAATGAACCTCTTTCGTTCTCCTGTTATTCGCTACTACGTGGCTTCATTGTTATTGGTTGGATTGTTCATCGCGTTGGACCTGATATTTAGGTACTCTGGAGTCCAATTTTGGACGGCGTTCAGGTGGGGCATGTTTCAAGCAATATCGTTGGGCACCACCACCGGGTTTGCCACTGCCAACTCCTCCTTGTGGCCCGTTTTTTCGGTCATCTTATTGACATTTCTCTCTATTCAGTGCGCTTGCTCAGGCTCGACAACAGGTGGTGTAAAAGTGGATCGTTTTTGTATCTTATGGGCTTCGTTAAAGGTGCAGATGCAAAAGCAACTTCATCCACAGGCATACGTACCGGTAAGGGTGGGGGGAGTAACCTTAGAGCCCGACACCGTCTCTTCCGTATGTCTTTTTATCTCCCTCTATTTCTGTATTATTCTCTTTGTCGCCGCCATCCTCTCCCTTTTTGGGTACGATATGCTCGATTCGCTGTCCGCCTCCATTGCGCACATCGGAAATGTGGGTCCGGGTTTTGGCTCGGTGGGCAATATGTCTAACTACTCCCACTTTGCCGCTCCGCCAAAGATGGTGTGTACTATTGAGATGTTGCTGGGTCGTCTCGAAATTTACGGATTTTTGATGGTCTTCTTTCTTAAAAAATGGCGGTAGTGTTGGGTGATTATCTCTTTCAGAAGTTGTGCCTGTTTTTGCACCATACGCCTACGCCCTGTCAGGAGCAACTCTTTAGACACTTTGCAGAGTTCATTGTTTCAGAGCGTACCGATGAACTTTTTGTGGTGAATGGCTATGCAGGCACAGGCAAGACTACGGCGGTGGGGGCGATTGTTCAGTTGATGGACGAGATGGAGATGAAGGCGGTGTTGATGGCGCCTACCGGACGCTCGGCTAAGGTGTTGTCGGGATATACGCAAAAATCGGCATATACCATCCATAAAACCATCTATCGCGAGAAGAATCGCGGAAGCGCATCGGCGCACTTTGTGCTCGATTTTAATACCCACGCCGATACCCTCTTTATTGTGGATGAAGCCTCTTTGATTGCCAATCAATCGTTTGAGACGAGCATCTTTGGCTCCGGGAAGTTATTGGACGATTTGGTAACATACGTGCGCTCCGGAGCGAGAAATCGGTTGTTTATCATGGGCGATGCGGCGCAGTTGCCGCCGGTGGGGATAACAATTAGTCCGGCGTTGGATGGCGCGGCGTTAAGCGGCTTTGGCAACTACCGCCATGTAGAGATGAGCACGGTGGTGAGGCAGGCGGCAGATTCCGGGGTTTTGCACAATGCCACTTTATTTCGTGAAAAGATCAACAGAGGGCAGGAGGGATTTCCCACTCTCTCCCTCAATCGGTTTGGCGATATTTGCAAGATCAGCGGGGGGGAGTTGTTGCAAACGTTACAAGAGGCGTATGAGTTGTACGGCATGGACGAGACGGTGGTGTTGTGTCGTTCCAACAAACGCGCCAACCGCTACAACGAGGGTATTCGAGCCCAGATTATGTTCTACGACTTGCAACCTACTCGCGGCGATCGAGTGATGGTGGTCAAAAACTGTTATCAATTTCTGGAAGTGGCGCCTGAAGATCTTCCTTTTATTGCCAACGGAGATGTGGCAGAGGTGGTGCGTATCGGCAAATTTGAGGAGCGCTACGGATTTCACTTTGCGTTTGCCTCCCTTCGTTTTCCTGACTATAATAATTTGGAAATAAAAGCAAAAGTGCTGTTGGATACCCTCCATTCCGAGATGCCCTCTTTAGGAAGTGAGTTGCAGGGGAAGTTGTTTTCAGAGATATTGCTCGACTACGCCCACCTAAAAGGTCGCCGCAAGCAGGTGATGGCGGTAAAAGAGGATGTCTATTTTAACGCGCTCCAAATCAAATATGCTTCCGCCATCACCACCCACAAGGCACAGGGAGGACAGTGGAAAGCGGTCTTTATTGACTATCCCTTTTTTGGAGACGCCTCTCTTTCCGTAGAGGATTTGCGCTGGTTTTACACCGCCTTTACCCGTGCTACTCAGAAACTCTATTTGGTGAACTTTCCTTAGCCCCAACAATCAGGGCATAGCCCCTATTGCTTAGTGTTACGCCAAAGAGGTAAACACTTCCGCCCTCTTTGATTTTTAAGCGCTTTTGCAATTCCTGCGCCTCCATACAAAAGTTGCGGACGGCAATGTTTGCTTGAGGAATAGTTTTACATAAGGTATTAATAGTCCGTTTATTAAAATCAACAACGTCTTTGATGTGGAAAATGCGACCCGGAAAGGAGTCGTTGAGACAGGGTGCCCAATAGAGGTGGGTGTGCGGATGTAACTTTTGCAATCCATAACGATGGGCAGGGAGTTTAAAGGCGCCGGCTTTGAGGATAGAGGCGTTGGGCTCGTAGAGATAGCCTTGAGGGAGGGGAGAGTTGAAAATTGAAAATTGAAAATTGAAAATTGAAAGTTGAAAATCGAAGAGAGGGGATGCGGCTTCCTCTTCGCTGAGGGTGAAGGAAAAACACTCCTCTTTTCCATTTGCATGAATGTGAGTTGCATAGATCGGAACGTCGCCAGTTGCTAATTGTCGCTTTGCAGGTCGCTCCAGCAAAAAGAGCAACTCTTTACATTCGTTTTTTACAGAGACAATGTGCACCTCAGTGGTTTCGGGAAGGAGACGCAGGGTGTGGCGAATGTCCGCCATGGGAGATATTTTGACCAATACCCGCGGCGCTCTACTTAAAAGCATTTCTTTGAATTTTAATATATTTGGTTCGCAATCGTCCAAAGCAAAGAGGCGCTTTTGATTGACGCCTCTTCGCGAGGGGTCAAGATAGAGCAAATCGGCAGCCGGCAGTTGTGGAGATGGTTGTGGAGCCTGATGTTGAGGGTGCTGCGGATGCTGAGTTGGGCACTGAAGCATCTCAATAGACGAGCCGTGCAGCACCTCAATATTGTCCCATCCTAACGATTTAAAGTTATGTTCCGCCATACGGCAAAGCAGTTCATTTTGTTCGATATAGGTTACTTTTGATGCTTTAGCGGCAAAAGCGACGCTATCTACCCCCAAGCCTCCGGTACCATCTATTATCCTCTCTCCCTCCCGAATAAATCGCCCCTTATAGCGAGCGGTTTCCTGAGACGAGGCTTGCTGGCAAGAAACGGAAGGCGGAAAAATCAGTTCAGGACGAGCGTACCATAATGGCAACTTATCTCTAATCTGTTGCCGCGCTTCGATTTGTTGCGCCGCAAAACGGATGTCTATATCGGAGTACCGCTCCGCCGACAACAGCAGTCGCTTTGGGTCGTCCTGAAGGTGAGCCTGAATAAATTCTATGACAGCAACGGAGATCATTCCACAAAGTTATTCGATTATTGTCTATTTTTGCAGAATTATGGCAAAAATCCTCATCACAGGCGCAAAAGGACAGTTGGGGCAATCTCTGTTGGAGGCGGCTTCGCGTTTTCCCTGTCACTCTCTTGTGGGGTACGATATAGAGGGGTTGGACATTTTGGATGTGGATGCTGTGTATAGGGAGGCAAAGAGCCAAAGGGCGGAAGCGCTGATTAACTGCGCGGCATACACGGCAGTGGAAAGGGCGGAGCGCGAGCCTGATGAGGCATATTTTTTAAACGCCAAGGCGGTAGAGGGAATCACGGAGACGTGTCGCAAACTGAATCTGCTTTTGGTGCACCTCTCAACTGACTATGTATTTGACGGTAAATCTTTTGAGCCATATAAAGAGAGTGATCCACCCCATCCGTTGTCGGTCTATGGCGCTTCCAAGTTGGCGGGAGAGGCGTTTGTTTTGAAGTATGGGCGCGGCGTAGTGGTGCGCACCTCTTGGCTATACTCCCCGTATGGAGATAACTTTGTAGCCTCCATTTTGCGATTAAGCGCCAAGAGAGATGTGATTGAAGTGGTTGACGACCAAACAGGCTCTCCCACCTACGCTCCCCATTTGGCAGAGGCATTGTTGAATATGGCTGGGCAACTATTGGCAGGTCCAACCCCTGACTCGCTGATGGGACTGTACCACTTATCCGGAAGCGGAGCGTGTTCTCGGTTTGAGTTAGCGCAAAAAATCAAAGAAACCTCCGGTTTTGAGGCTCGTATCGCTCCCGTTCCTACTTCTGCATACCCATCTGTTGCACAGAGACCTGCCTGTTCGGTGTTGCATTGCGAAAAAGTTGCGCGAGTTTTTGGCATCACGCTTCCTTCTTGGCAGGAGGGGGTGGGTGAATATTTTGGAAAATATTGAAAATCCTATCCCAATTTCAATTAGCAAATGCAACCTTAGGTAGCAAGGGGCACCATATCGTTTTTTTGCTATTTTTGCACAAAATTCGTTAAAGGTATGATGACAAACGGAGGCTATGTGCAACGAGCGGAGTCTTGGCTACAAGGCTCTTATGATGCTGCCACCAAGGAGGCTGTAATGAAGTTGATGGAACACAATCCCAAAGAACTGGAGGAGTGTTTCTACAAAAATCTCGAATTTGGAACGGGAGGGCTGCGTGGGATTATGGGCGTGGGTACCAACCGAATGAACAGATACACGGTGGGGATGGCTACGCAGGGATTGGTAAATTACTTAAAAAGGTGCTTTGCCCATCTTCCGCAGATAAAAGCGGTTATTTCATTTGACTCCCGCAACCTGAGCGCTGAATTTGCACGAATTACGGCAGAGGTGTTTGCTGCCAATGGTTGTAAAGTATATCTTTTTGATGCATTGCGTCCCACCCCCGAACTAAGTTTTGCCATCCGTCATTTGGGTTGTCAGAGCGGGGTAATGATTACCGCTTCGCATAACCCCAAGGAGTACAACGGCTACAAGGCGTTCTGGGATGATGGGGCGCAGGTGCTGGCGCCGCACGACACAGAGATTATCAGAGAGGTGGAGAAGATTACGGATCCCGCACAGGTGCTCTTTGAAGGGAATAAAGATCATATTGAAATCATTGGGAAAGAGATGGATGAACTCTATTTGAGCGCCATTCTGTCTCTCTTGAATCTCTCGTCCCAAGCCATTAAAAAGCACGCCAACCTCAAAGTCGTCTATACGCCTCTGCACGGAACAGGGGTGCACTTAGTTCCGCAAGCATTAAAACGTTTGGGATTTACATCCATCTTTCATGTGCCCGAACAAGATGTCATTGACGGAGACTTCCCTACTTTAACCTCTCCCAACCCCGAAGAGCGCTCCGCCCTTCAGATGGCATTGGCGCGGGCAGAGGAGGTGCATGCCGATTTGGTGATGGCTACCGATCCGGATGCCGACCGGTTGGGGATTGCCGTAAGGGATCATACCGGCGCCCTGCAACTGCTCAACGGCAACCAAACGGCGACTATCCTCACGTACTACCTTTTGAGGCGCTGGAAAGAGTTGGGTAAACTCACCGGCAAAGAGTACATTGTCAAAACCATTGTTACCACAGATTTGCTTAAAGTGATGGCAGACTTTTACGGTGTTCCTTGCTACAATGTGCTCACAGGATTCAAATATATTGCAGAAATTCAGCGTAATTTGGAGGGAAAGATGACCTTTATTGGCGGCGGAGAGGAGAGTTTTGGCTACAATGTAGGCTCCTTTGTACGCGATAAAGATGCAGTGGTTTCGTGTGCGTTGGTGGCAGAGGCGGCTGCCTGGGCTGCGGAACAAGGAAAAAGCCTCTATGATTTGTTGCTCGACATCTATGCGGAGTTCGGACTTTTTAGAGAGCGTTTGGTCTCTATTACCAAAAAGGGAAAAGAGGGATTGGCGGAGATTGATGCCATGATGAGGCGGTTTCGCTCATCTCCTCCCCAGACGCTGGGCGGAGCGCAGGTGGTACTGATGCACGACTACCAATCTTCTGAAACCATAGACTTAGTCAGCGACCTGCGCTACGAAATCCATCTCCCCAAATCAAATGTGTTGCAATTTATTACCCATGACAACGCCATGGTGTCTATACGTCCGTCCGGGACGGAGCCTAAAATTAAGTTCTACATTGGTTTACGGGGGACGCTGACACAAAGAGCGGATTACGACTTTGTATGTTCATCTTTGGATTCTCTATTCAATCAAATCGAAGCCGAATTAACCTAAAAAACCATCACCCTATCGAACTATCAAACCATCAAACTATAAAACTATCAAACCACCATGGAATTTACCGCATGGACCCTTTTTTCCGATTTTGGAATTATTTCGGCGCTACTCTTGATTGGGAAGTTGCTGAGAGCAAAAGTAAAATTTATTCAACAACTCTTTATTCCGCCCAGCCTTTTGGCGGGAGTGCTCGGATTGGCATTTGGTCCCAACGGGTTGGGATGGCTACCGCTCTCCTCTTCCATTAGCGTTTACTCCGCTATCTTGATCGCCATGGTATTTGGCGCTTTGCCTTTGGGCATGGCAAAAACCTCCTTTTCTGAGATTAAAAACAGGGTAGGAGGTATGTGGGCTTATGCCCAGAATGGTATGCTCATGCAATGGGGCTTTGCCTGCCTGTTTGGTGTAGTGGGGCTCAAACTTTTATGGCCAGATATTCACCCCGGCTTCGGGGCGATGCTCCCCACCGGCTTCTATGGTGGGCACGGCACGGCGGCGGCAATCGGAAGTTCTTTTGCCGACAAGGGATGGGAAGACGCGCTCTCCCTTGGGATGACCAATGCCACAGTGGGGGTGATATGCGCCATCTTAGGCGGATTGGTTTTGGTAAAATGGGCAGCACGTAAAAAACATACTCAGTTTATTACCGATTTTAAAGAACTCCCTCCGGAGTTGCGCTCAGGGTTGGTTCCAGAAGAGAAACGCGACTCTTTAGGTTCAGCAACCACCTCCTCCATCTCCATCGAAACCTTTACCTTTCACTTAGCGCTCATCTTTTTGGTAGCATTCGGCGGATACCTCTTTAGTTTATGGGTCAAAGGAATGAATCCAAACTTGGATTTGCCGGTGTTCAGTTGTGCTTTTTTGGTTGCCCTTATCTTTAAGCAACTTCTGAATCTATGCAAAGTATCGCGGTACATCTGTCCCACTTGTACCAATCGACTTGGGAGCACCTTTACCGACTTTTTGGTTGCCTTTGGAGTTGCCTCCATCAAATTGGGCGTAGTGGTGAAATACGCTGCCCCTTTGGCGGTTATGCTCGTGGTAGGCATCGTTGTTGTGCTCTTCAGCGCCCTCTTTTTGGGGTATAAGATGATGAAAACGTATTGGTTCGAAAAATCCATCTTTTGCTGGGGTTGGTGGACAGGCACCATGGCGATGGGCATCGCCCTGTTGCGCATCGTCGACCCAAAACTCCAGAGCAGAAGTTTGGACGATTTTGGTATGGCTTACCTCCCCATTGCCCCTGTAGAGATTGTCTTAATCTCAGCCGTGCCCATCGCCTTTTCGGGAGGGTGGGGGTTGTGGCTCTCGTTGGGGTGCATTGGGTTAAGTATTGCGATTCTCTTGTTGGCGCGCGTTGCAGGATGGTGGAACCAGAGTCCAAAGCAACAGTGATAAGACAATATAGGAGGAGAGCATCAGCAACAGAGCCAAACTCCAGTGCCAGCCAAGCATCAACGCCAAAAGAAAACAGATAGATAAAAGCGCTGCAAAGAGGAATCGGATTTGGTTTCCGCTCCATTGCAGCGCCTTTATTTTTAACGAAAACATCGGCACACCTGACAACATCAGCCAAGATACCAGTACCGTGAACGCGGGAATGGCGTAATAACTGTTCAGGATGGGCAGTAACTTGGGCGTTCTGGTAACGAATACAAGCAACGCGCCAACAAACAACGCCGCCGCAGGCGTCGGCAACCCCTTGAATTGTTCGCTTTGATGACCGTCAATGTTGAATCTTGCCAATCGGATCGCTGCCGCCACCACAATCACAAAGGGAAAGAAGGAGAGCAACTCCCAAGGGATAGACTCCGCTCCGTAACTGATTTTGTGGCTCAACGCTTGGGTAAACTCGTAGTGCAGCATAGCGGCGGGCGCCACCCCAAAACTCACCAAATCGGCAAGAGAGTCTAATTCTTTGCCTATCAGGGAGTACGCATGAAGCAAACGGGCAGCCAGTCCATCACAAAAGTCAAACACCGCCGCCGCCATCACCATTGCCACGGCAAAGGCAAGCCATCCCTTTAGGGAAAAGACCACCGCCATACAGCCGCAAAAGAGGTTGAGGCAGGTGATGGCATTGGGGATGTGTCGTTTGATCACTTACTCACTACTCCTCCCTTGGCACTATCTACGGTAACGGTGCACTTTTGGTTTCCCTTCACAATCCAGCGTACAGTTACCTTTCCGTTGCCCGGGATGGTTGCCACGGCTAACTTTTGGGGATTTATCTTCTGCTCTACGCCTTGATTGAGGAAGGCATCCTGCATCACCATACCGATGATTACCTGCGGTCCGCTAATAGATACCCAGTCGGGACGCTCCACCTTGTTTTGGATGTCAAAGGAGGAGTGGGTGGGCATGATGCGGCTGTTTGAGATGACTGCTGTGATTTCGCGGTAGCCCCCGTCGAGCGCCTTTTCGGTAACTGAGGTGATCTCTAACTGAGGGGTGCTATAGGCGTGGTGCACTACAAACATGGCGTTCCGATGGGCGTCTGCCTCCAACAGAAAGCCCGGATGGAGGCGGCTTGGACCATTTTTCTTTAGTCCGCCAATCTCAATGGGTCCATATTTGGGGTGGTTGTATTCGGTCCACGGAACAAAGGCGTCTCCAAGGAGCAGATATTTATCAAACTCATTCTGCATCACCGCTCTGTCTCCCTGATAAGCGCCTCGATACATCAACTCTGCATTCCACAACTCGTTGGAGAAGGTGAAGACGCCGCGTCCAAAGGCAAGCCAGTCCACGGCGCCACCATATACGGTGTAGAGGTCGCGGTAGATTACCATGTACTTGTAGCCGGGGATAATCTCTTCTCCCTTCTTCCCAATGGCATCATAGACGGCACGGTCGGTTCGACTCACCTTGTCAATGTCCATCTCTGCGCCGGAGGGACTCAACAGCATCCCGCCGGAGTTGTGAAAATTTTGTGCACCCGCAATGTTGGGATGCGCCTGAAAGAATTTGTTTGCCGCTTGCGATTCGGGCAGGCAGAAGGGATATTTCAGCGCCCCGCTCTGGATAAAGTTGGGTTGCCAATTAAAGCCCCAGTCGCGATTGGGGTCGTATCCTCCGGGACCATCTTCGCCCACACGACCGTCCCCATCCATATCCAACCCTTCATTACCCAAAAGGTCGTATTGTCCCTGAACGCCGGGTGGCGCAGGAATGAGGCGGTTGGGGTAGGCGGGATCGATGATGTGCGTTCCGTTGGGGTTTTTTCGGCGCATCTGTGTGATAAAACCGTCCCCGTTGAGGTCTTGAGGGGGATCTTCGCCGGCAACTCCATCGCGGTCGCTGTCAAACGGAAGGATACCGGAGCGCAGCGAACCTGCCTCTTCGGTGAATACCGCTCTCCCATCCGGGTTGATGGTGGGGTTGATGTAGAATGTTTTTTGTTCAAGCAACTCTTGAATGAAGGGCGTGTCGTTGAAGTTTTCGGTGAGGAACCACGCTAAGTAGAGCGCCATTTCACTTCCTTGAATCTCATTACCGTGAATATTGGCATCGACCCACATAGCCGGTTTACGGTCGGGATTTCCTTTGGTGAAGTCCGATACGGTGAGCACCCAAATGTCGCGGTTTCCCACCGACTTTCCGATGCTCTCTAATTTGACCAAATGGGGATACGCTTTGACCATCTCTTTGCAGAGCGTTTCAATACCGGCGTTGGTGTGGTAGTGGTTCCAACTTGCTTTTACTTTTGGGTTTGCCGGAGATCCGGACGCTTTAAAGTATTGCGGGGTGTAGGTTTGTCCATTGAGCGCAACAGATACGACAAGGCTCAGTGCGACCATCCATATATATGTAAATATTTTTTTCATCTCGATTCAGTTTAATGATTATAACGTGATTGAACCATTGGCATATCCTGCGGTGGGCGTTCCCGTCTCTACACTCACACTCCCGCTCCCTTGAATGAGCCAGGTGAGTTCAAAAGTTTCGCCTCCTTTGAGCAGAGGGCGCATCACCTTTGTGTTGCCCTGAATGAGGCTTTGTCCCGACCCCAACTTGAGTTGGGTGGTGATGTACTTGAGCCAGACCGAACGCTCTCCTATTTGATTGAGGGTGGGCATAACGCCATTGTTTTTAATGACTAAAGTTACACGGGAAAGCCCTCTGTCTAACGTCTCTTTTTTGAACTCGGCAATCGAAATGCGCGGTGCAGCCTTGGTGAGCGCCGCAACAAAAGAGGTGTGCCGGGTTACTAAATCGGAGACCATCGCGTAGGGGGGATTGTACATGAGGTGTGGTTTGATACCGCCCACTTCTACTTTGTTGTTGGGAAAGTCGGGGTGATTCACCACGGTCCAAGGTACAAAAACATCGGTAACATTGTTGGCGGCAGCCCAACTGAGGTACGAGAGTTCAAGGTTGCCCTCTATCTCTCTGTTGGTGGTTACGGGATACCAGGCAGATGTGGCAAATGAGTAGCGTCCGTAGTGCTGGTAGCCCCATGTGTGGAACTCACCTCCTTCTGCAGGAAGCCCAACGGCGTTTGCCATACCGGGGACAGATTGATTGTACAAGGTACTCACGTAACTGTTGATGCCGGAGTCATCTCCGTTTTCGGGTCCAAATCCGGTATTTCGGGTAGAGAGTGCTCTTACCGGTTTAGAGAGGTTGTTGTGGAGCGAAAAACTGAGCACAGTGTGCACATTAAAGGCATCGTACAGAAAGTCGGCAACCGCTTTGCTCTCTACTTCGGATACCGCCCAATCTCCTCCTTCAGGTTGAAAATTCTTGTACATAAAGGTGAAATTTTTGTTGAAATTCACCCCGCCCTCTCCGTCTTCGTTAAAGAGTCCATCCTTGTCGTTATCGATACCTTCGGACAAGAGAAGGTATTTGCCTGTTTCCCCCTTGGCGGGATTGGCAGGCACAAGAATACGCGGGTCAATAGAAGATTCAATGTGGGTGCCCTTGGGCGACTCTACCCTCATTTTGGTAATCATTTTGTCGTTGTTAAGGTCTTCAAAGGGATCCTCACCCACCGTGCCGTCCCGATCGTTATCGGTGCTTCTTCCATTGAGCGTGCGCTCATACCTCAGAGGAGCAAAGTATTGCGAAGTAGCGTCCGGATTGACGTTAGGGAAGATGTAGTAGGTGTTCTCGGAGAGTACGGCGTCTATTCCGGGTTGAGCCAACAGATTTTCGGCAACCCCCATAGCCATCTCCACCCCCAAAAGGTGGCGACCGTCAACGCCGCCCAAGATGGCGATAGCAGGGTGTTTGGCGCTCTCTCCCTTTCCAAGGGTGAGCAACCAGATGTCATGTCCTCCGGCAGTTTTGCCGAGACTTTTCAGTTGAACTTTGTCGGGATATTTATCCCTGAGGGTTTGTGCGCGTTTGGTGATTTGCGCCTGATTGCTGTAGTCCTGTGCAAACAGGGTGACAGCAAAGCCCATGATAAGCGTAAAAAGCAGATGTTTTTTCATATTGTTGAGAGATAGTTTGCTGTTACAACCCCAATTTTCTTTTGATTTCGGTGGGGATAGCGTCTTTATGCACCATAATCGCAATCGTTTTGGCACGGACATAACTTTCCGACATATTGAGGTACCCGCCAAAGGTGTTCCGCTCTGTTCCCCAAGAGTTTTTGGTGATATAATACTTGGTGCCGTTTTGATCCTTTACGATACCGGTGAGGTGCATCAGGTGGTCGTCTGTGGTAACAAACGAGGTGTAGCCGGCTTGACGAACTTCGGGCGTTACATTGATTTCGGGAAAAGGTTTTTCAAATTTATACACTTCTGCCAACCGCTGTTCGGTATTGAGGTTCTCAAAACGAGCGCGGTCTGTTCCTTCAAAACTTTCAATAGCAGCCACTTGTGGATTGATAGCCACGCCGTTTACGTGCGAAAAGCCCCTCTCGCTCACATCTCCGTCCCATGCAATAGTGTAGCCCTTATTCAAGGAGTTATCCATGATGGCAATTAAATCATCCAAAGTAACGTTGTAATACGTTCCAAATTGCCAGTTATCGGGTATCTCCAAAATTCCTTTTCCATAGAGCGGGAGGTGGGTGAAACTGGTAATCTCCACATAGTCGTCCATATTCAATCCCAAACTTGCGGCAAAAGTTTTTGGAGTATATTCTTTTCCTTGATAGGTGAACTTTTCGGGGACTTGACCCAGATAGATGTCGAGCATACTGTTGACGAGTGCGTTGTATTGCGGGCTTCTCTGTTTGGTATCAACGGCAACCTGCGAAATGGCGCCCACAAAACGCTGCAACTCCCCGTGGTTGTGCTCGGTGGCTCCATTGACCAAACCGCTGTACACCTCTTCGGGCACTACGCCGTACTTCAAAAAGGTGTTTACATAGACGTTGCTCACGCTGCCCGGTCCCAAGTTGCCTTTACCACGGCGCAAATAGTTGTCATTCAATCGCTCAATGTAGGTATTGCGTACAATAAACATCTCCGAGAGGTCGTACGTCCCTTTGTTCATACGCAACAATTCGGACTCAAAGAAGGAGGTGGTAGCAAAACACCAGCAGGTACCGGTGCGCGATTGGTTCTTCACCGAAGTTGCTTTAATCTCGACCACCGGCGTAAAGCGATATTGCGCCGTCAAGGTTTGCAAAGAGAGCGCAATCAGGCATACGAAAAACGATGCAGATAATAGTTGTTTTTTCATTTGTGTTGTTATTATAGGGTTAAGTTTTGGTATCGTGTTTGGCAAAACGGTGTTTTGATACGCCGTAGGAGCGCTAAGAGGCAGATTTTAAGGAATATTCATATATTTATGGATTTGCAGGGAGATGTTCCATTGGGGATGCTCTTTGACGTATGCCACCATGCGGGGCAATATGTGGGCGGAGCGGCTCCATTCGGGTTGCAGGTACAACAGGCACGAGGGCAAAACCTTCAAACGATTCTCCTCCGCCCACGCAAAATCGGAATCGTCCGAAATAATCACTTTTAACTCATTCGCCTTGCTGTGAATAACACCCACCGGAGGTTGCTGTTTTTTGGGCGAGAGGCAAATCCAATCAAAATTGCCTGAGCAGGGATGCGATCCTGAAGTCTCCAGGAAAATGTGTAATCCCTTTTGATGCAACAGGTGGCACAACGGATCTAAGGGATAGAGCAACGGCTCTCCGCCGGTGATTACAATAGCGTTCGCGGGATAGCGGGTAGCACGTGCAACAATCTCTGTTACAAACACAGGCGGATAGAGTGTCGGATTCCACGTCTCTTTGGCATCGCACCACGAACACCCCGCATCACATCCGCCTATACGGATAAAATAAGCCGCTTTTCCGGCATGAAATCCCTCTCCCTGAATGGTATAAAAATCTTCCACCAAAGGGAGTAGAGCGCCGTTTTGACACATAGAGAGATCCGCCTGTATCGACATACAGGTGCAAATATAGGAAAAAAATAGATGCCGCTTCAACAGTAGCCCTGAAATCCTGCAATAGAACGGCGAAAAATGGAGCAAGTACCATAGGAGGTGATAATAAGCCGAAAGAAGAGCAACTATCACTTCTTATGCAAGAAGTGCGGGAGGAGGTGCTGAAGAAAAATTCCAATATACAGTCTGTAATGGCGGAAAATATTCAGAGAGAATATGAAAGTATCAGAAAAATATTTCCAAATTTATAGATAATGGAACGCCTCCCCGCAAAACAAACATCCGCACCTCCAATATGGAATGAAGGTACGGATGTGTAGAGAGGGGGGGCGCGGCGGTCGAGGCGCGGCGCTCCCGCAAAACTCGTTCCCCTGCCTGTTAATTTACACTGCAAGCAAGACGGAAGCCCATGACGCCGCCGGCGCTGAAGGTGGTGCCGGGCGCATTGCCGTGGCGGGACAAGACAGTGGCTCTGTCAGCAGTGATCTGGCAACAGCCGCCACGATTCACGCGGGTAGAGCCTGCGGTTTCTACGGGGTTGGTAAAGGATCCCGTGGCAAGAGTACCGTTGGCGTCATAGCACCACTCATACACATTCCCGCTCATGTCGTATAAACCCAACTCGTTGGGCGCCTTGGTCCCTACAGGATGAGTCGTGCCACCACTGTTACTGCTGTACCATGCAACCTCATCTACCGTATTGCTGCCGCTGTAGGTGTAGCCCATGCTCCAAATACCGCCGCTTGCCGCAAACTGCCACTCCGCCTCTGTGGGCAATCGAAAC
>Ga0082212_10005749_pt1 | contig 16816 bp, 16 predicted proteins | sample TergutNt197P3_FD_71548 | JGI IMG/M metagenome (GOLD analysis project Ga0082212, IMG submission 71548) | Neocapritermes taracua P3 segment gut microbial communities from Petit-Saut dam, French Guiana - Nt197 P3 | ecosystem: Host-associated > Arthropoda: Insects > Digestive system > Gut ... | reverse complement strand
GTTCCGAAGCCGAGGTCGATGCCCTCATGCAGCACGCGCGCGCCCGATGATTCGCCCGATACGCAAACTCGCCCGTTCGACCCGATACGGAAGCCGCCGTATCGCGATACGCCCGGCGAACCCGTCCCGCTACTCCCGATCCGTAAGCACGCCCGCGCTACCTCCCGCCCTCCTCCGCGAACACGAGGTACAGCGCGAGGTAGTCGCGATTGTCCGGCTCCAGCTCCATCGCCCGCTCGATCGCCCGAAGCGCCCCCTCCGGGTCGCCCGTGGCCCACAACAGGTAGCTCCGAACGCCGTAGGCCTCGGCGCAGAGCGGGTCCAGGCGCAGCGCGTCCTCGATCGCGGCGGCCGCCTCCTCGACGCGGGACAGGCCCAACAGGCCGAAGGCGCGGTGCGCGTGGAGCACGGCCGCGTCCGGGTAAAGCGCGATGGCCGCATCGAAGTGCGAAAGGATGCGCTCGAAATCGCCCCCCTCGCGGATCGCCTCGCCGCGCGCGAGGAGGACGTCGTAGCCTTCCGCCCGCTCCGAAAGCGACGACGGATCGCTCACGCATCCGAGCCCCTTGTCCTTCGCGTAGGTTTCCGCGTAGCTACCCGCGGGCGCCGCGAGGACGGCGAACGGCTCGAACGCCCGATCGCCGATCTCCGTTACGCTCGCGGGGACGACGATCCCGGTCAGGGAGTCGCAGGCGAGGAACGCCTGCCTTCCGATCCGTTTAAGGCCGTCCGGCAGGTCGACCCGGGATAGGCCCGAGCAGCCGTAGAGCGCGCGGTAGCCGATGTCCGTAAGGCCCCCTTGAAGCGCGATTCCGGTCAGCCCCGCGCAGCCGTTGAGCGCGTAGTCCGCGATCGCCGTTACGCCCTTCGGGACGGCGAACTCGCCCGCCTTGCCGGCGGGATGGGCGAGGAGCGTCCGCCCGCCGTCGCCGTACAGTACCCCGTCGATCGCCGTCAGCGACGGGTTCCCGGGCGCGACCTCGATCCGCGCCAGGTTCGGGCAATCGCGGAAGGGGTTCTCCTCGTAGAAGGCCATGCCCGAGGGGAGCGTTACGCTTCGGAGATCGGGGTATTTCCCGAAGGCGTACGGGCCGACGCCCGTCACGGGAAACCCGCCAAGCGTTTCCGGTATCGCCAGCTCCGCGGGCCGCTCGAAGCGGACGCGGTATTCGGAGATCACGGCCCCCCCGTCCCGCACGCTGTACGTATAGTCGCCGTCCCGATAGTACAGCTCATCGGCATGGGGCGTGAAGGCGCCCGGGATGTTCGATTTCAACTCGGGGAAGAGCCGAAGCTCCGGCGCGTCGTCGATCCAGCCGAGGCCGAGCGCGGTGAGGCGGGTGATCTCATTCTCGATCGCGCCGCCGCGATTGTCATTCGTCACCATGATGTCCTCGGGGAAGTTCGCGCGCATGTACGAGACCGCTTCGGCGCCGACGTAGAATTCCTCGTCCTCGCGGTAAAAATCCGCCGCGCCGTACAGGTGCAACAGCTCGTGGGCGTACACCGCGGGGGTATCGTTAAACACGACCGCCAGCTCGGTATACCGGCTCCCGCCCGCGCGGTAGGGGTGCGCGTAGCTGCGGGCGCGCTTGTTGACGTGGAATACGAAGGCGACGCTGTCCGTCCCGTAGCGCTCCGCGAGCTCGGCGGAGGGGATGTTCTCCTCGATATAGCGCGCGAGTCGCGCGTACGTCGCGGAGGAGTCGGCGCGCTCCTTGTCCGTCAGCGGGCGGTCCTCCGGCGGCTCCTCGAAGATCTCCCCGTCGAACCGCAGATCGTAGCGCAAATCGGGGTTCGCGAGGAAGTCATAGACGAGCTCGACGTCCTGGCCGTACGCCTTCCCCTGATCGCCGAGGAACTCGCAGGCGAGCCGGAGCTTCTCGTTCGCCTCCGCGACCTCCGCGTCGCTCCAAGCATGGCCGGAAAGCTCCACGAACACGCTGACGATCACGCCCTTGCCCCGGAGCCGCTTCGCGTTGCCCCAGGGCGGGGCGAACACCGAGCCGCTCGGGTCCCGCTCGAAGGTGATCTTGAAGCCCCGGTCGATCACGACCAGCTTGTCCCCGTCCGGCAGGAAACGGTACAGGCCGCTCCCCGTATCCGCGACGATCGCGCCGCCTTGGATCGCGCAGCGGATGTTCTTCGATTCGCCGTTCGTCGTCATTACGGCGTTGTCGTAGTAGGAAAATAGGAACGAGCGCTGGGTGGGCATCCGCTCCCCGACGTAGGCGACGCCCTCGTACTCGTATTGCGTCATTCGCCAAAGGCCCGCGTAATCGAATTCCTGCTCGTAAGTAATGGCCCCGCTCGGGACGAAGTCCGCCGCCGCGTCGACGCGCGCCGCCGCGAGCGCGCCGTCCCTCCACTCGCCCCGTTGCTCGATTTCGCCGTCCGCCCCGTAGAGGGTGCCGTAGCCGCTCAATTGGTTCACCCGGAAGCCGCCGACGTACCGCTCCCCGCTCGGCCAAGCGAAGGCGCCCTGCCCCTCCCGAACGCCGCCGACCCAATCCCCGTCGTAGGTCTCGCCGCTCGCCCAAACGAAGGTCCCCCGCCCGTGGTAGCGGCCGGCCTCCCACTCGCCGTCGTAGCCGCCGCCGTACGGCCACGTCATGGCGCCGACCCCATCGGGCAGGCCGCCTTTCCAGCCGCCCTCGTAGACGCGGCCGTCGTCGTAGGCGAACCGGCCCTCGCCGTGCGGCGCGCCGCCTTCGAGCTCGCCGAAGTATACGCCGGACTCCGCCCCGCCGCCCGCGCCCGTCAGGGTCAGGCGGATTCCGCCCGATTCGCCCTCGAAGGAGGGATCGCCGGCCCGTAAAAAACGCAGCCTCGCCGCCCCGTCCGTCAGGAACAGCGCGCCGCCCAAGGCCTCGAACGGGGAATCGACGCCCGCCCCGTCCGTTATCACGGGCGCGCCGCCCTCCACGCGCCAGGCGAGCGCCTCGGCCTCGCCGTTCAGCGTGAGCTCCGCAGCGCCGCCCTCGCCGAAGACGAAGGCCGCCTCGAAGCCGCGCTCCCCCGCGCCGTAGGTCGCCCCGTCGACCTCGAAGGAGACGCAGCGCCACTCGCCGAGGAAATCCGCCTCCTCCGCGAACGCGCCGCAGGCGAAGAATACCGCCGCGAGCGTCCAAACCAGGATTCGCGCCGCGACGCTTGACGTGCGTTTCCTAAAACCCATCCCATCGCCTCCCCGCCCAGTCGATCAACCGCCGCCGCCCGCGGAGCCTTTATCGCAATGACGCGCGCGGAGCCCTCCGGGTTCCGCCGAGGCGGGCCGCGCCGCCAGCAAATCGATCCCGATAGAAATCGCTCGACGCCCCGCGCCGCGGGGCGCCGGGGGACGGGTTTAAGCCCGCGCGCGGGCGCGCCCCGGCTTTATTTTACGCCTCCGGGAGAAATGACTCAGCCCATCAAGCTCAGAGCCAGTTCCGCCGTGCGCCTGCCTGCCCCTGGGCCGCCCAGTTTTTCCCGCACCAGGGCGAGACCGGCGCGCATGGCATCCAGGCGCTCAGGAGCGGCAAGCAAATCCAGGGCCAGTTTGGAAAGGGCGATGGGGTTGGCCGCGTCCTGGATCAGCTCCGGCAGCAGATCCCCGCCGTGGATCAAGTTGGGTATGGCGACATGCCGCACCTTGATCAGGCGTTTGCCCAGAACATAGTTCAGGCGGCTGGTTTTATAAAAGACCACCATGGGGGTTCCATAGAGGGCGGCCTGCAAGGTGGCCGTGCCTGAGCAGATCAGCAGCAGAGGGGATCTTTGCATGACCAGACGCGCCGCCTGGGGCAGAAGGGTGATGGACGGATTTCCTTCCAGGTACGGACTGAAATCCTCTTCCTTCAGTCCCGGAGCCACAGGCAGGGCAAAGGCCAAGTCCGGGCGCTCGCGCAACATCAACCTGGCCGTATCCGCAAGCAGAGGCATGTGCCGGCGGATCTCCGACGTTCGGCTGCCGGGCAGAAGCCCCAACACCAGCCGCCCCTCCTCCCAGGGCCAGGACTCCGCGCCGGCCGCATCCTCCTGCAAATGATCCAAGGCCGGATGCCCGACAAAAGTCACCGGCAAATGCGGGGCGCGGGAAGCGTAAAAATCTTTTTCAAAAGGAAAGAGCACCGCCAGATGATCCACTAGGGAAGACATGCGGGCGGCCCGGCCCGAACGCCAGGCCCAAACCTGGGGACTGACATAGTAAAGCACCTTCAGTCCCAGTTTTTTGGCATGGGCGGCCAGACGAAAATTGAAATCGGGAAAATCTATCAGGACAAGCAAATCCGGGCGGGCCAGGCGCAAATGCCGCTGGATGCCGCGCAGAATCCGCAAGATCCGGCCGGCCTTGGGCAGCACCTCGCTGACCCCGAGCACGGCAAGCTCTTCGGTCCGGTAAAGCAAGAGGCAACCGGCGGCCTCCATTGCCGGACCGCCGATGCCGCTGATTTCCACACCCGGAGACAGGGCGGCCAACTCCCGCGCGAAACCCGCGCCATGTTCATCGCCGCTGGTTTCGCCGGCGACGATCACCACTTTTTTAACCATAAGGGTCTATGCGCCCGCCGCTCAAGAACCGTGTTGAAAATCCCGCATGAGGAATTCCCGCAGGGCCTGGGTCCACCCCCTGGGAATCTGTCCGGATAAATTGGAGAAACGTGAGGTATCCAACACGGAGTATGCCGGACGCTGAACCTTGGAGGGCCATTCAGCGCCGGTTACCGGGATGATCCGGCATTCCATCTGGCAGCACTGGACGATCTCGTCGGCCAGTTCGCACCAACTAGCCTGCCCGCTGTTCACGATGTGAAAGAGGCCGTCAATGCCCAAATTCGCCAGAGTGACGCAGTGCTGCGCCAAATCCGTGGTATAGGTGGGCGAACCCACTTGGTCGAACACCACTTTAAGCTCCGGCACACTACGGCAGCGATCAAAAATATTCCGGGCGAAATTCTTTCCGCCACGACCGAAGAGCCAGGCCGTGCGAATGATGTTGTAGGAGGAAATCCCGGCCTCCAGAATGGCATATTCCCCGGCCAGCTTGCTTCGGCCGTAGGCGGAAAGGGGGTGGGGTTCGTCATCGGTGGTGTAAGGGGCGTTCTTGCGCCCGTCAAAGACAAAATCCGTGCTGAAATGCATCAGACGCGTCGGACGGCTTTTCATAATGCCTGCCAGAACCGCCGGAACCCGCCGGTTTAGCGCCATGGCATGATCCTCGCGCGCCTCCGCCCCTTCCACATCCGTGTAGGCCACGGCATTAAAGAGACAATCCGGTTCCAGGGCGTCTATCCTCGCGGACAGGTCATCGTGCAGGCCGCTGGAAAAATAATCAAACTCGCCATGCGCGCAGGCCGTCACCGACCATTTATCGGAAGCCGCCAAGGCCGCTGTCAGAGCCTGCCCCAGAAGGCCTTTTTGTCCGCCTAAAACCACGGCTTTCAACATGATCTTCTTACCTTGTCCCCTATACATACCCGCATAAGCCGGTACAAGTCAAACCGGAGGCAGATGGACGCGGGCTTGACTATAAGACATTTTTCGCTAAATACCGGCTTGACAGGAGGCGTACTTTGAAAGAGGCCATTTTGCTGGCGGCTTACGGCGCTGGAGGCTCGCGCGGCGCGCAGACGCTCAGTTTGTTTGAGCGCCAGGTCAGACAACATTTTCCGGAGGCCTGTATCCGCTGGGCCTTCACCTCCGCCCTTTCGCGCAACCGCCTGTCCGCGGCCCGAAAAAAAACCGACTCCGTGAAAAAGGCCCTCTGCCGCCTCGCCTTCGAAAAATATCCGCGGGTCACCGTGCAATCCCTGCACCTGACCTATGGGGAGGAATACAGGGACTTACTGGCTGAAATCGAAAAAGCCAGGAGAAGCTGCGGCGCGATGGATATTCGGGTAGGTCTGCCCCTGTTGCATGACGCGGAAGATTTTTCCCTGGCCGCCCAGGCCCTGGTCAGGCATCTGCCCGCCGAACGCCGCCCTGATGAAGCGGCTGTTTGGGTGGGACACGGCACAAGACACCAGGACGCCTCTCCCTATGCCAGACTGAACGAAGCCGTGGCCCGGCTGGGGCAGGGCATTTTCATCGGAGCCCTGGACGGTTCCCCCGGTATCCAGGAAATCATTCCCCGGCTGAAGGAAGGACATTTCACCACGGTCTGGCTGCTGCCTCTGCTCTCGGTGGTCGGCAAACACGCTGCCGAGGATATCGGGGGAGAGAACCCCTCTTCCTGGAACGTCCTGCTGGCGCGGATAGGGCTGAACTGCCGGACCGTGCTACGCGGAACCATCGAATATGAGGGCTTCAGCTCTATCTGGCTGAAACACCTGCAAAACGCAGCCCCTTAATCACGGCTCCATTTCCAGAGAGCCTCGGAGACCACACTGGAGGTAAAATTTTCATTGATGCCCATGACCACCACGGTTTTGCCGCAATATGGCCCGGCTTTCGTCAAAAATCCTCTGGGCGGGAAGCCGGCGTTCGTGCATTCTTCGGAACCATTCTTCCTTAAGGGAAACCAGGGCCTGTTCCCGCCACTCATTCAGTTCCGCCCCCTCCGGTTTATAGAGAGCCAGCCCCTCAGCGGCCAGGGAATCCAGTTCCGCCCGTTCGCTCGCGGCCAGACACTGACCGATCAAATAGGCCAGCTTTTCACCGCTCTCCTCTTCCAGGATCCTTTGCAGATCCGGGGGCAGGCTGTTCCAGGCGGCCAGGCTCATGGCCAGCCACCAGCCGTTATAGCTATGTCCGCTCAAGGTGAGGCCCTTGATCTGCCCGGACATGTTCAGGGCGCGCAGTCCATCCACCGGCAATACGCAGCCGTCGGCAATATTGCGGGCCAAGGAAAAGCCGAAATCCGACCTGGGAATGATGAAGGGAGAGGCTCCCAGGTAACGCGCCACTCTGGCCGCATCGCCGTCGGCCACCAGGATCTTTTTGCCACGCGCCTGGCTGGCCCCGGTGATTTTCTCGCTACCCCCCCAGCAAAATTGCGCCGAGGCCGAAACATGGAAGCTGAGAATCTTGACCTCGGCAAATTCATTCCGCATTTCCGGAATATCCCTGCCCATGCGCCATAAGGCCACTGAAGCCTCCGGGGGGGAAGCCCCCGGCTCCGGCAGATCGGCCACCCCTGAGACCAGGAAGCGCCCAGGATTACGGGCAAAGTAATTATGCCCGATATCCGCCCGGCCTTTGCGCACCATTTCGAAGTGTTCCAATTCAGCCCCCAAGGCGTTGGGAGGGAAATAGGCAATCTGCACCCGCCCTCCGGTACGCTGCTTCACCCGCTCCGCCCAGGGCAGAAAAACCTCCTGCGTCACGGGATGCCGCATGACATAACCTCCGGCCATGTTGAAATTGTAAACCCTAAGCTCGCCGCCCCAAGCTCTCTCAGCCAAATAGCCGACAAGGCACAGGAACGTGAGCCAGCATACCCGCGATACGCGCATAAATATCTCCACCTTGAGGGAATATACGCAAGAGAGGGACATGGGGCAAGATGAAAAAGCTCAGACGGCCGCGCGATCCAGAATGCGGCCATCAACCATACGGATCAGGCGATCCGTCCGCCCGGCGAACTCCTCGTTATGCGTCACCATGATAATGCTGAGCCCATCCCGATTCAGGGAATGCAAGATCCGCATGATGGAAGCTCCGGTGGCGGAATCCAGGCTGCCGGTGGGTTCATCGGCAAAGAGCACCCGCGCGCCGCGGGCCAAGGCCCGGGCAATAGCCACCCGCTGCTGTTCCCCGCCGGAGAGGGAATTAGGTTTTATGCCCGCCTTGTCCGCCATTTCCAGGCGCTCCAAGGCGGCTCGCGCCGCTTCCGTCTGAACGGCGCTTACCGGGGTAAAGCCGTCCATGCAAGGCAGAAGCACATTTTCCATGGAAGTGAGATAGGGCAGCAGGTGGTGCTGCTGAAAAACCACCGCAAAGACCTCGCTACGCAGCCGGTTACGTTTTTTTTCCGGAAGCGTGTGGATATTTTCCCCGTGGAAGAGCACTTCCCCGGAATCCGGCTTGATGAGGGAGGATAAAAGATGCAGCAAGGTGGATTTTCCGGAGCCTGAACGCCCCACTATGCTAAGAAACTCCCCTTCCCGCAGTTCCAGGCTAAGATGATCCACCGCGGGTCTCTCGCCGCCAGGATAGCATTTGACCAGATCCAGCGCTTGCAGCATGTTATAAAGAAGTAAGGGCCTCGGCCGGCTCCACCAGACTGGCCCGCCAAGCCGGAAAAGCCGCGGCCAGGCCGGCGGCGAGCGCGGCAACCAGCGCGGTAAACAAAAAGGGCAGACCCTCAAAGGCCGGGGCGAACTCGCCCTCCAGGCGCAACTGCCCCAGGACATAGACCACCAGCAGCCGCCCCAGGATATACCCCATAACTCCGGCCAGACAACCGATGAGCACTGCCTCAAAGACAAAAACGCTGAACACGCCGCCCTTGGAAAAACCCACCGCCCGCATGATGCCTATCTCACGGCGGCGTTCCGCCACCGCGGAGAGCATGGACATGATCAGCATGGCGCAGGCGGTGATCAGAATGACCAGGCTGACGGAAAAGGCCAAGGTCTGGGCGAAGTGAACGGCGTACATACGGCTTTCAGCCACTTGGGACAAGGCGCGCACTTCGCTCTCCGGTAGGGCGGCCTGGAGCTGTTCCACGATATCCCCTATGGGACAGCCGGCGCAAAGCGCGGCCACCTCCAGAAAAGAGGCCTGTCCAGGTTTGCCGGCAAGGTCTTGAGCCAAGGAGAGATGCACAAAGAGCGCCATATCGTCATCGCTCCCCGTGGGCTGGAGCGTGCCGCTCAGGAAAACCGCCCGGCCGCCCAGATCCAGGACCATTCCCGGCTCGAGTCCCAGCTTGCGGGCCGCAGCCGCTCCGGCCAAGGCTTCCGCCTCGCTGTTGCTAGCCGGAAAATCGCCGCACGCCTCCCAATACCCCTTGAGTTGCAGTTCCTCTCCCCAGTCCACTCCCACCAGGGGGACGGCCTGCCCACCCAGATGCGTCATGGCGAGCATCTTGGGCGCGACCAGGGCGATATTCGCCCGCAGAGGCATGGCGTCAATGGCCTGCCGGACGGCGTCCAGAAGCAGGGGGCGATCTTCCACCAGCATGTCTCCCAAAGTATAGCCGCCGTAACTGATCTTCAAAGTTTCCTGGCGGGGGGTAATCAGAATATTCGCCCCGAAGCTGATCAGCTTCCTTTCCATGTTGTCGGCGATTAGGCCGGAAACTTGGTGCAGGGCGGACATGGAGGCCAGTCCGAAGGTGAATACGGCGGCCAGGAGCAGGGTCCGCAGCCACTTGACCCGTATATGGCGCAGGGGCATCGTAAAAATGTTCATTTCCCGTTCCCCGGAAAATATCCCGCGCCATCCATAAGTTCCGTGGCCGGAATCAAAACCTTGCCCTCCTCCAGCTCAAAAGCGACAGGGTGGGGGTTGCAGCCGCCCCGGATCGCCCCTATGCGGTCCAAAGGGAAGCGGCGTCCGCAGTTCACGCAGAGCATCGCCCCGTCATTTTTCACCAGCTTGTAGCCTTTGTCCTCCCGCCAGCAGACTTCGCAGGCGTCCAGGGCCGCCCGGACGGTTCCCCGGACGTCCCGCACCAGAAAAAAACGGACGCTGACCTTGCCCTCCCGGTAACGGTAATGGGCGGCTTCGCCCTCGGCGAGAGCCGAAACGTCAATGCTCACCCGGCCGTCCACGGCCTGCACGTTCCTGGCGGAATCCCCGAACAGGCCGAAAAAAGCGGCTGAGGCCGTCTCGGAGCAACACAGAAACAGCATGGCCAGGGCAAGAACGCGCATTTTTAACCTCCAGCGGACAAATCCCGCAGGATCATGTATATGACAATAAATCCGGAGACTCCAATATTTTTTTGCCTCAGTAACGGGGCCTGAAATCTTTGCCCTCATCCCATAGTCTTTGCCATTCGCGGGTATAAATATCGGCGATACCCGGCACATTCCAAAGCATCAGGACGTTTTCGGCGTTGTCGGCGGCAGCGGCGGCGCTGAAATTGAAGCTTCCCGTTCCCACATGCCGTCCGTCAAAGACCATGAACTTGTGATGAAAAATGGCGTAATTGCCGTTTACCCGCACAGGCGCGCCCTGGTTGGCGAGGAAGGTCACGGCGGAATATCTCTCCGTGTTGGCCTTTTCATCAGCGACCAGCATAACCTTGACCCCCCGTTTGCGCGCCTCGGCCAAGGCCCGCGAAATCTTCCGGCTGGTGAAGGAAAAGGCCGCTACCAGTATGGATTTTTCGGCCCGGCTGATCCCCTGCAAAATGAGGGCTTCCGCGTTGCCTTGGGGCGAGAAGCCCACATCAAAGCTGGCGCCGGCGGGAAAAGATTCAGCGGCTTGCACAGAGGCGCAAAACCCCCAAAAAACGCAGATAAAAAAACAAAGCCATTTGATCATGAAGCCGCCGCCTTGCCTTCATGGCCCAAACATCCGGCGTGGCGCGCCGGGCAATACAGGTTAGGGGCATGCTATAAAATAAAAAGACCAACGGCAAGTTCCCGACCGGCCCTGGTTCATAACCGTTATCAAAAAGAATATTAAAAATAAAAAACCCTTACAATTGCCAAATCAAGGCATGACTATCATAATGCCCTGTACATGAACACCTCTACAGCAAACGGCAATGCCCTGCCTGAGCAAATTTTCTCGATCCCGCTGGAAAAAGGAAAGTTCCTGGTGTATGCCCCGCTCAAGGGCATCGCCTTCATCGCCAATGCCGCGCTGGTCAACGCCATAGCGGCGCAATGCCGGGCAAAACGCCCGCATGAACCCGGCAACCCCAATCTGGAATTCCTGCGCCGGTTTGATTTTTTTTCGCCCGCCCCCCGTCCTGTGGATGAATATGCCGCACGGGGCGTGACCTATGACACGGCCGTACTCTTCCTGACCAACCGCTGCAACCTGCGCTGTTCTTATTGCTACGCCTCCTCCGGGGATTTTGCCCCGAAAATGATGTCCTGGGAGATCGCCAGGGCAGCCGTGGATCGTGTTTTGGACGAAGTGGCGGGCCGGGGCGAAAGCGAGATGACCCTGGGGTTTCACGGCGGGGGTGAGCCTACCATGAACTGGAAGCTCCTGACCAGGACCGTGGATTACGCCAAGGAGAAGGCCGGGGAAAAGAAGATCCGGCTGCGCCTTTCCGGGGCCTTCAACGGCTGCTGGCCCCCCAAGGTGCGCGAATACATGCTGGCCAACTTCACGGATATCAGCCTTTCCTTTGACGGCCTGCCCGAGGTGCAGAACCGGCAGCGCCCGACCACCGAGGGAAAGGCCTCTTTCGGTCGGGTGGCGAAAACCCTGGCCGCTCTGGATCAATCCGGGGTGTCTTACGGAATCCGGATGACGGTGACCCGGGAGAGCCTTGACCGGCTGGCCGAGAGCGTGGATTTCATCTGCGGGCATTTCCGTCCGGCGAAAATCCAGGCGGAGCCGGTGTTCCTGGAAGGACGTGCGCGGACGGAGCAGACGGTGGACGACACCGGCCTGTTCGTGGAACAGTTCATCCGCGCCCATAGCCTGGCGGCGCGGCGGGGCATTGATTTCTTTTATTCCGGCGCAAGGCCGGAAGCGCTGGTTCAACGCTTCTGCCTAGCCGCCAGCCGGGCGCTGGTGGTCACAGCGGACGGCGATGTCACCGTCTGCTTTGAAACCTACGGTCGGGAACACCCGCTGAGCGCGCGCTTCCTTGTGGGCGGCTACCAGGGCGGAGACTATGTGATCGAACAGGACAAGCTGGACGCGCATTTCAGCCGCACGGCGGACAGCATACCTCACTGCCGGGGCTGTTTTTGCCGCTGGCACTGCGCCGGAGACTGCTCCATCAAGGCCAGCGCCGCCGGCCGGGTGAACGAGTTCGCGCCCACCGGCAGATGCGCCATTACCCAGGAACTTACCAAATACCTCATCCTGGACAGGATACAGCAACGCGGCGGCCTTGTCTGGCAAAGAGAAGCCAGCCCTGGTTTGGAACCGGGCAAGGAGAGCCTATGAGCGGGCGGACACGAATTGCCAGTCTTTTTGAACTGCCTTCCGGACGATTCCTGAAAGATATGAAACACGCTGGAGGTTACGCGGCGAGCCTGGCCTTCAGGCGGCGGCACTATTTGCACCTGTGACAAGATATGCACCTGCGTGCCTGTCAAATAACGGCAACGGAGAAAGGTATGCGCCCAGCTATCGCCCTCGCGCTTTTGTGCCTCACGCCAGCAGCGCATTCTTGTTCCGCGATGGACGAACGGCAGATTCCGGTGGAAGATCTGGCGCGCGCCATGACGCTTCGCTACCAAGGACGTACGCCTTCCCAATGGTTTGAGCGCGGCCCCGGCATTGTCAGCGTATTGCCCGAGCCGCCCGGCTGCGATTCAAGGGCGCAACGCGGCGTGGCGCTTACCCTGGACGCTTGCGACGGCAAAACGGATATGCGGATCATCGCCTTGCTCCGCGATCTGCGCATCCCCGCGGCCATCTTTGTCACCAATCGCTGGTTGCGCGATAATGCCGATCTGGCCGCCGATCTCGCAACCGATCCCCTTTTCAGCTTGGAAGCGCACGGCACGCGGCATAAACCAGCATCCGTGGACGGGCGGACAGCATACAACATCCCCGGCACGGCCAATATCGCGGCCCTGGTGGATGAAGTAGAAAATAACGCCCGGAGCATCGCCGCCGTCACCGGAAAAAGGCCGCGCTGGTACCGTTCCGGTACGGCCTTTTATGACGATGTGGCCTTGCTGGTCATCCAGGACCTGGGGTTTTCCGTGGCCGGATTCTCCATCAGCGCGGATCAAGGAGGCACCATGCCCGCAAAAGCCGTGGGCCAGCGGCTTCTCTCGGCTAAAGACGGCGATATCTTGCTGCTCCACGTCAACCGCCCCGAAAGCGGCACCTTCGAAGGTTTGCAGGAAGCTTTGCTCCAAATGACGGAGGCGGGAATAAAATTTGTGGGCCTGTGATTGCAATTTCAACAGACGCGGGCGGAAAACCTGGGTTGCCGGCTTTCGCATGGGGGCGTATAAAAAGCATCTTCGCCCAGCTCATCGGGTTGTTCCGCTTAACATGCCGCACGGCCATAAAAACATGGCCAGCGCAATAAGCTAAAAAAGGAGTGAATGCTGATGGATGTTAAAGCTCTGTTCCGCTTTTCCTATGGTTTATATGTCGTGGGCGTGAAAACCCCTGGCGGTTTTGGAGGCTGCGTCGTTGACGCCGTCGCCCAGGTGGCCTCCGGCACCCCTCCCAACATAATCCTTTCAAGCATGAAAGCTAATTATACCAACGAGCGCATTAAAGCCGAAAAAGAATTCACCCTTTCCGTACTCTCCGAGAACAGCGAGCCATTTGTCGTGGCCAACTTCGGCTTCCAATCAGCGCGCACGGAAGACAAATGGCCCAATGTGCCGCATAACTTCAAAGACGGACTGCCGGTCCTGAAAGAAGCCGCCGCCTGGGCGCGTTGCCGCGTGACGGAAGTGACGGAGCTTTCCACGCACACCTTGTTTCTCTGCGAAGTTACGGACGCGTGGGATGGCGCGGCGGAAGCCCAACCACTCATTTATGGAAATTATCAAAAGACCATGAAAAACGCGGCGCTTGAAGCGTTTAACGCCTTCAAGGCCAGCGGTAAGGCGCACCAAGCGGTGTCTGGGCCGCGTTGCTCCATATGCAATTACACTTACGCCGCCGAGACGCCCTTTGATAAACTCCCACCCGATTGGAAATGCCCAATATGTGGAGCAGGAAAAGAAAAATTTAATTAGGCTGTGTCACAGTAAACGATTGATCTCCCAAAATTTTGGGCAATTTTCCTTCTAGTTCTTATACAGGGATAAAATTATTGATTTTGGTAGGCGTTATACGGATGCGGCTAAGTTTGCTGAATTTCGAGAGTATTGCGATTTTGTTGTTTGTGAATGCACAAAAAATAATTTTGAACCTATTGGTGGTGTATATTCTAATCTTCGCCTTAATAAAGGTCGTCTATCACTCTGGGGCAAAAAAGGTATACAGTAATATGATCAATCATTTACTACAATAGAGCCTAAATAAATATTGTACTCTGCATATACTGTTTTCTGATAAAGCATTCATGATGAAGGAAGGAAAAAATGACAAAAACGCAAAAGATTATATGTCCGAATTGTAAAACAGAAATTTCTGTTGATGATGTTTTGCACGCACAGATTGAGGTGCGTATTCGTGAACAATATGAAACGAATAAACGAAAAGATAAAGAAGCCATTGAAGCAAAAAAAGCTGATTTAGCAAAAAAAATTGCGGAAATAGAAACTGCCAAGAAAAATATGGATAAGGCTGTTGCTGACGCGATCAGTGATAGGAAGGCGGAACTTGCAAAAAAAGAAGAAGAAGTTGAAAAATCCAAGCGCGACGCTGATATGCTTGTAGCCAATGCAGTCAAGGAAAAACTTGCCCTGCGCGAAAAAGAAATCCAGCAACAAGCCAAACAGGACGCTGAAAACGAGAAGAAGCAGGAAATTGCATCGCTCAAATCTCGTGAGCAAGACTTGACTGAAAAATTGACTGCCGCCCGCACCGAGCAGATTCAATTAATGGATGATAAAAAGAAACTGCAAGATGAAAAAGAAGCTTTTGAAATTGAAAAACGGAAGCAGCTAGACGAAGCCCGCGCCCACATCAAGGAAGAAGCGGACAGGAAGGCCAGTGAAGCCTACCAGACCGTTCTGGCGCAGAAAGATAAAACACTGGCTGACGCCCTGCGAGCCAACGAAGAATTGAAAAGGAAGATAGAGCAAGGCTCCCAACAAAGCCAAGGGGAAGTCGCAGAACTCAATTTGGAAGAAGAATTGGGCAAGGCGTTTATTTACGATGCCATTGATCCTGTGCCCAAGGGGATTCGTGGCGCTGATGTTATTCAGAAGGTCCGCAACCGCACCGGAGAAGACTGCGGGCAAATTATTTGGGAAGTTAAAAATACGAAAGCATGGTCAGAGGGCTGGATACAAAAGCTTAAAGACGACCAGCGCGAAGTCCATGCCGATGTCGCAATTATTGTTTCCAGTGTCTTGCCGGAAGGAATAAAAAACTTCGCGCCACGCGATGGAGTATGGGTCTGCGATACCAAACTGGCTATTCCGCTAGCGATGATTATTCGCGATAAATTGGAGGCCATTACAAGGGAAAAAAGCCTCGCCATCGGTAAAAATGAAAAAATGGATATTCTATACCAGTATTTAACAGGTGTACAATTCCGCCAACGTATTGAAGCAATTATAGAAACATTTTCGTCTATGGAACAGGATATACTAAAAGAGAAAAAATATTTTACGAAGAAATGGGCCAGCCAGGAAATGCAAATCAAAAAAATCTTAACGAATACGATAGGGGTTTATGGAGATATTGACGGCATGGTCAGTCTACCGAAGATACAGGCATTGGAGTTAGAAAACACCTCTGCGGATGACGATGAAAAAGAATAGCAAGCCAAGAGGATCAATACCGTGCGGGGCACACAATCCTGCCAAAGACCACACAAATTTTGCTGGGAAACGAGCTGCGCCTGCCTTTCGTATTTGACGCGGCACAACTGACGGGAGCAATCCGGCGAAGGTTTTACTGCAAGTGATTGTTACCGTTGTTGCTGCGGTGCTTACTGCCTATGTCGGCGGTGTAGGCGGTTATATAGTTGACGCATTGTTTCTTGTCGGCGGCAACATGCTCATCGGAGCGATGTTTCCACCCAAGCCGTTATCTGCGGGCCATAGCGGCGCGTTAGGCGCGGAAGCCTCTAGTCCTACCTACAGCATTGGAGCTTCCGGCACACCGTGGCGCAACTTCTCGGGCATTCCACCATTGCCATGACGCAGCGGTACAGCCACCTTGCCCCGGATACGGTCCGCGCCGCCGCCATGGGGCTTTCCGGAGCCCTGACCAGAAAAAAGGCCAAAGTTATTTCATTCTCGAAAGCAGCTGAGGACCAATAACCCCTTGACGTAATCCGTCAATGACGTATATATAGCATATGGAATTTATAGAACTGCAACGATTTTCTGATGTCCTGTACGATTATCTGGACGAAGACTCCTATCAGGAACTTCAAATCAGCCTGATTGAGCGTCCGGATCAAGGCGACATTATTCCAGGCGGCGGAGGAATCCGTAAACTCCGTTTTGCCGCGCAGGGCAAGGGGAAAAGAGGAGGCGTCAGAGTTATCTATTACTGGGTAACGAAAGTCGGACAGATTTATATGATCGCCCTTTACCCCAAAGGCCGTAAGGATAACCTGACCAATGCCGAGGTTGCCGAATTCCGCGACCTCGTGAAGGAGATACGCCATGGATAAGCAGCTATTTGAGGAAATCAAGGAAAGCCTGAAGCAAGCTGTCGCTGTTTCCAAGGGCGAAGCCGAACCGGCCCGCCGCATAGTCTATACTGATGAAGAGGTCCGCCTTATCCGAGAAGGACGTAGCCAGGAGGTAAAAGCCGCCAGGATGGCGCATGAGATCAAGACCATCAGGCAACGCCTTGAACTTTCGCAGGGTGAATTTGCCAAGCTGATACAGGTGAATGTCCGCACCCTTCAAAATTGGGAGCAAGGGCACCGTCATCCCACCGGCCCCGCCGCCGCTTTGCTGAAACTTGTGAACGGAGCGCCGGAAGTCGCACTGAAAGTGCTGCATGTGTGACGAAATTTCCCCGGATAGGTAGGGCAGGTATACAAAAAGTGTCAAAAAGGTTGGAAAAGTATCGGTTTCTTGTGTTTTTTATGAAGGTGTGTTGGTTTTTGGAATGAAAAAAGGACTTGGGTTTTAGCCTAAGTCCT
>Ga0082212_10005748_pt1 | contig 16819 bp, 10 predicted proteins | sample TergutNt197P3_FD_71548 | JGI IMG/M metagenome (GOLD analysis project Ga0082212, IMG submission 71548) | Neocapritermes taracua P3 segment gut microbial communities from Petit-Saut dam, French Guiana - Nt197 P3 | ecosystem: Host-associated > Arthropoda: Insects > Digestive system > Gut ... | reverse complement strand
CCCATCCGCGCGGTACGCCTCCCCATACTCCGACGACGCCCACGACCGCGTCCCGAACACCTTCAGCGCCACGTTCATCACGTCCGCCCCCTGCGCCGTCCCCGCCAGCGCCGCACACCCCGCCACGATTCCGCATAACACCGTTTTCATCATCACCTCTCCCCTTTTTAATGAGTTCCGTTAGATTAACAGGATTCCAGATTAAGTCAACCTCAAATGCGCCAAATCGCCTCCAAGTTACACAGAGGTGATAGGTAAAATGTAAAAGGTGTTCCCGCGAAAAAAAACTTTGTGACCTTTGTGCCTTTGTGTGAGACAAAAAGAAAGTAATAAGTAATAGGTGATAAGTAATAAGTGATAACGATTTCTGCTTACCTGTAACCTATTACTTATTACCTATTACCTATTACTTCCTTTTGTGCCTTTGTGTGAGATATTATTTCTCTGTGGCTCTGCGCGAGAAGAATCCTGTCAAAATGTCGGAATCGTACACAAACTTGTCGGAATTGTACAATACGTATTTTTCGGGACGTGGTATGATGGCGGCGTTTTTTACATTGGAAAGGGTTTTGAGTATGAGAAAGCGTGTCGCGTTTGCCGGGTTCGGGTTGGGTTGTCTGTGCGTGTCGCACCTTGGGGCGGTCATGCCGAAGGATGCGGTGGTCATCGAGGCGGAGACGCTCGCGCCGGAGAACAAGGCGTGGGAGGTCAAGGCCCATTGGGACAACTGGTATTCGGGGCATCCCTCCAACAACCAGTTCCTGAGCGGGGACAACAACACGCAGGGCGGGGCGCACACGGCGTTCGATGTCCCTGCGGCCGGGACGTATTACGTCTGGGTGCGTTACTTGGACTTGATGAACCGTCAGGGGGAGGCGGGCGCGTTCACGGTGACGGTCAGCCAGAACGGCAAGACGCTGGGCGAGGGGACGCTGAACAGGGAGACGCTGCGCGGCACCGAGGAGGGCAGGAAGAAGTGGGGCGGCGGCTGGGGGCAGCTGGTCTGGCAGCGCGTGGCGTTCACGGCCGAACAGGGCAAGGCCACGCTGGCGCTCGGCAAGCCGGGGACGGCGGGCGGCGGCGGCGGGCGTCTGGTTGACCTGTTCATCATCACGGCGGATGAGCAGTACGAGGGGGACGTGCGGGACGCGCACCCGCTCTTCGTCAAGGTCAACATCCTGCCGGAGCAGGAGAAGCCGTGCGTCATCGACATCGGCGGGCGGCGCTCGGGGCAGGATCACAACCTCTACATTTACCTCCTCGGGCTGGGCCTCCATCGCGGCGGCATGATCGGTGACTACAAGGTGTACGGCGCGGAGATTGAGAAGCTGAATCCGGGCGAGTCCACCCCGTGGGTGCCGTTCTACAAGTGGCTGACGTTCCACCGCCGCGACATGGTGACCTTCTCGGCCATGGCGGGGCGCAATGATTACCTGACGAACGCGGCGTTCGAGGTGGTCGTCTCCACCACGCCGGATGACTCGGGCATCGTGCTGCGCGAGACGCGGCGGGGGTCGGGCAGCGGCATGGTCGTGAACTTCAACCTGACGACAGGCGAGGTGCTGACGGAGCGGCAGGGGAGTGAGCAGTCGCTCGCGTGGGCGAAGGCGACGAAGCCCGTCGAAGGCGCGCACCCGACGCTGTTCCCGCTCTACGCGCAGATGTCCCTCCCGCCCGAGACCTCGCAGGGCGAGCATATCAAAAACGAGCTGGACGCCCTGCACCTGATCGGCATCAATGGGATGGCGCGTAACACGATCGTCCACCCCGATTTCCCGTACCTCATCGACGCGCGTTTCATCTGGCACTTGTCAAAGGATTGGTGTCAGAACAATCCGCGCCACGACGCCATCGACAACGAGATGAAGCGCTACGCCGAGGAGTTCCACGCCAAGAAGCCTTGCAACCTTCTGGACCTGATGGACGAGCCGTATTTCGAGGTCAGCCACATCCTGCCCTGCGACGTCTGCGCCGAGGCCTTCCGCAAGTACGCCGCGCAGAACGGCGTCACGCTCGACGGCCGCCCCTCCTTCAGCCCCGACACGGACGACCCCGTGCGCTACTACTGGAGCAAGCGTTTCCAGTGCCGCAGCATGGCGGACTATTTCCGCGTCGGCACGACGGCGCTGCACAAGTACGCGCCCAGCATCGCGTCGTCATCGCTCTTCTCCACGGAGCTTGTGTTCGACGGCAACCTGACCCTGCGCGGGACGGACTGGTTCGAGATCCTTCGCAGCGGCGGGCTCACCCACGGGCAGACCGAGGACTGGAACAACTACTGCGCGACGTACCAAGTCCTCGGCATCCAAGGCGACACCCTGCGCTCCGCCTGCCGCACACGCGGCTACCCCCACGGCGTGTTCAACATCATCGACGGCCGCTCCGCGTGGGACATTACCGCCAAGAGCTTCGCGCACATCGGCCACGGCAGCAAGTTCATCTTCTTCTACAACTACGGCCCCTACTACGCGCCCACCTGCGACACCGCCAGCCACCGCCAAGAAATCTACCAGGCCATCAAGGACGTCGCCTACCCCACCGGCGCGGTCGAGAAGCACCTCACCGACCCCGCCGCCAAGGTGGCGAAGGGCGACGCCGCCATGCTGCTCAGCGTCACCTCCGACTTCTGGGGCGAGAGCGAGAAGGTCAAGAGCGCCTACGGCCGCGAGCGCGCCTACCTCCACCTCCTCCTCACCCACTGCGGCTACCGCCTCGACATCCTCAACGAGGACGACCTCTCCACCGAGATCAGAAACTACAAAGTCCTCTTCGTCACCGACTCGCACCTCCGCGCCGCCTGCCTCAAGCCGCTCGCCGACTGGGTGCGCGGCGGCGGCACGCTCTACCTCGGCGCCGGCGCGTTGACCTCCGACGAATACAACCGCCCCCTCGGCGCGGACAAGCTCCTCGGCATCACCCGCGAGCCAATGAACCTCGTCCAGAAAGGCGGGTGCGCGGAAATCGACCTCTGCCACCGCAAGCCCGTGAAAGAGACCGACGGCGTGCCGTTCTACGTCGGCTACCAAGAGCCCTTCAACAAGGCCTTCACCTGCGGCCGCGGCAAAGTGCTCTTCAGCGGCTTCTTCCCCGGCCTGAGCCACATCGCCTCCTCCAAGAAGGCCGACCCCTCCATCCGCCCCACCGCCGCCGAAGCCGCGCCCGACACCAACATCATGGCCGCCGGGGAGAAATGCTACAGCGCCCGCACCTTCGAGCCAACCTACCGCGACTACATCAAGGGCCTCAACCTCCCCGTCCAGCCGCGCCTTTGCGCCAGCGACCCGCTCATCGAGGCCAACCTCATCGAGTCCCCCCGCGCAGACGTCATCGCGCTCTCCAACTGGACGGGCGCGCCGCAGACCGTCACCGTCACGCTCAACGCCGCGCCGCAATACGACGACCGCAACATCGCGCTCATCGGCGCCACGAAGCTGGATCTCAAGCGCGAGCGCGGCAACGCCCTCACCGTCAAGCTCACGCTGAACGCGGGCGGCTACATCCTCCTCCCCAAGTGGGGGCGGTGAGGGAACGCCCAATATCCGACACAGGCGCCCCCGTTAGCACGACCGCGACCAATGGTGCATGAGAACACCCAACGTCCAAGTTAAATGCGCTACGGGACAATGCCCCTTATGGAGTGCGGCAAGGTTCCACAATCTTTTTTGGGCATCGTATGACAACGCAAGATCAAGGCACTTACCCATATAAACGCCACTCGGGAATTTGCCCGCAGGGCATCCATGCCAGCGGTATCTGGGTTATATCTCCACAGTTGACATTTCTACTTGGCGGGAATTTTTCCGTTGCGTGATTTTCCCGCCAGCGCTATACTCGTGAAATGATTTGGGGTCGCATAGTTTGGAGATTAGTGACCAGTGGTTCGCGCCGTCATGTCCCCCCGCTACGGCTACGGAGGAAACGCCTCCCCGACCGCCAGTACGAGATTGGGACGACGGAAAGCCTCGCCGCCCCCATGTGGCAGTGGCTCCCCCCCGAGGACATCCCCCTCCTCCCCCCCACCCCCGCCCGCTTCTTCAAGGTACGCATCGTCCTGCCGTAGGTTTTTAGGGGACGCAGGGGACCTAGGGGACGCAGGAGAAAACACCTGCGTCCCCTATGTCCCTTTTTTAGGATGCCGAAAGCCCCCGTAGTTAAATGCGCCGCGAAACGGAGGACAGGCATTCCTGCCTGTCGCATTGACATACCGCGTTCCCCCAAAAACTGATTTTCTGGATAGACATTCCCCCGTCAGGATGGTATTATTTTCCTTCAATTCGTTTGTTTAGGGTTAGGGCTGTATGTTTGAAATGATAATGGTTGGTCGCATGACATTCCTTCGCGCTAAAAATGGCGCGACCACTGACCGTCGCCTCCGCCCCCCCTCGTCCGCAGTTCCCTTCATCAGGGGGATGAGCATGGAAACCGCTGACGCGAATAACGCGAACCCGCCCCCCGCGCTCCGCCTCAAACCCGTCAAAAGCGGCGGGAGGTTTGCGTGGGCGGAACTCCACGGCACGATCCTCACCCTTTTCATCAGGCATCTCGACCATGTGGAAACCGCCGACATCCCGTTAGAGCTGCTGACCGTGACGCGGAAGAAAAATATCCGCTGGAGAGACCTGCAGGCCGCCTTTGCCGTGCTGTGGATTGCCGTGTGCGTGTGCCTCCTGATCCATCGCGCGAAAGATCCTGCGCTGCTTGGGGTCGCAGGGGTTGCGGGCGGGCTGCTCTTCGCCGTGCTGCTCGTCAGGAGCCTGATCCCGCAAGACGCGCTTGTGTTTCATATCGAACGTGAAGACCTGAAATACGCGTTCTGGACAAAACGCAAAGACACCCCGCAGATCGAGGCCTTCGTCAGCGACCTCTCGGCGCGGAAGGCGTATGCGCTGAACATATCCGCGTCGGGGCTGCTTTTCCCGTTCTTTTTCAGCGGAGAAAAAGACATCCTCCCGCCCCACAGGTCGGCGGTAATGATCTATGCGTTGATTCCAATGATAGTGCTCCAAGTTCTATTCCCGAAAATTGCTGTTGCGTCGCCCATCCTATTGCTGCTTTGTCCTGCCGCTGCCGTCGCCTGGTGGTTCTACCAAAAGTTCCGGCAACCCCCGGCGCTCCGCAAGGCGACGCGGCACATCCAGCGCAACGAATGGCAAGCCGCCCGCGACGCCCTCACCGCATTCATCCGCGAGCATCCGCACGGCATACAAACCTACCCCGGTCTTTTCGACACGTGTCTGCAATGCGATGACCTTGACGGCGCGGAAACCGTGCTTGCCGACATGAAAAGATTGCTCCCCGGCAAACTCCAAGAGCATGACGACACCCTCCGCCACCGCCGCCAAATCACCGAACGCAAAAAGGGCGCCCATGCGCCACCATGAGGGACATAAGAGACGCAAAGGGCGCAAGCGACACAACGCCCCCTGTCCCCTCCCCCGGGCGCACCCCACTTGGACATTGAATATTCCGTGTTGAATATTGGATATTCCCTCTCCCCGCCGTCCCCCCAAAAACTAACTTTTAGGGATAGACATACCCCCGTCGGGATGGTATTATTTTCTTTTAATTCGTTCGCTTAGGGTTTAGGGCGGTATGTTCGAAATGGTACTGAAAATGATCGGCCGGGTGACATCCTTCGCGCTAAAAATGGCGCGACCACTGACCGTACCCCCCCCCCGACAACGCAACTCGCTGATTTACAACAAGTTACGGCGAATTTCACGCTCTTTCCTTGTCAAGTCAGACAAGGGAGGATTTTTTTGTTTTCCCTGTTTCCCGCAGGAAACGTTACGGCAAATGCGGTCATTGCGTGCAACGGGTACGACTGATGAACAATTTAAAGAAAGGAAATGATGATGAGTGAATTACAGTCTGGACGGGTCATCAAGACCCAAAGCGGCAAGGATGTGAAAGTCTTGGATAAGCTCGGAGAGGGCGGTCAAGGCATCGTCTATAAGGTGGACTATGGCGGGAAACAGATGGCGTTGAAATGGTATTTTCGGCACAAGCTTAAGAACCCCGGCAAGTTTTACGAAAACATTAAAAACAATATTGCGCACGGACGCCCCACCGAGGCGTTCCTTTGGCCGGAGGACATTACAGAGTGGGTTGATAACACGTTCGGGTACATCATGCCGTTGCGCCCGCGTGAATACGGTGACTTTTCCAAATATCTGCTTGCGAAGGAAAAGTTCAAGAATGGGCGCACCCTTGTCAATGCGGCATTGAATATCGTGGACGGATTCACGGCGTTACACCGTGCGGGCTTCAACTACCAAGATCTAAATGACGGCAACTTTTTTGTGAACTTCGACACGGGTGATGTCCTCATCTGTGATAACGACAATGTCATGGGGCATGGGCACAATTCGGGTATCGCCGGAAAGCCCCGTTATATGGCGCCTGAGATTGTGCGCGGCGAAAAAACGCCGGACAAGCAAACGGATCGCTATTCATTGGCGGTCGTCCTGTTCTTGCTCTTGTTCGTCAATCACCCTCTCGAAGGGAGGGCCACAAACCCGGCCTGCATGACCGAGGAGCATGAAAAGAAATACTATGGGACTGAACCCATATTTATTTTCGACCCCGACAACACATCCAACAGCCCAATCCGCGGGATACATCAGAACGCGATGGTCAAATGGCCGATATTCCCGCAATACATAAGAGAGGCCTTTGTCAATGCGTTTAGCAATGAACAGTTGCACGGGAAAAATCCGCGAATACTGGATAGCGACTGGCTGAAGCTGCTTATCCGGTTAAGAGGCGAAATCATTGCTTGCGGCTGTGGTCGTGAAATATTCATTGACCCCACGCAACCCGTAACATGCAGGAATTGCGGGAAGCAAATTGCCATCCCCGCACATTTACGGGTCAAGAAGTTCAATGTCCCTGTCTATCCGACAGTAAAACTGTTTTCATGCCATACGGTGGACTGTAATGATGATTTCAAAACGCCGACCGCCGAAGTGATTGTGAGCAAAAACAATCCCGGCAGCATGGGCATTCGCAATTTGTCTGACACGACATGGTATGTGTCAGGCGCAGACGGTAAGTCTGTTCCGAAAGGAAGAGATGAAGTGGTTAAAGTTGCCAGTGGGTTGAAAATCGATTTCGGCGACAACTTGGTTGCCGAAATCATCGGGAATTAAGCAGAAGAAAGAAAGGAGTCTTGATTATGTCGTTGACTGATAATGTGGCTATCCCTCGCAAAACGATGGTATTGTTCTTTGTGGTCGATACCTCCGGAAGCATGGAGGGATCAAAAATCGGCGCGGTCAATTCCGCCATCGAAGAGGTCATCCCTGAACTGAAAAACTTGTCGGACGCCAATGCAGATGCCCAGATAAAGATTGCGGTTCTTGAGTTTTCGTCAGGCGCGCGATGGCTTACGCCGAACGGGCCTGTGGAGGCGGAAAATTATGTATGGCGGGATATCGACGCCAGTGGCGTTACGGATTTGGGTGATGCCTGCCTTAAGTTAAACGAAAAACTGTCCACAAAAGGGTTCATGCAGGAGGCAACAGGATCTTTCGCGCCAGCCATTTTCCTGATGTCGGATGGAGCGCCGACTGACGATTACAAGACGGGGCTTGACAAGCTGAAACAGAATGCATGGTTCAAAAAAGCCATCAAAGTTTCGGTGGCCATTGGCGATGACGCTGACAGCGGCGTTCTCTCTGAATTTACAGGGAGCAGTGAATCTGTTGTGACCGTCCACAATGTGGCGACGCTCAAGAAAATGATTAAATTCGTGAGCGTAAGGGCTTCCGAAGTCTCCAGCAAGAATGCCAATGTCGGCTCGACTGAAGGCGGGGACAGCAAGCAGTCCGCATTTATTGACGAGTTGAACAACTTCAAGGTCGAGACGGCTGCCAGCGCGGATGCCGGTGGAGGCGATGAGTGGGCATAAGCGTAAACACAAGGGAACCTCATTATGTCGTTAACGGATAATGTGCCGATCCCTCGCAAAACAATGGTGTTGTTCTTTATGATCGACACCTCCTGGAGTATGCGGGGGGCTAAAATCGATGCCGTAAACTCCACCATCAAGGAAGTAATCCCTGAACTGGAAAACTTATCGGACGCTAATGCGGATGCCCAGATAAAAATCGCGACGCTTGCGTTTTCGACAGGCGCAAGGTGGCTTACTCCGAGGGGGCCCATAGCGGTGGAGAATTATGTCTGGAAGGATCTAACGGCCCAAGGCCTTACGGACTTCGGAGACGCGTGTGTTGAATTAAACCAGAAGTTGTCCACATCCGTAACGGGCTTTATGAGAGAAGCGACGGGGTCTTTCGCACCAGCGATTTTTCTGCTGTCGGACGGCAGGCCGGGCAGCTACAAGAAAAAGCTTGGCGAACTGAGAAAGAACGATTGGTTCCGAAAAGCCATCAAGGTCGCGGTCGCCATTGGTAACGATGCCGACTGCTCCATTCTTGCGGAGTTTACAGGGACGGGTGAAACCGTTGTGACCGTCCACAATGTGGCGATGCTCAAGAAAATGATTAAATTCGTGAGCGTAAGGGCCTCCGAGGTTGCCAGTAAAAATGCCAATGTAGGCTCGCCTGAAGGCGGGGATAGCAAGCAAGCTGCGTTTATTGATGAGCTGAACAACTTCAAGGTCGAGGCGGCTGCCAGTGCGGATGCTGGTGAAGATGATGAGTGGTAACAAGTGATAAATAGGAGATTTGATGAAACCATATCGTTCGTTTTCATGTGGAACGCAAGGGGCGAAGCATATCAAGGAGAATCTTGTTTGTCAGGATGCCGTTTTGCATTTCGATGACGAAAGGATGTCCGTCGCCATTGTTGCGGACGGTCACGGCAGTCCCCAATATTTTCGGAGCGACAAGGGGTCTCGCTTTGCCACCGAAGTTGCCTTGGAGGGTATCAAGGGATTCATCGCACAAACCAACCCTGAAAAGTTTATCAACGATGGCGGTGAAAAACTGCTAGGTTGGTTGGCGAAGAACATCATTGCCGCATGGTATGCCAAGGTGGACGACGATGAAAAGGTCAATCCTTTTACAGATGACGAAAAATTAAACTCGCTGGAGGATAAGGAAAAAAGCAAATACCTCAATGACCCCGATCGTCAACATCTCTATCGTGCTTACGGGACTACGCTCATTGCGGTCGCCATTACGGATGATTACTGGTTTGGGCTTCATATCGGGGACGGGAAGTGTATCGTCCTCTTTGATGATGGCAGCTGGGGGCTGCCTATACCGTGGGATGACAAGTGTTTCCTGAACTCAACCACATCGCTTTGCGACGATGATGCCATTGCGCGATTCAGGTCGTGGTGCGGCATTGCATCAAAAGACAAGCGGAAGCCGATTGCCATGTTCGTCGGCTCGGACGGCGTGGATGACACTTATCCCGTGCACGAGAACGAAAAACATCTGGAACGCCTTTATCGGTCAATCGTCCTCAGCTTTGCAAAAGAAGGATACGAAAGCACATTGACCGCAATGGATACCCTCATTCAGAAACTAACTGCGCAGGGCAGCGGGGATGATGTCTCCATCGCCGGCATTATCGGTGACATTGCCCCTTCTTTGGTTGCTGAATTGTCCGTTCGCGATGAGGCGGATAAGGTCGTCATTAAAGCCATGGAGGAACAGAAAAAGGCTGTCGCAAAGTTGCAAGAAGCGAATAATGCTGTCACCAAAGCCGTGGAAAAACAACAAAAGGCCATGACAACGATACAAGAAGCGCGTATGGATATCGAGAGATATAAAAATGACCAAAAACAAGCTGGTGATGTGTTACGAGACCTGAATAGAAGTATCGAAAAAACAAAAAAAGAACAGAAAAGAGCTCACGATCGACTGCAGGACGCAGAGAGGGGCGTCAGCAAAGCCATGAATGAACGGCAAAAGGCTTTGGGTTTGTTTCAAGATGCGAATAACATCGCCCAACAAGCCGAGGAAAGACAGAAAGCAACTGCGGCAAAGCTGGAAGATGTAAAGAAGGGCATCGATAAAGCCACAGAAGAACAGAGAGCGGCATTCGATTCGTTGCAAGACGTGGATATGGCTGTCGCCCAAACCAAGGCAGGGCAGAAAGAGGCTTCGGCAAGGTTGCAAGAAGCAGACAGGGCTGTCACGAAAGCCATAGAAGAACAGCAAAAGGTTTTGGCAAAACGGTATGACGGCGCAGATAGTTGCGCCCCATGGAAAGTAGGTGGATGATGTTAGAGGCAAACGTTGTTTTAGCGAAGTGTGGCAAAACGGGGCGTACATTCGGCATTCGGATCGAAAAGCGCAACAATGACTGGGTCTGCACATGGGCATTCCCTATTGACGAGGCTAAAGCGAAACGGGAAGGGTTCAATGCGACCAAGATAACAGGGTCGCTGTCACTCCTTCCCGAGTATCCGGGGTGCCCGCATTGTCAAGCGCGCGAACGGATCTATTGCCGTTGCGGCAAGATGAGTTGTTGGGATGGCAGCAAATCTGGCCGTTGCCACCATTGCAATACGACGTATTCCAATGTAGAGTATAGCATGGAGGCGGTTGAGGTCGGAGCGGGAGGGCATTAACAGGTGTATTGCCGGCAGACAAAAACAGTTGAGACAGAGGGATGAGCATGCCGTCAAGATTTGACCAGCCGCATGATTCGTTAGCGAATGTTTCAGGGAAAATACGGGAAATTCTCCAAGACGCTGATTATGGGGGAAACGTCATCACTGATAACCCGCAACGTTTTGCGGCGATTTTGGCGGACAAGCTTGGTTCCACGGATCGCGGGAAACTGAAATCCATCAAGGCCGTACTTACGACCGACATCTACAAGGAAATACTAAAAGCCGTTCGGTCAGGGGCAAATTATCGCGCCATCGGATTAAATTCCGCTAAAATATTACAAAAGGCACATAACCTGTCTGAGGCGGACTCGCATGAAGCCATCGATTTTTTGCTTGTTGCCCTCGGGGAAACACCCCTGAAAGGGGAAAAACCCGATGTGCAACCCCCTCAGCATCGGGGGGCGCCGCTACCGTCATCGCCTTCTTCCGTGAAACACACCGCACAGAACACCGCGCAGAAAGTGAAGCCGAAAAAGCCACCGAAAGTGAAGCAAAAGCCACCACCGCCAGTGGATACTTTTTACCCATATAAAATCGAGGTTTTTGAACACGGTGGTCATTGGACACATCCGCAAACAACACATTCGAGTTTCTATCAAAATAAAGTCAGATATATTGGGTTTGCGCTTTACTTCACGAGGTCATTGAATACAAGGGTAAATGCCACATGCCATTTTGAATATTTTGACAGTAACGGGATATCCATTTCGCAACAACAAAGCTCACAGTACATAATTCATGGTCAAACAGGCCGAATCGAGTGTTCAGGGGGATGCAATCAACCAAAGGTTTGGGAACCCGGCAAATATACAATCCGTGCAAGCATCGGAAATTCAAATACAATCGAGACGAGTTTTGAGATTAACAACGTATCGCCAGCGGATACTTTCACAGCGAAGAGGGTCGAGGTTTTGGAACATGATGGCGATTGGTCGCACCAGCCAACATTAGGGACGACCTTTTATCAAGATGAAGCCAGAAAGATTGGGTTTATACTTTCTTTCACAAGGACATTGAACGCAAAAACCAATACCACCTGTCTGTTTGAATTTTTTGACAGTAGCTGGAAATCAGTTTCGCAACAACAACGTTCACCATGTATAATTGACGGCCAGTCTGGCAGGATTGCTTACTCTTGGGGAGAGAGTAAGCCAGGGCATTGGAAGCCCGGCAAATACACAATCCGTGTGAGTATCGGAAACTCAAACACGGTCGAGGCGAGATTCGAAATCAAGCAGAAATCAGTTCCCTCTCCGCCTTCGCCAATCAGGCATATTTCAAGGTTAGGCACAACCGCCTACATCTTCGGGAGAACCAAAACCGTTGCCGCTGTTACGGCGGTGGCACTGTTTGTGTTTGTCGCAATTCTGTTCTCAATAAATTCGGCACCCGGTCCCATAAAAGCCGCTTATGAGGAGGGTGTCAGGGCAGTGGCGGGAAAAGACTATAAGAGTGCCGTTTTAAGTTTTAACAAGGTGACTGCTTATGATGCGAATTATAAAAAGACGCAATCATTGTGGAAGAAAGCAGTCGGGGCGTATAAGGTCGATGTGTTCAGGTCTTGTTCCGCGTTGGAGTCGGAAGGGAGGTACGAAGATGCCATCAATGAGTTAAATGCTACGCGCCCCTATATATCGGAAGATGAGGATGTGTCAAAAAAACTGACACACTACACGAACCTTATGCATGAAAAAAAGAAGGCGTTAGTCTTGGGGAAAATCAAGGGCGTCAAAGGCCGTGTGGCATCGTCCAGGGATTATGCAGAAGGCATCACTACGCTTAAATCGTTGCGGGTCGAATACCCGGCGTTTGCAAAGGAGATTGAAGCGGAGATTGCCAAGTTCACACAGGCCTCGGATTCCGTTTCCGGTCGGATCAGAGATATCAGCAGCCATGCGTCATCACCCACGGGGTATGACGAGGGTATCACCGAGCTTAACAAATTGTTGAACGAGTATCCTGCGTTTGACAAGGAAATCAACGCCGAGATTTCCACGCTCACATCCAAATTGTTAAGAGCCGTCGAAGTCCACCTTGACAAAACCTCGATTACCCTTGCCAAAGGGGCGACGGCAACGCTGGCCATTTCCACAATTCCGGTGATTATACGAAACCTTGACCCTAATAAATGGACATGGGCGTCCAGCGATGCTTCGGTTGCTTTTGTCGATGCTTACGGAAGGGTCACGGCGGTCGGGTTCGGGATGGCAGAGATACGCTTGCGGACTCCGGACGGGAACGTCAAGGCGGCGTGCGTGGTCAGCGTCAATGCAATGCTGGGGAGAGACGTGAAAACCTACTGGAGGATCGGTGTCCGGGAATTGACGAAAAAGGACACGGCGAAAATGATGGGGGCGGTGTACGACAATGGTCTGGTCGGGCCCGGCAACATCGAATACAATATCGGCGGGAAGTTCACACGCCTGTCCGGCATATTCGGTCCGCTGGACAGTGCCTTCGAAGGCGACACGAGTATTGTTATATTAGGCGACGGTAAACAGTTGAGGAAATTCGACATCCGTCATGACGATTCCGCGCGAGCCTTTACAGTTCCCATTAAAGATGTTTTGGGGCTTTCATTCCGCATGAGTAGTCATGTGCACGGCATTTTCAACATCATGCTTTCCTCTGGCGAGGCTGTCACGCCACAGTTTGAAACGCCAGCCGGGGTTTATGGCAACGCCGCCCTGCTGGGAAAAGACATCAAAGCGTATAAGTTACAGTATGCAAGCGAGTTCACTCGCGCATCCCCCGTCAAGATGGCGAGGAAGGAATACGAGTACGGATTTGCGAATGATTCCGCTTACAAGGCAGACGCTTCCCGCCCTAAAGCGGCAGCCCGTTCAAGCCGTGCATATTACAACCTCAACGGAAAATACAAAAAACTTTCAGGCGTGTATGGCCCGCTGGACGGGATATCCTCTGTTGCGGCAGGGACAATAAAAATACTGGGCGACGACAGGGAATTGGAAACGTTTAATGTCAAATATGGCGATGCAGTCAAACCGTTCAGCGTCGATGTCACGGGGGTAACAAAAATCGTATTTGAGATAACGTCGAACAACAAAACAGACAATGCCTTTGGAAGCTTTGGCGGAGTTCCCGGTGGCGTGACAGCGCGATTTGGCTTGGCTGAGATGCAGTTATCCGATTGATTGGAATTTTAAGGCAATTAGCGGAGGAGTGAATCTAACAACCTGCGCTACGGTGGACATTGTGTGGGCATCGGGGTCGTATCTCCACATTTGACATTTCTGCTTGGCAAGAGTTTTCCCCATTGCATAATTTCCGCCACAGGACTATACTTTCGATGTGACTTCAATTGCACATAGGTTTCGTTGTTCCTTCCGCTTGTTGTCCAACAGAAGAAGTAGCGGTCAGCGCTGCGATCTAAGGGGACGAAGGCGCCTCCCCCCGAGCGCACCCTACTTGGACGTTGGACATTCCGTGTTGAATATTGGATATTCCCATTAACTCCTTCCCCATAGATTCTGTCCTCCCTGCCGTTGCGGCGTCGCTCGCGGCGAATCGTGCGGTGGTGCTGCAGGCCCCGCCGGGGTCGGGCAAGACGACGCGTGTCGCGCCGTACCTGCTGGATGCGCCGTGGCTTCGCGGGCGCAAAATCCTGATGCTCGAACCGCGCCGACTCGCGGCGCGCGGGGCGGCGGCGTACATGGCGCGTCAGCGCGGTGAGGCCGTGGGTGAGACCGTGGGTTACCACATTCGCCTCGACCGCCAATGCACTGCCGCCACGCGCATCGAAATCCTCACCGAGGGCCTGCTCACCCAACGCCTGTTGAGCGACCCCGAGCTCGCCGACACGGGGCTCGTCATCTTCGACGAGTTCCACGAGCGCAGCCTCGCGGCGGACACGGGGCTGGCCCTCGCGCTCGACGTGCACAACGCCCTCCGCCCCGACCTGCGCATCGTCATCATGTCCGCCACGCTCCAGCCCGACCCCATCGCCGCGCACCTCGGCAACGCCGACATCCACACCGCCCATGCGCGGATGTTCCCCGTGGAGACGCGCCTGCTCAACCGCCTCCCGACCGCGCCCCTGCCCGCGACCGCCGCCAACGCCGTCCTCCGCGCCCTCGCCGAAGAGGACGGCAGCATCCTCGTGTTCCTGCCGGGCGAAGGCGAAATCCGCCGCACCCTCGAACGCCTCCGCGTCGCGCCGCTGCCCCCCCGCGTCACGCTGCACCCCCTCTACGCCGCCCTCTCCCGCGACGAGCAAGACGCGGCCGTCCTCCCCCCCGCACCCGGCGCGCGCAAAGTCGTCCTCGCCACCTCCATCGCCGAATCCTCCATCACCATCGAAGGCATCCGCGTGGTCATCGACACGGGCTGGATGCGCGTCCCGCGCTTCTCGCCGCGTCACGGGATGTCGCGCCTCGAGACCCTGCGCATCACCCGCGACCGCGCCGACCAGCGCCGCGGCCGCGCCGGCCGCCTCTGCCCCGGCGTGTGCTACCGCCTCTGGGACGACGCCACCGACCAGCAACTCGCCCCCGAAGCCCTCCCCGAAATCCTCGACGCCGACCTCGCCCCCACCGTCCTCCAGTCCGCCGAATGGGGCGCGCCCGCCCGCGACGGCCTCCCGTGGCTCACGCCCCCCCCCGATGCGGCATGGCGACACGCCACCGCCCTCCTCCAAGACCTCGGCGCGCTCACCCAAGGTGGCGCGGGCATTCCTGCCCGCGTAGATTCCGGCAGGCAGGAATGCCTACCCTCCTCTCCTCCGACCATCACGCCGCGTGGCCGCAAGATGGCGCAACTGCCCATCCACCCCCGCCTCGCGCACATGGTGTTCGAGGCCGCCGCCATCGGGTGCGCCCAACGCGCCTGCCTCCTCGCCGCCGCGCTCACCGAGGCCTCCAGCGACAGCACCAAACGTTACGAGACCGACGCGCGCAAACTCCTCGACGGTCTCGCCGCCCGCGATGGTTTCAGCCAGCGCGTCCGTGAACTCGCCCGCCGCTGGGGACGCGCCTACCCCGCCGACGATTCCCGCCCCTGCCCCGAAGGTCTTATGCTCGCATGGGCATTCCCCGACCGCATCGCTCGCCGCCGCGACGCTTCCGGCGCGTTCCTCCTCCGCAGCGGGCGCGGCGCAATCATCGACACCGCCGACCCCCTCGCCCGCGAGGAATGGCTCGTCGCCGCCGAACTCCAGGACGGCGACACCGACGCGAAAATCCGCCTCGCCGCACCCCTCGACCGCGACGACCTCGACGCGCATTTCAGCGGCGAATACGAGACCCGCACACAGACCTACTGGGACAAGCGCACCGAGGCCGTCGTCGCCGTCAACCGCCTCTGCCTCGGGGCCATCACCCTCCGCGAGGGCGGTCAGGCCAAGCCCGACCCCGCCGCCGTCCGCGACGCGCTCCTCGACGGCATCCGCCAGAAAGGCATCGCCCAGTTGCCGTGGACGCCCGCCGCGCAAGCCCTCCGCGACCGCGTCAACTTCCTCCGCCGCACCCTCGGCGAACCCTGGCCCGACCTCACCGACGACGCGCTCCTCGCCACCCTCCCCGACTGGCTCGGGCCCCACTGCGACGGCCTCACCCGCTGGGCGCACGTCGAAAACCTGCGCCTCACGGACATCCTCCTCGGCCTCCTCGACGCGCTCAACCTCCCCCGCCGCCGCCTCGACGAACTCGCCCCCACGCACGTCCAAGTCCCCAGCGGCTCCAACATCCAGATCCGTTACGGCGACGCCGAGCCCCACGCCGACGTGCGCATCCAAGAAGTGTTCGGCATGACCCGCACCCCCAAGGTCGCGGGCGGGCGCGTGCCGATCGTCATGCACCTGCTCTCACCCGCGCACCGCCCCGTGCAGGTCACGAAAGACCTGGAGAGTTTCTGGGCGACCGGCTACGCGCTCGTGCGCAAAGACCTCCGCGGCCGCTACCCCAAGCACTACTGGCCCGACGACCCCCACACCGCCACCCCAACGCGGCGCACGAAAATTACACTATAGTGGCAAGCGTCGTAGAGACGGATGATTATCCGTCTCCTGAAGGCAATGACACGGGGAGACGGATAATCATCCGTCTCTACCATCAAACCTGTCCTGTCGTCATTACAGATTCTGGAGGGCGAGACAGGGACCCCCGTTGGCGCGGCGTGCGACCAATGGGGCAGGAAACCGCCGCAATGTGCCTAACGGCTCCCCGGGGCGCCCGCCCCCCCCCCCGGAAACTGTATTTTTTTAAAAAA
>Ga0082212_10005747_pt1 | contig 16824 bp, 17 predicted proteins | sample TergutNt197P3_FD_71548 | JGI IMG/M metagenome (GOLD analysis project Ga0082212, IMG submission 71548) | Neocapritermes taracua P3 segment gut microbial communities from Petit-Saut dam, French Guiana - Nt197 P3 | ecosystem: Host-associated > Arthropoda: Insects > Digestive system > Gut ... | reverse complement strand
CACAACCCGGCCAAGGCGCTCGACACGCTGGCATCCTCTATTAGGTACAGCCAGCGCGCCGTGGATTTGGCCTGCCAGGCGACGAACTTCGGCATCAACCAGACCCTTGCCCAGGACATCAAGACCCTGGTACCGCCCATCCTCAAGCACAGCCGCAAGCTGCAGCAGGATCCTGCGCATATGCAGAGCCATCCCTGGCTGAAGATGCTGCCTGTGTTCCCGCCCGCTGAACGCGTGTGGGATGGACAGAAAAAGGTTAGCGCCAAGTAACTCTGCGAGTAATTTGAGCCTCCCTTGGCGCAACGCCGGGGAGAAACACCCATCGCCCGGTCATGTTCGTGACCGGGCGATGCTTTTTGCGCTGCCATGCGTCACGCTTGCGTTTCTCCCCCCGTTTTTTTGAGCGCCGCACAAAGCGTCCCGTCGTTATTGCGGCAGCAGCCTTCGCATTGCGCAAGCTCTTGCCGTAACAGCAGCGCAAGACCGCGATGCGCTCCGTAACATCCCAGTTTTTTTACATATTGCCATTTGCGTTTTTTCAGGGCGTCTTTGCGGCGTGTACAAGAAGATGCGGAGTAGCGGCGTCATGAACAAAGCTGCCATCCCGTATTTGGAACAGTCTGTGCATCAGGTGGCAGGGTAAGCAAAAAAGTTCCACCTGGCTAACGCACGATGTGCGTATAGGCGCATAGGCATGAACTATTTTATAGGCATCTACGAATTTTTTTCAACGCGCATAGGCGCAGGTATACGCCTGTGCTGCGCCTTGTTATGTATCCTGGTTCTGTGTGGACTGCACGGCTGCGGCGCTCAACGCGCCTCGCCTGTGCAATCCACGAGAGCGCCAGTTGCGGCGAAAAAGGTTCTGGAGAGCGCATATTCGCAAATAGGCGCTCGGTACAAAAGTGGCGGAGATTCGCCTGGCAAGGGTTTTGATTGCTCCGGTTTCGTCCAGTGGGCCTATAAACAGCAAGGCATTGCCGTGCCCCGCGTGACAACGGATCAGGCGCGTGCGGGCAGGCTGGTCGCGCCTAGGGAGGGCCTGCAGCCGGCGGACATCCTTGTTTTTAAAAGTCGACGAGGCCCGCGTGGCCTGCATACGGGCCTGTATGCGGGCGACGGCCAGTTTATCCACAGTCCGCGCACGGGAGAGCGCGTGCGTACCGAGAGCCTGGAAGCCGCCTATTGGAAGAAGACCCTGATTGGCGCGCGTCGCCTGATCAAGTGATTTCTGCCGTATTCCCCCCTGAAAATTTTTTTGCGGTTTTGCGCAAAAAAGACTATACATTTTCTAGACAATTGGGTATAAGCGCAACAGTGTTTTGCTGATGCCTGCAAAACTGCCTGATCTTGCACGCTAAAAACCCTATGCGCTCTTGCGGCGCGCAACCTATGGAAGCAGGGCTTCCTGGTCTAGGAGGAAAATATGAGCTTTCAAACCGTATCCGCAGGCGAACGCTTGCTGACCATTGCTGACATTGCCAGACATTTTTCCCTGCCTGAATCCACGGCGCGCTATTATTGCAAACGTTTTGCCCCCTTCATGCCCGTATGCGGCGAAGGCAGGCGCAAGCGCTACCGCAAGTCGGCGCTGGATGTGATACAGGCTGTGCTGGATGCCATGCGCGACACCCGCACTGCCGCCGGCGTCGAGTCTCTGCTTGCGGAAAATTTTCCCTGCAACGCCTTGTCCTTGATGACGCCCATGGACAACGCCCCCTTGTCCGAAGAAAGCCTGCCCGTGCCTTCCCAGGGCGTGCCGCTGCAACTGGTGGAACAGCAGAGCAGGGCATTGGAAGGCATAGCTTCCGCTCTTGCCCTGCTTGTGCGCAGGCAGGATGACTTGGAAGAGCTTGCCGCTCAGGCTCGCACCGCGCATGAAGAGAGCAAGGCCTTGCGGGCTGACGTGGTGCGCCTGCGTCTGCTTGTGGATAATTCCGAAAAACTGCACCAGCAGGACATGGATCAAATCCGCAATTGGCTTGGGCGTATGATGCGCGCGCAGTCCAGCGCTGTTGCTGGCCACGCCTGATACCAAGTCGCATTCAACCGGGATTGCATGCAAAACGCAACGCTCGCTCCGGAATGTGCAGGCGTCAATGCCTGCCGCCTATGCCTTCGCGCCTGCCGCCCTCATTTTTTGGCGTGCGCCAGGGCCATGTCCACAGCGGCATTAAACAAATCGTAGGAAACTGCGCCGCGTACAGTGAGATTGTTGACCAGAAAATAGGGTGTGCCCTCAATGGCGAGCTTTTTTGCATCCGCCTGATCTTCTTCAATAATTGCGTTGACTTTCTTGTTTTTCAGATCAGCGGCCAGCTTCTTCATGTCCAGCCCGGCCTGTTCGGCGGCTTTGGCAGCGAAATTCTGCCCTTCTGCGACGAGTTTTTCCGGCTCGGCAAAAAAACTGTTGTATAAAAGCCAGGGAGCGCGATCATTCTGGAACGAGGCGGCCACGAAATATTCCGCCGCCAGCCGCGCGGGGCTGTCCTTGCCGTACGGCATGTGCTTGAAGATCACCTTTACGTCCTGCTGCCTGGCCCGGATGATGCGATCCAGCACTTCAGCAGCCTGTTGACAATATGAGCAGGTGAAGTCCGAAAAGGCGATGACCGTTACCGGCGCATTCGCAGGCCCCAGCACGGGCCTGTTTGCCGTGGACACGCTTTTGGGCTGCTTGAGGTCTTCGCGCCATTGATTCTCCATATTTTTTTTGCGCCTGAGGTTGGAACCCTGCTGCGCGACGTCCAGCACGCTCTCGCTGTGGTCGCGCAGTACGTCCAGCACGATTTCGGGGTGTTTTTTCAATGCCTGGCGCAGCATGCCGGCAAACTCGTCTTCCGACAGGCTTGCGGCGCAGGCAGTGGCGGCGCTGAACAGCAGGCAAAACAGGAGAGCACTCCATCGCTTCATATATCCTCCAAGGCTGTATGGCTGAGGTCTTTGTCCGCTTTTTCGCATACTTTTGCAAGCTGCTTTTGTCGTCCTTCTTTACATGACTGCTATGCAGGCTCGCATTGCCGGCTTGACCCACAGCATGCAATCGCGTACTTTAAGCCTGCGGCACCCTGTTTCATGTGAAACATCCACACGGCAAGGAGCACACTTTGGCACGCATCATCGCTATCGCCAATCAAAAAGGCGGCGTGGGGAAAACCACGACAGCCATCAACCTGGCAGCCTCGCTTTCGATCATGGAAAAGCGGGTTCTTTTAGTTGACTGCGATCCGCAAGCCAATTCGACCAGCGGTCTCGGCATTGCGCCGGAAAGCCTTTCCGTCAGTTTATACACTGCCCTCTATGCGCCTGAGAAAGCGATTGACGCGGTTGTGCAGACCTCAAGCGAATATTTGTCCGTTTTGCCCTCTACCATCGATCTTGTAGCTGTGGAAACTGAGTTGGTTGATAAAATGGCTCGTGAATTCTTTCTGCGGGACATGCTGGCCCCGCTTGATGCTTCCTTTGAGTATATTCTGCTGGATTGTCCGCCTTCCCTGGGACTTTTGACGCTTAACGCCTTGTGTGCGGCGCGCGAATTGCTCATTCCCCTGCAATGCGAGTTTTTTGCCCTGGAAGGAATAGTCAAGCTGCTTGATACCTACGAACGGGTCAAAAAGCGCCTGAACCCGCAACTCGCCCTGCTGGGCGTGGCGTTGACCATGTATGACATACGCAATAACTTGACGCGCGACGTCAAGCATGAGGTTCGCAAATGCTTTCCGGAGTACCTGTTTGATACGGTCATTCCCAGAAATGTCCGTCTGTCCGAAGCGCCAAGCCACGGCAAGTCGATCATCCATTATGACATCAAGTCGCGCGGCGCGGAGGCCTACCTCGCCCTTGCCAAGGAAGTGGTGCTGCGCAAGCCTGGTCGCCGGGAAACATAGGCAAAGCGTCTTGGGGGTACAGGGCAGGCACGCAGCATGATCAGCGAGCTTGCAGAATTTCGCAGCCGCAGCCAGGGGGAGTCATTTCAAACACGATATGGTCTTTGAAGTGTTTTTTGCGGACGCTGGCGCCGCAAGCTGCACAGCGAAAAACCAGCAGGCCGCCGAGATTGGCGATCAACAGCCTGAATCGGCGCGCTGGGTCGTGTTCCCAGTCGTCGCAACGGGCGCCGCAGTGCCGGCACTCCACGTCGGCGCAGAAAGGATATTTGAAATCCCAGTAGAGCTTGAACTCCTCCCAGTCCCCGAGCGGTTCGGGCGCTTCGACGGCAGGCCGGGATTCCCGGTCGTTGAGGAGGACGTGGGGTTTGGCGCGTTCCCAAAGCGGGGGGGAAAGTTGTACGCCGCACAGCGCGCCGTTGACGTCATACAGATACAGGATGTCTTGCATTGCCGCTCCTGTGGAATGTTTTGCTGATTGCTGCCGGCTGACAAGCAGGTTGCACTCGGAAAATGCAGGCAGCCCATTTATTTGTCAAGGAGTAGAGGATGAGTGCTACATCACGAGGCTTGGGCAGAGGACTTGACGCGTTGTTCAGAGACAGCGAAAGCGCCGCTGGACAGCCCCAACGTCAGAACGACGTGACCATTGTGCCCCTTGAGATGCTTGTGCCCAATCCCAAGCAGCCGCGTAAATTTTTTGATCCTGAGGCGCTGGACGAGCTTGCCGCTTCCATCCGCAGCCAGGGAATTGTGCAGCCTTTGCTGGTGCGTCCGACAGACAACGGCTGCTACGAAATTGTCGCCGGCGAACGTCGTTGGCGGGCTGCCAAGCTGGCGGATTTGGCTGAAATTCCTGTGCTCGTTCGGCAGCTTACAGACATGGAAGTCACTGCTGCCGCGCTGATAGAAAATCTCCAACGCGAAGACCTCAACCCCTTGGAAGAGGCCCGCGCCATGGCCGCCCTACGGGAGCAGTTCGGTCTCAGCCAGGATGACTTGGCCAATACGCTCGGCAAAAGCCGCCCGGCGATCGCCAATGCGCTTCGGCTGCTGAACCTCGACGCCGAAGCGCAGGAGGCGCTGGAAAATGGGCGTATCAGCGCAGGGCATGCGCGGGCCGTTCTTAGCTTGGGGAGCCTGGACGCGCAAGCCGAACTGGTGCGGCATTGCATCCATGATCCGCTCAGCGTGCGTGACGCGGAATACGCAGCGACCCTCTGGAAGGAAGAAGGCGTCTTTCCCTGGCTGAAAATCGAGGAGGAAGAACACCACGCCCCACACGAAGAAGAACAGCAGGATGCCGAGCAGCCCGTTGCTGTGGAGCGTCGGTCGCCCCAGCGTAAAATGAAATCTCCGCTCTTGCGGAATATGCAAAAGCAGTTGCGGCTGGAGCTGAAAATCAACGCCAGCATCAGCGGGTCTGAAACGCGCGGGCGTATCAGCCTCGGCTATCAGAGCCAGGAAGAATTCCACGCGCTTTTGAGCCGCCTGGGTATTGAGGCGGCCGGCGCAGCCGGCGAGTGAAGTTCGTATGCAAGCCTTGCCCCACGATTTGGCGTTTAGCCTGCGTGACAAGCGCGTGCTCATTGTGGGCGACGTGATGCTTGATCAGTACCTTTTCGGCGATGCGGAACGCATTTCGCCTGAAGCGCCTGTGCCGGTCATCCGTTTGGAGCACGAGCACGCGTATCTTGGCGGCGCCGGCAACGTGGCCCGCAACGTGGCTGCCCTGGGCGGCCGGGCCAGCCTGTTGGGCATTGCCGGAGAGGACGCAGCGGGGCACATGCTGCATGAACTTTTGCGCCAGGAGGGCATCAATGCCCATGTCCCCCTATGCAGCGGCAGGGTGACCACCATGAAAACCCGGGTGCTGGCCCGTAATCAACAGATGCTGCGTCTTGACCGCGAAGCGCCCTGCCCTCTGACGCCTGAGGAGGAAGCCCTGCTTCTGGACAGTCTGGCGCCCCTGGCGGAAGATCACGAAGCGCTTATCCTTTCCGATTATGGCAAGGGGCTTGTCAGCCCGTCATTTATGGAGGCGTTGCGAGCGCTGTTGGCATCATTGCCGCGCGCGCCACTCATGCTTGTGGATCCTCGCCCGCCCAACATGCATCTTTACCAGGGCGCGTTTTTGCTGACGCCCAACCTGAAAGAGAGCGCCGAAACCGTACATATGCCCACCCACTCCCAAGACGAGGTGCTTGCTGTTGGACGCACGGTCATGGCCCGCAGCGGCGCGCGCCACCTGCTCATTACGCTCGGGCCCCAGGGCATGGCGCTTTTTTTGGACACCGGCGAGATTTGGCGTATTCCCACCTCCGCGCAGGCGGTCTTTGACGTCAGCGGCGCGGGCGATACAGTAATCGGCGCTGTCGCCCTGGGTTTGGCCGCTGGAATGCCTCTGCTTCCGGCCTGCATGCTCGCGAACTTCGCTGCCGGCGTTGTTGTCGCCAAGGTCGGCACCGCCACTGCCACATGCGATGAACTCGTCAATGCCGTCACTACCTGGCCCGTGCCCGACTTGGAGAAATGGGCGTAAAACAGACGCAACGGCTGGATGCTCGAGATCTGGCGGTGCAGGTGCTGAGCCGTCTGGAAGGATCGCAGCTTCCAGTCCAGGCTGCGCTGCACGAGAGCTTGACGCGTGTGGCCTGCGGGACTGCGGATGCGGCTTTGTGCACGGAACTCTGTTATGGTTCGCTGCGCATGGAAATCCGCCTACGCTGGCTGTTGGCGCGATTTCTTAAGGCCCCGGAAAAACTGCCGCCGCACATGCGAGCCATACTGCTCGTAGCCGCGTACGGACTGCAGTTTCTGGAAGGCATGCCCAAGTATGCTATTGTAGATTGGGCTGTGGAGCGCGTAAAGCGCAAGCACGGCAATGCGCTCGCCCGTGTCGCCAATGCTGGCCTGCGCGCCATTTGTCGTGAGAACACAGCTCCCCACGACTACGACTATTATCACGTTGCCGGCCAGGACGATCTGGCGCAGCAAGCGTTATATCATTCTTTGCCGCTGTGGATTGTCCGTCTGTGGCATGACGGATACGGGCCGGAAAAAACAGACTTGTTGACGGCAAAAAGTTCCGCGCGTCCCTCTGTGGGACTGCGCGTCAACAGGTTACGTTCAGGCTGGGAGGACTTGGCGCGGCAACTTGAACATGCAGGCGCGCAACGCCTCACCGCGGTCTGCTGTGCTGCGGCTCCGGAGCAGCGCGCACGCCTGGAGGAACAGTGTTTATTGACGTCCTTGTTGTCGGACGGCCGTCTTTCTCGGCAAGGAGCGGCGTCGCAGCTTGCCCTGGATGTCATGTTGCCGGAAGCATGGCCGGATCCGATTTGGGATGCCTGCGCCGGGCAAGGCACTAAAACTTGCTCCCTTCTTGAATTCGGTAAAGATGTGCGCATGGCTAGCGATACGCATGCGCCGCGTCTACAGCGTATTAGTGGCGAATGCCGCCGCTTGGGTCTTACACCGCCAAAGGCAGTGCAGGCATCCGCGCTACACCCGCCTTTGCGTTTTACGCCCGGCACGATAATCCTGGACGCGCCATGCTCCGCACTTGGCGTGCTGGCAGCAAGGCCGGACATCCGGCGCCGCCGGAACAAGGAACAAGTTTTGGCGCTGATAGGGGTTCAGGCGGCGATGCTGGAAGCGGCTTATGCTGAACTGGCGTCCGGCGGGCATATAGCCTACATCACGTGTACGCAAAATCCGGCAGAAAACGAGGAACAAATTCGAGCGTTCCTCGGACGGCACCCGGATGCCGCGCTCGCGCAGGAGTGGAACAGCCCCGCTGAAGACAAACTGCTGGAGGGAATGTATGCAGCCCTGCTTATAAAAAGATAGGGCAGCATCACATGCCATATACAAAAGGCCGCACGTTTCACGGGAAACATGCGGCCTTTTGCATTACAAAATTTTCGTGATTTTCCAGTCTTGCCCCCGGGCGTACTCTTCGAGCTGATTGCCGCCGAGGGCGCAGTAATGCGCGTTGTGCCGCGCCTTATCCAAAACCTCTGCGAATGCGTGAAAGTCTTGGAGGCGTGTGCCGAGAATTTCTTCGCGCATCTGCTCGCGCAGTTCATCCGTGATGCCGGTCAGCCAGCGCATGAGAGATGCTGAACCCTTTGCGTCCGGCAGCATGTACGCGTCAACATCGCCGATTGCCCCTACAATCGCGCGGGTGAGTTCGCGTTTGTCAAGTTGAAGGGTGCGCAGATATTCCGCTGCGCCGTTGAAGGCGTCCAGCGTGCGGGCAATGTTGGGATCACGATAGGAGAGCAGGGTGAGAATGCCGGAAAGGCGGTCAAAGGTGCAAAAGGCTCCATATGCGCCACCCTGCACACGTACGCGTTCCCACAGATAGGCCATGCGCAGATGGCGCAGGATGACGTTGACGGAGCCGTGGTAGTGATAGTCAAGCGCGAAAAGATTGGCGGCCGTTCCAACATAATTGACCTGGGCGGGAACGCAGAGTGCTTCAGCGGCGGATAGATCAGGGCAAAGCCAGTCATCAGCCGGGGCTGGGGTTTGTTGAGGCAGGCCGGAGAAGAGCGTTTTTGCCAGAACCTCGACTCGGGCGGCAAGTTCCGGCCTGCAAGTAAGGTTCAGGACCGCGCCACCGCACTGCGCCAGCAGCCCGTGCAAATCAAGCAGGTCCTGGCGGCAGGCGTCCCACGCTGTTTCAAGCTTAGCCGCGCGCGCGCGGAGGGAATCCAGATATGTGACGCCGCCGCTAAGCTCTGCCAGCCAGGCCGAGACATGGTAGCGCGCGCGCAAGCGAGCGGAAACCAGGCCATGTCCCGCAGGCACCAGCGAGTGCTCCAGACGGGCTTTTTCTTCGAGCAACATCTGTGCGAAGCGTTCCGGCTGGTTGAAGTCAGGCTGGAGCAGGACTTCAACCATAAGCGCGAAGAGATCGTCTACCTTGTCCGCAGTCGCCTTGCCGTGCAGGGAAAGAAAGGCCAGCGCGCCCTGCTGCTTCAGGCCGGCAGAGAAGAAGGGATGCGCATCCAGTCCGCCGGTCTTGGCCGCGATATCCATGCCGAGTTTTGCAAAATCACGCTGCTGCGTCCCCATTTCTGTCAGGGCTCGCGCAAAGAGCGGCACAAGGGCAATGAGGCGTTGCGGAACTGCGGTTAGGGGCAACAAGATTTCAAAATAGACGATGCCGGAGGTGTCGAGATCGTGGAATAACAAAGGCATCGCCGCAATCCGGCGCTCTTCGAGCGGGATGGGCGTATTGTGTTTCGGCAGATCCGCAAGTTGCAGGTGCGGGATGGCTGCCAGCGCTTCCGGTCTGTCTGGCGTTGTTTGGAGAGTGTGCAGTTTGCGCGTCTCGTCAATCAGGCCGAGTTGTTCTTCTTCCGTACAGCGGTCGCGAAAAGCTTGCAAGCGAGCGCTCTCGGCATCTTCACGGCGTTGCGCCATGCCTGCGTCCGGGGTCAGCAGGACACTTGCGCGGTGAGTATTGTCGAGTAGCCACGTTTTGATGAGCGTTTCAAAAAACTTTTCACCCGCCGCAAGGCGATTTTTTATAGACGCCAGGGGGGCTTCATAGCGCAAAGGAGCAAGCGGGTCGCCGTCATAGAGCCAGGTGGACAGGCTGCGCACCATGGCGGCAAGCCCCCGCGGGAAACGTCCGCTGTTGTTTTCACGCAGGGCGAATTCCGCGCTGTTGACGGCAGCTTCCACCGCATCGGCCGCAATGCCGCCGGCAAGTTCGGCCAGAGTATCGAAAATGCACTTTTCCACCTCGGCATAGGCGCCGGCGTCAATGCCTTTAAGGCCAACAGAAAAATACATTTGCTGCAGGTCCGTCTCAAGGCCTGCGCCGGCAATATCTTCCCCCAGGCCGGATTCAATCAGCGCGCGGCGCAAAGGTGAACCCGGCAGGCCCAGCAGTATGTGCTCAAGCATTTCCAGGGCCAGGGCTTCTTCAGTCCTGTTGCTCTCGCAAAGCAGCCAGTTCACCGTGATCATGGCGCGGGTTTCGTCTGCGCCTGCGGCATAGGCATGTTCGATAAGCCGGGGGCAGTCGCGGCGAGGCTGCAAAGGGATATGCGAATCCATCGGCGATGTGGAAAAGCGGGCCAGTTCACTGTCCAGGCGTTTCAGGCGGTCTTCTTCCGGGTCATCGCCCCAAAAGAAAAAGCGGGCGTTTGAAGGGTGATAGTAGCGGGCATGGAAGTTCGTAAACGCCTCGTAGCTGAGCTGCAGGATGCTCTCCGGTTCGCCGCCCGAATCAAGGCTGTACAGCATGTCCGGAAATACAGCCTGTTGTGACTGTTCGCCCAGCACTGATTCGGGCGAGGAATACACTCCCTTCATTTCATTGTACACAACGCCCTTGTAGACCCAGGGAGCATCCGAGTCAGCCGAAACATGCCAGCCCTCCTGGCGGAAGATGTCTTCCGTGATGCGTGGATGGAAGACCGCATCCAGGTAAACATCAATCAGGTTGTAAAAATCTTGTAGATTGGCGCTGGCGACCGGATAACAGGTTTTGTCAGGAAAGGTGAAGGCGTTCAGAAAGGTCTGCAGGGAGCCCTTGAGCAGTTCGACGAAGGGCTCGCGCGTGGGAAAGCGCTCAGAACCGCAAAGCACGGAATGTTCCAGGATATGGGCAACGCCGGAAGAATCAGCCGGTGGCGTGCGAAAGCAAACGCCGAAGCATTTGTTTTCATCCTGGTTGCGTATGGAAAGCAGTTGCGCTCCAGTGGCGGCATGATGCCATAAGCGGGCTGTACCGCCGATCTCTTGCGCCGCTTCCTCGCGGATGAGTGTAAAACCGTGCGTTTGCATGGCTGAAAAAGCAATGCGGATCCAATTCGCGACCGCAAGGGTTAGCTATTGGCCGCTTTGAGCGTTTGCTCCACCATCTCTATGGCGGGCGCCGCGTCGGAGTTCATGCCGCACAAGCTGCGCACGGCCAGCATAAGCATATCGAACTGCAGCACCATTTCCGTATTGCCGTTGTGGATGACGCAGCGATCGCCAAGTACCGACAGGCGGTAGGCGCGGTGTTGCCTTTCTTCGCCGCAATGGCTGACCAGGTAGTAAATATGCTCATTTGTGTCGGTGACGTAGAGTTTTTGCCGGGTAAGCGCAGCGCGTTCTTCGTCAAACCACGAGCACTCGGCAAAAAGGCGGCCCCGGAAAAAAATATCCGGTCCATTGTCATGAGCGAGGCTGACATCTTCCATAATTCTGCGTCCGGTTCCGGCCATTGCTCTATCCTCCCGCTAGATAGTTGTGCCTAAGTTAATCGAGTAATTTCAACTGGGTAAAGACTGTTTTGTCTTTTTTTGGCTCTAGCGGCAACGGCGAGGCAACCCCCGTTGGAGGCAGAGGGGCCTCGCCGTTGCCGAAGAGATCGGATCCGCCGCGCGCCGTCCAAAACGCCTGCAAATCCGAGCGGGAAATGCGGTATTCTCTTCCGAGCCGCGCCGCATGTAATGTCCCGTTTTTGATTGCGCGCCGCAATGTTTCAGCGTGGCAACTCAAAAGGGCGGCAGCCTCCGCCATGGTGAATGTGGTCTTGCTCATCCGCATTCCGCCTTGGTTGTTTATTTGCATTTTAATCAACACTTGTCAACTGAATTACGCAAAAAATAACTCTAGACAATTTCAAGATGCATAATTTCATTTTTCTTTAGTATAGACAATAGCATTTGATAATTTCTCATCGGGTCTTCACCATCAAGACGCTTCCTGATAACTTGTACATATTGGCATGTGGGATCAGCATGCCGCATCATCAGGAGCATGCTATGCAGGTTATCATCATGTGTGGCGGCAAGGGCACCCGCTTGCGCGAAGAGACGGAATTCAAGCCGAAGCCGATGGTGGAAATCGGCGGCCGGCCGATCATCTGGCATATCATGGCGCGCTACGCACGCTTCGGCTTTAAGGAATTTGTGCTGCCGCTCGGCTACAAGGGAGAGGTGATCAAGGAATATTTCCACGACTACAAGTTGCGCAACACGGATTTCACCGTGGATTTGCGCACGGGCGCCTGCACAACGCATGAGGGCGCAGTGGAAGTGGACTGGCGGGTGAGCCTGTGCGATACAGGGCAGGACACACTCAAGGGCGGGCGCATCAAGCGCGCGGCCAGGCATATTGTTGGCGAACGCTTTATGGCGACATACGGCGACGGCGTTGCGGATATTGACATCAACAAGCTTGTGGATTTTCATTTGAGATCGGGAACCATTGCCACCTTTACCGGCGTGCGCATGCCGTCGCGCTTCGGCACCGTAAAAACCGACGGGCAGGGCAGGATTCTTTCCTGGGAAGAAAAACCTGTGCTGCATGAGTACATCAACTGCGGCTTTTTTGTTTTCAAACGGGAATTTCTCGACTACCTGAGTGAAGACGAAAGCTGTGACCTGGAAAAAGAGCCCCTGGAACGCCTGGCAAGGGAGGGGCAGCTTTCCATGTATCCGCACGACGGCCAATGGCACTGCATGGACACCCTGCGCGATGCCCAGGCGTTGAACGCCCTGTGGGATGCGGGTAAAGCCTTCTGGATTTGAAACCGTTCTAAAGGAATTGCGCATGTTTGCGAACGCCTACACGGGCAAGCGGGTTTTTGTCACCGGCCATACAGGCTTTAAGGGTTCGTGGCTGTCGTCCTGGCTTTTGAGCCTTGGCGCGGAGGTGGCCGGCTTTGCGGATCGCGTGCCCACCAGTCCGTCGAACTTCGAGGCGCTTGGCCTTGCGGAGCGGATGCGCGACCTCCGCGGCGATGTGCGCGACCACAATGCCTTGCTCTCCGCAATGCAGGATTTTGCGCCGGACATGGTGTTTCATCTTGCGGCCCAGGCCCTGGTGCGCGCTTCGTACCAAGCGCCTGCGCTCACCTTTGCGACCAACGCCATAGGCTCCTTGAATCTGCTGGAAGCGGTGCGCGGCACGCCTTCGGTCAAGGCAGTAGTCTGCATCACGAGCGATAAATGCTACCGCAACGACGAATGGGTTTGGGGCTACCGGGAACAGGATCACCTGGGCGGGGACGATCCCTACAGCGCCTCCAAGGGCTGCGCGGAACTTATAGCGCATTCGTATTTCACTTCTTTTTTCAAGGATGGTCCGGCCTGCGCGACGACCCGCGCAGGCAACGTCATCGGCGGCGGAGATTGGGCCTTGGATCGCATTGTGCCGGACTGCGCGCGCGCCTGGTCCGCCGGTCAGAAGGCGCGGATCCGCAACCCGCTCGCAACCCGCCCCTGGCAGCATGTGCTTGAGCCGCTCTCCGGCTACCTCTGGCTGGGGGCGCGGCTTGCCGAAGATGCGCGGGGTGGGGGTAAGCTCGCGGGTGAGGCGTATAACTTCGGCCCGGCGGCGGATATGGACTGCACTGTGGCCGGGGTGGTGGAAGCGCTGGCCCTGCATTGGCCCGGGTTTCGCAGCGAAATGGACCGCGCGCGCGATCCGGAGATGAAGGAAAGCAGCTTGCTTAAACTGTGCTGCGACAAAGCCCTGGCCTGCCTCGGCTGGAAAGCGACGCTGGATTTTGAGGAGTGCATCCGTTATACAGCGGAGTGGTACCGCGCCTATTATGCCCAGGACAGGCCGGACATGCTGGCCTTCACCCTTGGCCAAATTTCCGCCTACTGCGTAGCCGCCGAAGCCAGGGGGCTGCCTTGGACCGGATGAACGCGCCGGGGTTGGAACTGGATGCGGGCATTGCGGGCGTCGCGCTGCAGGAGCTTGGCGTCATTCCAACTGACGGCGGCGCGGTTCTGCGCATGCTCAGGAAGGACTGGCCTCTCTTTGCGGGTTTCGGCGAGTTATATTTTTCCGAGGTGTTGCCTGGGGCGGTCAAAGCCTGGAAGCGGCACAGCCGTCAGACGCAACACCTGGCCGTGCCCGTGGGGCGGCTGAAGCTGGCGCTGTATGATGCCAGACCAGATTCGGGCAGCTTCGGCCAGGTGCGCGAATACATTTTGGGCCGGCCGGACTGCTACCGGCTGTTGCGTATTCCGCCGGGGCTTTGGTACGGTTTTACGGCCATCGGTTCAGAAACGGCTCTTATATGCAACTGCGCGGACCTGCCGCATGATCCGGCGGAATCTTCGCGCAAACCCTGGGATTCGCCTGATATCCCCTACAATTTTGCGCCATCGGGGAAAGGCGGGTAACAGGCTCTAAGGAAAGCGTCATGCAATACCCTGTCCGATTTTTCCTCCCGTCCCTCTTGCTGATCGCCCTTTTCGCGATGAGCGCCTGCGGCTCCAGCGGCACCGTACGCCTGTTGTATCGCCCGGCGGATGCTCCCAATATTCCGGCATCCACGGCGCCCAGCCTCTCTGTCGTCCAGATCAAGGATGCCAGGACCAATTCCTATATCGGCGTCCGGCACGACAACTCGCCCTTTATTCCCAACGGCGCCGTGCCCGAATGGGTGACCCGCTCGTTTGCGGAGGCGTTTACGCGGCAGGGGCTGCGCGTGACCCATGCCCAGAATCTCGAAGCGGCCAGAGCCTCCCAGCCGGACTATATTTTGACGGGCGAACTGCAAGAGGTATGGGTACGCGAGAGCGCCAGGACCGATATATCCGCCAGCGTCAAAGCCTTTATTTCCGTTACCGGGCACAAGGGCAGGGTGATCAACGAAAGCGTGATGTCGTCCTTGAGCAGGCAGGGCCTGCTCGGCAGCGCCGCCGCGGAGGAATTGCTCTACAATACGCTGCAGGAACTTGTGCAGTCCGTGGCGCACAAGACGCAGCAGGCCATCATGGCCCAGCGTTGAGCTTTGCCGCGTGATGCCGCAGCTCCAAAAAAGAGCGGCTGTTCTGCTTGTCGCGTTTACGGCGATTTTTCCGTTGACATCCCACGCGGCCCAGCTTGAGGGATATGCGGAATGCAGCGTGATTTTCGGCAATCATGTGCCTGAAAGCGTGGCGCGCCGGGTAGCCGGCACTACGGCCTGGCTTGACGCGCTGGAAAAGGCCACGGACGCATTGTCCGCTGCACGCCTTGTCCAGTGGGGCGCCGAAGAGGCGCGGGGCAGGCAGGCTCTGGCAAGCGCCGTCTTTACGCCCGCCATGCACAGCACGCGCAAGGGAGTGCATATCTTCGCGCATGTGCGCCTGAGCGCTTCGGAACGCACTGTGGAGGATCGCCTGCGCAAAATCCTGCATGAGCGGGAAAATCTGGAATTGCTCGCCGAAATGCTCACACTGGAGCGGGAGAAGGCCGAAGAGGCGCGCGGCGTGATTGAACGCCCCGGCGTGCTGCGGCGGGGCATGCGCGGTCTGCGCGTTGCGGAGAAAGCGCGCGTTGCCCGGCTTGCGGATCAGCTTGAAGCGCTGTGGCTGTTGCGCTCTCTTTTGCCACAGCGTGAAGGGGGACGCTGGCGTGACCCCCAGGCGGCGCTGCCTACCCTGCAGCAGGCGGCGGCGCTGGATCCTGACTACGCGCCCTTGCGGCAACTGTTGGGGGAAGTGCTGCTTCAGCTTGATCGTCCGCAGGATGCGCTCACGGAACTCGACAAGGCGCTTACCGCGCATCCGGCGCTTGCGAGGGCGCTGTATACGCGCGGGCTGGCTTACCTGCGGCTGCAATTGCCGACGCTTGCGGAACGCGATTTCAGCGCGGCGCTGGCGCGTGACGATTCGCATGCGGCCTGGTGGCGGGCAAGAGGCGCATTGCGCATGATCCGCAACGAAATTGGCCCCATGTGCGAAGACTTCAGGCAGGCGTGCGCCCTGGGCGACTGCGAAGGGCTCGCCGTTGCCCGCGAACGCGGCGAATGTACCCGGTAATCATGTCCGGCTATGCTCTTGCAGCTTTTCTTCCGCATAGGCGAGCAGCTTTTGCGCTTCGATGAAGTCCGGCTTCAGGCGCAAGGCCGCCTTGCCGGCCTTGATGGCTTTGCCCCATTTTTTCCAGTCAACGTACAGGCGGCCGATGTTGAAATACAGGCTGGGGTCCATGCGCATGAATTCCGAGGCGCGCAGAAAATACTGTTCCGCGGTTTCAAAGCGGTCAAGCTTGCGCAGTGCTATGGCGATGAGATTATACAGCGGCAGGAGTTCCGGGTCCATATCCAGGGCGTCTTTGAGATATTCAACCGCAACCGCAAAGTGCCCGGCTTCAAGCAGAAATTTTCCCATTTCGCCGCGCAGTACCGGGTCGTCGGGAAATTCCTTCCCCAGTGCGGCAAAGGTTTGCAGGCCTTTTTCCGGTTCCTCGGCAGCAAATTCCGCCATGCCCTGCGCCATCAGGGCGCGCTTGCGTTCCTCGCGCAGGCGCAGTTGTTCCTCGCGCAGGCGCAGTTGTTCCTGCGCGTCTTCAGCCACCAGATCATTCAGGGCGGCGATCAGATCTTTGAGCTTGTCGTTGCATTCACGCTCCTGCCCGGGCGCATAGGCAAACTGGAGAGGATAGACTTTGCGCACTTCCGCGTCATTCGCCAGATAACTTACGGCATCTTGCAGCATCTGCTCGAACTCCTGGCGCTCCGCCTTGAGGAGTTGGCCTTTGAGCAGGGTGTGCAGGGCGGATTGCACCCCCTGGACAGCAGGCAGGATTTTGCCCTGGCGCAGCAGCGTGCGCACCTGTGAAAGCTGTTGTCTGGCCTTGGTCAATTCTCCGGACATGTGATTCCTTTAGCCGGCGGCTGTCGCCAATGCAACGCTCTGGCGACGCGCGACCGGCATTCCATAAGAGATAGTACGTAATTTGTGAAAAAAGCGCAAATGGCGGCCGTCACTCTGGCGGAGGACTCGTTGCCAAGAACGGCAAAGAACGTTATGAAAATCTCTCTTTGCACGCACAATACATGTGAGGCGCTCTTGTGGACATACGTTTTCAAGCCGGCGGCCCCGCCGCCTGGAAGGCCGACATCGCCCTGCTCTTCGTCTGCCGGGAAGACGCGCCCGCCGACAGCCAGCCCGAACTGGCCCAGGCCGCGCCCTGG
>Ga0082212_10005746_pt1 | contig 16824 bp, 16 predicted proteins | sample TergutNt197P3_FD_71548 | JGI IMG/M metagenome (GOLD analysis project Ga0082212, IMG submission 71548) | Neocapritermes taracua P3 segment gut microbial communities from Petit-Saut dam, French Guiana - Nt197 P3 | ecosystem: Host-associated > Arthropoda: Insects > Digestive system > Gut ... | reverse complement strand
GGCGGGGCGCTGACCGCCACATGCACGGTAACAGTCAGAGCCGACGCCAGGCCCGTGACGAGCGTCCGGCTTAACAGGACGACGCTCCCCCTCAATGTCGGCGCCGCGAGCACGCTTACGGCAACCTGCAGCCCGTCAAACGCGACGATCAGAACGGTTTCATGGACGTCAAATAACTCCGCGGTAGCGCGGGTCGAGCCAAACGGCAGGGTAGTAGCGGTGTCCGCCGGAACAGCCGTCATCACGGCAATCAGCGACAGCGGCGCCAAAGTGGCCACCTGCACCGTTACAGTAAGTGTCCCGGTGACGTCGGTGACGCTGCCTGAAACCAGAATTACACTAAAGGTCGGCGAGACATACCAGCTCGAACCGATATTAACCCCGGAGGACGCTACAAATACGACCGCAGCATACTCAACAAGGTCGGGCACTATCGCGACAGTATCGTCCACCGGTTTGATAACGGCGCGCAGAGCAGGCTCGACGACTATCACCGTCAGGGTCGACGGAAAATCCGTGACATGCACGGTGACTGTCGTGAGGTAGCGCCCTGGTCCCCTGCAACTGTGATTGTATTCATCGGCGAATGAATAAAATAGATTACCAATATCTTCCTGCCGCAGGGCTTAGTGCTTGATTTCCAATGGTTTTGCACATTGTCCACATGTTTGTCCACACTAGTAATGTAAATATTAGGAAATGAATATGCAGAAGTGACGGAAAAAAGTCACTTCTGCATACTTTTTTCTGCCGGTGACAGTTGCTTTTATCGCCGGTTGGGTGTATATTGTGTCGGGTCAAACTCCACACGACCGGCGCGGGGGTGTTATCGCTTGCAGGAAACGAAGAAGCAGAATTATCTCAAGGGCGCGGCCATTTTGGCTGCGGCTTCGATTTTCGTCAAAATAGTCGGCGCCATATACAAGATACCGATTTTTAACATACTGGACAAAGCCGGGACCGGAGTCTTCCAGGTCTCCTATTCCGTATATAATTTTTTACTTACGATTTCAACAGCCGGAATACCGGCGGCATTATCACGCATAGTCTCCACCGCGGCGGCAAAAGGAAAGAATAAGCTGGCAAAACGATACTTCTCTGTCTCCCTCCCCGCGTTTCTGGTCATAGGCGTCATAGCGATGGCCGTAATGCTCGTCTTCGCGGACGCTTTCGCGAGGCTTATGAACAACACGATGGCGGCGCCGGGCATGCGTGTTCTGGCGCCTGCCGTGCTGTTTGTCTGTATAATCTCCGTATTCAGGGGATATGCGCAGGGCTTTGAAAACATGATACCGACAGCCATGTCGCAGGTGGTCGAAGTTATTTGCAAAGCCGCTTTTGGTATCGCCGCCGCGACGTGGCTCGTAAGCAGAAACTATGAATCAGAAATCGTATCCGCCGGAGCTATTATGGGCACTACAGTCGGGCTTGGCCTGTCTATCCCGCTGCTGGTATGGTATAAAAGAAAGATTGACCGGGGCTTGACGGCAGAAAGCGGAGAGGGCGCCTTGCCTGGCAGATTGCGGGTTTTTGGCGAACTCATGAAAGTGAGCATACCCATAACCCTCAGCGCGTCCTTCTTTTCGATCATGACAGTCATCGACCAAAGCGTGATCCTCGGCAGGCTTCAAACCGCGCTGCGCCTTTCGGAACACGCGGCAAGCGAACAGTACGGTTTATACACATACGGGCTGACTGTCTACAACCTTCCGCCCGCTATCGTTGTACCGGTGTCCATCAGCATTATACCGGCAATCGCCGCCGCGCTCGCGCGCAAGAATGCCAGTGAAGCCGGCGGGATCATGCAGTCATCGGTGAAGCTTGTTAATCTGATTGCAATGCCGGCGGGCGCCGGGCTCATGGTTCTCGCCCGTCCGATATTACTTGCGCTGTTTTACGGTAATCTTCAAATAGAGCAGGACCTCCGGACGGCGGCGACCATAATGATAATACTCGGAGCAGCTTCATTCTTTGTGTGCCTTCAATACATAACCACAGCCATACTCCAGGCCAACGGCCATGAACGCGTCGCGCTGATGACGTTCCCGATAGGCGCAGTCATAAAAATCATGATCGGATACTTTCTCGCCGGGAATCCGAAATTCGGGGTGATCGGCTCGCCGATAGGTACCCTGGTATGCTTTATTATCATTTCGGCGCTGAACATCATCTTCATAATCAAAAAGGTAAAGGAGCGGCCGAAATTCCTGTCTGTATTTACCAAGCCGCTTTTATGCACCGCTGTCATGGCAGCCGCCGCGTTTTTGTCCTATGAGGCGCTCCGCAGAGTCGGCGCCGGAATGCTCGGATCGGGCCGCATGGCTGTTGCGTCATTTATGGCAGCCGCGATAATAATTGGAGTTATCGTCTACATTGTGCTGATAATCGTGACCCGGACTATAACAAAAGAGGACATGGCTCTCGTTCCAAAAGGCGATAAACTCTCTAAAATACTCAGGATCAAATGAACGTAATACACGCATTTTTATGCTGAATTACTAAAAACGAGAAGAAATTCAGTATTTATGTATACTTTCTTAGAAAAATTTGAAAAACCGTCTTGCGGAATGGGAAAAAGTATGGTAGATTTTGAAAACAAACCTAAATACAATGTCTATGACCTGAAAAGGCTGATGGAGTTACTGCGCGGACCGGGCGGCTGCCCGTGGGACTCGGAGCAGACGCATAAGAGCATCAGGCGCAACATGCTCGAAGAAGCTTTTGAAGCCGCGGAAGCGATAGACAACGACGATATGGAGCATTTGCTCGAGGAACTTGGCGACGTCCTGATTCAAGTCATCTTTCACGCAAACATATCTGAAAAAGCTGGCTCGTTTGATTTGGACGACGTCGCGGACGCGACATGCAGGAAACTCATCCGCCGCCATCCGCACGTGTTTGGCGACGTAAGGGCGAAAGACGGCGGTGAATCGGTTTCGTTCTGGGAGAGCGCAAAACGGGAAGAAAAACATCAGGCAACAGCGGCGGAATCAATGCAGTCTGTGGCGCGAAGCCTCCCGGCTCTGTGGAGAGCCGAAAAAATCCAGAAGAAAGCCGCAAAAGCCGGATTTGACTGGCCGGATCATTCAGGCGCGACAGATGCGCTGCGCGCGGAACTGTACGAACTCGAAGACGCGATAAATTCCGGCGGCGATATATCCGGGGAACTCGGGGATCTCATATTTTCAGCGGTGAATGTCGCGCGGTTTTTCGACGTCGATCCTGAACAGGCCCTTGGAGCTGCAAGCGACAAATTTATGTCCCGCTTTGCGCGGGTAGAATCCGCGGCCCGGGATCAGGGCCTCCGGCTCGAAGATATGAGTCTCGATGAAATGGAGGCCATCTACCAACAGGTGAAATTAGAGGAGTAATGAGCTTCTTTAATATAATTAAAATTAATGCAAATAAATTCAGGAGGAAGAAAGGAAATGAACAAAACTGAACTCATCAACGCGATCGCGGCAAATTCCGGCCTGTCCAAGAAGGACAGCGAGAAAGCTCTCGGAGCAATGACCGATGCCATCACCAAGGCCCTTGTCGCCGGAGATAAAGTCCAACTGGTTGGATTTGGTATATTCGACGTTAAGGATCGCGCCGCGCGTATCGGCCGCAACCCCAAAACAAAAGAACCGATCAATATCCCGGCGACGAAGACCCCGCAATTCAAGGCAGGCAAAGCCCTTAAGGATGCTGTCGCGAAATAAATACTAGCCGATAATTATATGCAGCGGCGCGGGGGTAACCGCGCCGTTGCTGTTGACCGTGCGGCAAAGGAACTGTTGATGAACAAGTCGCGAAAAATTGCCGCAGCCGGTCATAAGGGGTGCTTCAATTGAGGTTGGACAAATATCTTAAGGTATCGCGGCTCATAAAGCGGCGGACGGTCGCAAACGAAGCTTGCGACGGCGAGCGCGTCAGCGTGAACGGGCGTCCGGCAAAGGCGTCATACGCCGTGAAACCCGGCGATATGATCGAGGTGCGTTTCGGGCACAGGACGCTGAAAGTCGAAGTGCTCAGCATAGCGGAGCACGCTGCAAAAGCGGACGCGCCGGCTATGTACCGTGAGATAAGCGGCGCGTAGCGAATGCCGAAAATACAGGCAGCAGGGGCAGTATATTGCGATGGTTTCCTGGATTCGAAAAATTATTAAATACGTCCTTGGCAAAGATATCGGCAGCGAGACGATAAGATATATTATCGTCGGCGGTCTGACTACGCTCGTAAATTACGGGCTGTTCGAACTGATGCACGGGATAATGAAAATCGACGTCACTGTCAGTAATGTGACGTCGATTTCTGTATCTGTCCTTTTCGCGTACGCTGCCAACAAACTCGTCGTATTCAGGCGGCACAGCGATTCGTTTTCCGCGCTCGTGATCGAGTTTTGCAAGTTTGTCGGTTCGCGTCTTTTTACTATGGCGCTTGAGATCGGGGCTGTTTACCTGTTTTTCAATATCCTGGGTATGGACGCGAGGCTCGGAAAAATCGTGGCACAGGTGATAGTTATCATAGTAAATTACATCATCAGTAAAGCGATAGTCTTTCGTAATGATGAAAATAGTGGCCCGTAGTAACTAAAACTTGCACAAGTTTTAGTTGCTGCAGACCACTGGCGCGTGCCGGGAACCGTCCCCCTTACAAGCGAATTCGCTGCGCCCGGTGAATCAAACCGTTATGTCGATATTCTGCCCCAAGCCTGTAATGATCGCGTTCATAGCGTCGATAAGTTCGGCGGCTGCTTCTTCAACTATTCCCTGAGCCATTTTCATGACCTTCAGCGACGCCATATATTGAATGCCCGCGGAGTCCATTGCCGACGCCGACGAGGCTATACCTGAAATATCCATGGTTGCCGTCCTTTCCATAGCGTAATCATATCAATATATACCACATAGTTGTCACAAAAATGTCACGGCGCGCTGCTTATACCCACTGATCGGCAACGCTGACCAACCGGCGTCAGTCCCATGTTTTCCAGATTTCCGGACAGTATCCGACAGTCGCTTTTTTCCCGTTTCGCACAACGGGCGTTTTGATAAACGCCGGGTTTTCAAAGAGTTTTTCTTCTTTGTCAGCTTCATATGCCAGATACCTGATAACTTCCGCCCCGGCGGCTTTTTCGTCTGTCATAGCGTCCAGCCCGACGGCTGTCTTCACGCTGCTGAACTCGCCCCTGCTCATACCTATACCGATGATATCGACCCGCTGAAATTTGATCCCGCGTTCTTTGAAATACCGTTCCGCCTTTTTAGTGTCGAAACACTTTGCTTTACCGAATATCTGAATATTCAAATCTCAGTCACCACCGGCAGGATCATTGGATTCCGCTTTGTTTTTTTATACAGATGAGCTGATAAATCTCCTCTGATCGAACTCTTGAGCGACGTCCAGTCGGTCACCTTATCTGATATGCACTGCTCGAGCGTGTTCATAACGACGTCTTTCAGTTCGCGCATCAGTTCCTCCGATTCTTTCACGTATACGAATCCGCGCGTGATTATATCCGGAGCCGTGACAAGGCTGCCGTCTTCGCTTGAAAGGTTCACGATAACGACGATCATCCCGTCCTGGGCCAGGTGTTTTCTGTCGCGCAGTACGATGGACCCCACTTCGCCGACGCCGGTCCCGTCGACAAACACTTTTCCCGACTGTACCGTGCCGTTTTTACTTATACCTTTGCTTGTCATTTCGATAACTTGCCCAATGTCCGCAACTACGATGTGATTTTTCGCAATGCCCATCTGCGCGGCGATTTTTGCGTGCGTTTTCAAGTGCCTGTGTTCTCCGTGCAAAGGTATGAAGAACTTCGGTTTGACCAGCGCCAGCATCATTTTCAGTTCTTCCTGATACGCGTGTCCCGAGACGTGAAGGTCAGATATTTTGTCGTAGATGACTTCAGCGCCGCGCCTGAACAGTTCGTCGATCACCCGGCTTATCGTTTTTTCGTTCCCCGGTACTGCGGAGGCTGAGATTATGACCCTGTCCCCTGATTTTATCTCGATCTGGCGGTGTCCGGCGAACGCCATACGGTAAAGCGCGCTCATAGGCTCGCCCTGGCTGCCGGTCGTTATGATCACTATCTGCTCCGGCGGTAAACCCTTTATCTGGTTGACGTCCATCAGCAGCCCGTCGGGCACGCTCACGCAGCCCAGTTCTGCCGAGACGCTCAGCGAGTTTTCCATACTCCTGCCTGTAACGGCCACCCGCCGCCCGTATTTCGCCGCGCAGTCTATGACCTGTTGAACACGATGTACGTTCGATGCGAATGTCGTTACGATTATCCGCTGTGTGCAGCCGATGAACAACTCTTCGATCCATTGCCCGACTTTACGCTCGGACGTCGAGTAGCCCTGCCTTTCGATATTTGTTGAATCGGACAGCAGCGCCACGACGCCCCTGTTCCCCAGTTCTCCGAGCCGGGCCAGGTTTATCATGCCGCCTGACACAGGCGTCGTATCTACTTTAAAGTCGCCGGTGTGTATTATCATACCGACGGGCGTCTTTATTGCCAGAGAAACGGTGTCTGGTATGCTGTGGTTGACATGGATGAACTCGACCTTGAAGCACCCCGCCTTTATCGTATCTCCGGGCGCTTTTATCTGAATATCGGTTGTTTCAAGCAGATCGTGTTCCGCAAGTTTGATTTTTGTCAAACCCGCAGTCAGCGGCGTCGCGTAGACGGGCGCTGAAATTTCGCGCATCACATACGGCAGGGCGCCGATGTGATCTTCGTGGCCGTGCGTTAAAACTATCGCGCGGATCTTGTTCTTGTTTTTGATAAGGTATGTCACGTCAGGTATGACGATATCAACGCCGTACATGTCGTCATCAGGAAATCCGAGGCCGCAGTCGACTACTATGATATCCGCGCCATACTCGTACACCGTAAGGTTCTTGCCGACCTCGTTGAGGCCGCCAAGCGGAATGATTTTTAATTTTTCTGCCATCGAGGATACTAAACTCCTTATTATTTTTTATTTCTTAAAACTCCATGCGCCCTTCCAACGCGCGCATAAGCGTTGCGTCGTCCGCAAACTCGAGGCTCCCTCCTACCGGTATACCGTAGGCAAGGCGCGTCACCTTGACCTCGAACGGGTGCAGAAGGCGCGAAATATATCTCGCGGTCGTTTCGCCTTCTGTATCAGGGTTCGTAGCCATGATCACTTCCTCAATGCCCCCGTCCGCAACGCGGGCAATCAACTCTTTTATCCGTATATCGTCCGGCCCGATATTGTTCATAGGCGATATGACGCCGTGCAAAACATGATACCTGCCGTTGTACTCATGCGAACGTTCAATAGCAAGGACTCCTTTTGGATCGGTGACGACACATATCAGGCTCGTGTCCCTGCGGTCATTTTGGCAAACGACGCACGTGTCCGCGTCGGTCAGGTTCAGACATATGCCGCAGCTTCGTACATTTTGCTTCGCGTCGAGTATTGCGTCCGCGAAAGAGACGGCTTCGCTGTCGGGGAGCGAGATAACGAAAAACGCCAGCCTTTGCGCCGTTTTTCTCCCTATCCCGGGAAGCGCCGCGAATTTATCAACTAAGTTTTCAAGCGCGGAGGGAAAAAAGTCCATACAAGGCTCCTTAGGCCGGTTTTATTCAGGACCGGAGAGAAAGGTCAGGCCGGTCATTCATCAATATTTCCTGATTTCCGCGATATATGAAGCTCTGTCGGCGCTTGCAAACAAGTCGCTCCCGACGACAAGGACGTCGGCGCCCGCTTCAACGCATTGTTTTGCTGTTTGCAGGTTTATCCCGCCGTCCGCCCCGATCTCGCACTTTAGTCCGCGGCTGTCGGCCGCGCGGCGGATCTCCGAAATTTTCGGCAGCATCTCCTCAATGAACTTCTGCCCTCCGAAACCGGGCTCGACTGTCATCACCAGCACTGCGTCAAGCGACTCGATATATGGGAGCAGCGTATCCGCCGCAGTACCCGGTTTCACCGATAAACCGGCCTTTTTCCCAAGCCTGTGGAGTTCATCGATGGACGCCCGCGTGTTTTCCGCCGTTTCCGCCTCGACGTGGAACACTACTATATCAGCGCCCGCTTCCGCGAACCTGGCGGTATATCGTGCCGGGGACGCTATCATAAGGTGCACGTCAAGCGCCATGTCCGTGGTTTTTCGCACAGACTCCAGCACCGGCAGCCCGATCGAGATGTTAGGGACGAAAGATCCGTCCATAACGTCAAAATGCAGATAGTCGGCCCTGCGTACACTATTGATCTCCCCGCCGAGTTTTGTAAAGTCTGCGGCGAGTATCGAAGGCGCTATTTTAATCATCCGCGGCTCCAGAACAGTTCACAATGCAAAATATATTCATACTTTTAGAAAAAATTAATGCAAAATAAAGACGTTACAGTTATAATATACTAATAGAGCATAATGTCAAGAGAGAAGGAGACGGAAAAATGGAAGAAATGAGTGCAATGGAGTATGTGCCAAGCCTGACGCTCGATCCCAACAGCCAGGACACGGCAATAGCGGTGCCGGCGGCAAACGCGCTGGAACTGAAAAAGGATGAAGCGGCGGTAAGGCTCGATATCAGCCAGTTGAGCGAGTCGGAGCAAAAACTCGTCCGGGATTTTTCAGAAAAAATCGACATCACCGATACGAATGCGATATTGACCTACGGCGCGGCTTCTCAGCGGAATATCGCCAGTTTTTCAGAAAGCACGCTCAACAGCGTCAGAACCAAGGATATGGGCGAAGTCGGCAACATGCTGTCCACGCTTGTTATGCAGTTGAGGGGCTTCGGTGAGAGTGAAAATGCCAAAAAGGGGCTCTTCGGCGTCAAAAAAAAGGTGCAGACCCACATCGCCACAATGAAGACAGAGTATGACAAGGTGTCTGTCAATGTTGATAAAATCGCCGATGTGCTTGAAAAACACCAGTATACCCTGCTGAAGGACGCGGCGATGCTCGACAAGATGTACGAAGTCAATCAGGCGTACTTCAAGGAACTGACCATGTACATCCTCGCGGGCAAACAGAAACTTGAGGAGTGTTCGAGCACCAGGCTGCCCGAACTTCGCAAAAAAGCGGCGGACAGCGGGCTGCCCGAAGACGCGCAGGCTGCCAACGACTACGCCAACATGATAAACCGCTTTGAAAAAAAGCTGCACGACCTCGAACTGACCCGAATGATCTCCATACAAATGGCGCCTCAGATACGGCTTGTACAGAACAACGACACACTGATGGTCGAGAAGATCCAAACGTCCATTGTCAATACGATCCCGCTCTGGAAGAGCCAGATGGTCCTTGCGCTCGGGATGCACCATTCGCAGCAGGCCATGGAGGCTCAGCGCCAGGTCACCGACATGACAAACGAGCTCCTCACTAAAAACGCTGAGAAGCTGAAGATGGGTACTATTGAGATCGCAAAAGAATCCGAGCGCGGCATAGTAGACATCGAGACGCTTGTCGCTACGAATCAGAGGCTAATCGAAACTCTTGAAGAAGTGCGCGTGATACAGACCGAAGGTTCCCAGCGCCGCCGCGCTGCCGAGATCGAACTCGGGCGTATCGAGGGCGAACTGAAGCAAAAACTGCTTGAGTTCAGGGATAAATAGATAGAGTAAATGCAGGAATCGAAGTGCAGGAGCAGTGTATGTATTTCACACACTGCTCCTGTTTTTTTCATAACTGCTCAGTACCTTGCGCCCGAAAGACGTTTTTTCTGCTGCTTATCAATTCATAAACCGTGGAATCACAATGTTTTCCAAGATATACGGTGTTTCTTCCGATTCCCAGACATAGTCGGTTCCCGCATTGCCGAATGAAACACGGCACCCGTGTACTAACTCAAACGGCGTATTGGGTGGGAGTTTTGACCCGTTCAGATATGTACCCGCGCTGGAAGACAAATCAATAATGCTGTATTTTTCGGCGTCCCGCTCGATCGCGGCGTGCCTGCGGCTGACAGCCTTTGTTTTAATATCAAACTCAAAGCTTGACTGTTTTCTGCCGATAACTGCGTCGAAGCGCCCGATGGTAAATATTTCACCTTCCGAAATCGGAACATCTATTGCCGGAGGCAGCAACACGCTGCCGACAAGCCGAAACCTCGAGCCGCTTGTCATGTCCGGAATACTTTGCGTCATGTCGAAATTGCCGGCTTGCTGAGCATAAGCGGGCTGCGGAGCATAAGCGGGCTGCGGAGCATAAGCGGGCTGCGGAGCATAAGCGGGCTGCGGAGCATAAGCGGGCTGCGCGTAATAAACCGGCTCACACTCGTGCCTTGAGGGATGGCGGGCGGCTCCCACAATTATTTCCTGCTTCGCGTCTTTCCGGCCGCCAAAGAATCCTCTGGCGCCTTTTGATTTTTTAGCCTCTTTTTCCTTTTTTGCGTTTACGTCCTTCCAGTCGACGAGAATTCCCTTTGCTTTTTTGGAGTTTCTGCCCTTTTGCGGAATAGTAATGAAAATGTCTCCCGCGCTCCTGTGCCTGTTTTCACGCGGTTCGACATTGTCCATCTGCGCATATATGTCCTCCGGTCGGTTTTGACCGGCTTTCTCCGGCAGGTATACCGTCTTTTGCTCCGGCGCGGACCACAGCGTCATGGAGGTGTTGTCCGCGCTGCTGTACTGCTCCAATATCTGCAGAAGATCCTTTGGGTTGAAGTCCCTCATTATCGCGCGCAATACCATATTCTCCAGATCGGCGTCGGTAACTGAGATATAGTTCGAAAACTCGGCCGCCATCTCTTTGATAGCGGTGTGCTGTGAGCAATCCCTTATTGTCGGGATATATATGTAACAAACCGCGTCTTTATTCTTGTCGTAATAAAGGTGCTCAACACTCAACACAAACGAATACGGTTTCATAAACCAGTCGCCGCAGTTCAATAACGGAGACAACAGCCCGGACCATAACGAAGTGTACTCACTTTGCGTGCGGCTGCCGGAGAGGTACACAAGTTTGCTCTGCGTCCCGATTTGGTACACGAACTCCACTTTGCCGTCTATGCTTCTGTAGTGAAACGGAAGAATGAATTTCGGCCTGTCCGCCTGGATCGTGTACAGAGCCTTTTTATCGAGTTCATCTTCCGGTATTTTTATTATCAGGGACACGCCCGTCAAGTAGTCGCTTTTAGTTTGGATATCATAAATCATCAGTCCGCCCTCCTGAACAGTTACTTTATTTTTCCGATTTTTCGTCCTATATGCTTGCCCTTTCTTTATACTCCAGCAGCGTAATGAACTGCCATCCGCGCTGCGTCAACACGGGAGCGCTGCCGTTCGAGAAACTCTTTGCCTCGAGAAACACCGGTTCGATCACTATTTTTCCCTGTCCGTTTATATAGCCCCAGAACTCCCCCTGCCTGACTGCCGCCAGGTGCTGCCCGAACGACAGCGCGTCATCGAAGATAAAGTCGATCATCACCTTTCCCTGTTCATCGATGTACCCCCATTTTCCCTCCCTGCATACAGCGGCGAAGCCTTCGCTTGAGAACGGACGGGCATTTTCATATGTCTCGCCGGTCGGCGCGCCTCCCGAAAGCAGATACACTTCGCTGCCCATACGGGCAAATACCGCCCCGCGGGCATAACAGCGTCCGAGTTCATCGACGATTATCTCGTCATACCCGGCGGGTATGAGCCATTTAGCCGTCAGGTCTACGACGCCCCACTTGCCGTTTTCTTTTGCGGCGACGTAACCCCCGGAATACATACCGAGCTGCTCGAAAACAGTGGAGCCCGGTTCAAGTTCCCCTGTGGCACGGATCCAGTTACCGTTTACGCGCAGCGGTATGCGGTTGTCGGCGAGATTGCCTATAGCGTCGGCCCCATCGCGTATTACGGCGATGCGATTGTTATTATTGTCTATGGCGTACACTTCGGCGTCCTTGATTACGACCGCCCTGTCATTGCTGAATGTACTTATTGCCTCATATTCGCAAGGTATCATCAAAACGCCGTTCGATTTTGCCAAACCCCAAAGCTCTCCTGTCCGCACCTGTATGGTCGAGTCGACGATAGCCGTCAGGTCATCATATACTGTGCGGCTCATTTCATATGAGTAGCGGTTTTTTTCGTACAATGAAACCAGGGTCATGCTTCCTGTTCTTTCGATACCGGTTTTCAGCGTTTTCAGAGCTTCCTGGACACGTGAATTATCAAGGTAATAGCGCGCCGCCTCGGCAAAGACGTCGGGGAGCGCGTCGCTGCGGCTCATCTGCTTGTCAAGGAGACCGGTATATTTTCTGCGAAACCCTCTTTGGTCTATCAGAGCCAGGTAAACTCTTTTCAGTTCCGACTCCGCCTCCTGTGTGAACTTTGTGTTATACCCGGCGGCCTCTTCGAGCAGCGGCACGGCGCGTATGTATATACCGTCATTCACCAGTTCCGCCGCCTGACTCATCAATTCGGCTTGTTTTTCGATCGTCGATTTTGAGTTTATTGCCACAGTCCACGAGATAAACAGCACGATTACGCAGCCGGCGCCTGCCAGTATCCTTTCCGCGCGTTTCAATGCGAGCCCCCCTCACTTGCTTAAAAATACAGTTATAAGTATTCCGATGTAAAGGAACGGTATCAGCGGCATCATATCCTTTCGCCCCATTTTTTTGAGTAATACCAACGTCAATCCGGTCAGAGAAGCTAAAATCGACCCCAGAAGCACCGCCGATATCGTTCCTCCGAATCCCAGGTACACGCCGGCTGCCGCCATAAACTTTACATCGCCCCCGCCGAGGGTTTTCCCGCTTGCCAGATAAACGATCAGGAATATTCCTCCGCCTGCGGCAAAACCGGTTACGGAGTTCATGAAAATCATTACCGCCTCGCTCGTATCCATAAACAGTTTTGGCGTGATTATCAGCGTCCAAACCATCAGCATCACAAGGATAAGGTTGTTCGGGATCCTCATGGTCCTCAAATCGGAAAGCGCGGCGACATACCCTATGATCACGATCAGCTCAAGATTGAGCAGTATATACGCGTCTGTTCCGCCCCTCCTGACAAAGAAAAGCGCAGCGCATATAAACGGGACTACCGCGTATGGCCACGCCTGCTTCAGCCTGGCCGGTCCGGCTCTGACCGCGTTGTTTTTCAGGTCACATGCTGCGCAGTTTATCCGGAAACCCGATTTTTCATCACCGCATTGCGTATTATCATTCATTATTTCCACGTTACTTATACCCCTTTCCGCTTCCGTTGAGCCATGCTTTTGTAATAGCTGTCTGCGTCATCTTCAACGTCGGATTGAATGGCAGCGGCAATCCTCCAAACGTATACTTGATCTCATAATAGACCGTAAGCTTTATGTTGCCGTTTGCGTCTATGAGTACGCTGTTCCCGATCCCAAGGTTTTCAAATCTGTAGAATTCCAGAGCTTCCAGTCCTTCGGCCCCGGTGGCGCTGTTGACGACGCCCGCCCTTCGCAGATATTCATCGCCCGACATGTCCCCGTTTGCCAGATATCTCCCGACCAGCGGCCTGGCCAGTTCCTCAAACGCCTTGCTGCGTAATTCGTTCACCCCGTAATTCATCAGCAGCTGCAGCGCGCCTTTCGGGTCGCCCGCTATCTCTTCACCCAATCCAAACACTCTCTTGACGAGGCTCCCGCCGGCGGAGACGGAACCGATAACTCCCGATACAGAGTTTATTCCGGAAAATACCGAGTCGATATCGCTTCTGATCGCGTTTGCTTCGCTCGCGACTCTGCCCGCTTTGTTATCGAGCGTCGTCAGGTTATTTGCCACTCCGAGGACCTCAAGCGTGTAACTGTACATGGAAAACGTATTTGCCGCCTGAGTGAGCGCGTAGTGTACGCGGGCCTGTACAGTCACTATGTTCACAAGGCTCAGTATGGAGATCACAAGAAGCAAAAACGGTATAAACGCGCCGACAGTCTCAACGACTATGTATCCCTTATCATCCGTATATTCGGTTACGCGCCCTATGCGCCGCGCTTTTCTCTTTACTCTCAACTCTCCACCCCTCACTCTTCACACCCCCCCACCGTCAATTGTTAGTTGTTAATTGTTAGTTGTTAATTGTTAATTGTTAATACCCTCTGTAGTCCGTCACCACGATCGGCATAGACGCCGGCATACCGATCCCCCTTGAGTCGGAGAAGTTCTGCGCAAAAATCATGGACAAAAACAGCATGCGCATGTTGACCGTAGTGGTTATTCTGAAATCAGTGCCCATTTCAGACATCCGAAACCTGTTTTCGTCCGCCAGCGCTTCAGCCATTTTCTCCTCGTCTGCGGCTACTCCGTTTTGATAGTTGATGACGTTCCATTCGATCAGGTTCCCGGTCCGCTTAGCCAGTTCAGTAGCCGCGTCTTCTTCCGGTCCCACGTAAAAGACAGCTTTTGCTATCAGGAAAACCAGCATATAGTTTGAGTATGAGATCCCTTTTTCGTCGTCTTTTTCCTCACTGTCGCCAAGTTCGCCGGAAGTGATGTTTGTTATAGCGTTTATCACCCCGCTCGGGCTGCAGACCCATTCGTTCTCAGCCGCGCTTTTAATGAGCGGCGACTTGTGGCCGGAACGCAGGACCGCGACGTCGATCAGCGATTCCGCCGCGACAAACGCCGCGCGCGCCAGTTCCCCCAGCACAATGCCAAGCGGCGGCGCCCACGCAAAAGCCGCTTGTATGCTTGATACGATCGACGTGACGTCGGAAACGCTGAACACTGTAATGTAGTTGCATACCAAACGCACCATAAAGATGAGGCCCGTGATCGCGCTCAGGTTTTTTCCGGCGTTGTCGCTGCCCTCATACAGGTATTCCCATTCCGACTGAAAAAAGTAGTTGACCTCAGGGCTTATCGGTACGCCGGTCACGGATTCGGTAAAATTGATCTCACCCGACTCGTCTCTTGACTTCCCGATACTTTCTGGCCTTGTCGTCGTATAGTTCGAAAACATCGACGTACAATATGTCAAAAGCAAGATATAGTCAGATGCCTTCGCAAGTTCACCCATAGGGTCGTGTATTATTTTCATAGTATTTGAACCTATTGCCTTCGGGATCAGAGAAACGATATCAAGTATCCCTAATTTTTCAGGGTTTGGCGTTTCCGCATCGTTTATCCGCATTGCTCCGAGCGGGCTGTTGGTCAGGCCTATATACGCGCTTTCGATAAGGTTAAGGAGCGAATCGATGAGGTTTTGCTGTTTTTCTTCCGCGTTTCCTCCGCCTTCATCAGCCTGGCCGTCATATACTTTCACGGCTTCAAGCTGCGGCTGGTTCATCATAGCGGACAGCGTTTCAAAAAACTCCTTGTTTTCATTTGAATGCTCGGCAAATTTCAAAAACCCCGGCGGCATATTATATGTGATCGAATCGCCGGTAAAGTCCGCAAACTGAGCCGCTCTGTTGTTCCTGCCCGACAGACTGAACGTCGGGTTTGACGTTATCGCGGCCAGTTGCGCCCGTGTGAGGCTTCCGGCGGAAGCGTTGTATTTGTTCCTGTACATCACCCCGTCAAGCAAAGGCTTTACCTGTTCGTCTATATATTTATAGCCGGCGTTCCTGTTGACGGTGGCCATGCTTTCAATATTGTCCCATTTCAAAAGCGCGCGGTAGCGCTCGATCAGTGTCATCGGAGGCGTTCCGTGCTTCTCATTAAGCGCTTTCTTAAGGTCTTCGCTGCATTCGTCGTTGTTCAGTTTGCGCTCCAGTTCGTCGAGTTTTCGCTTCAGCTCGGCGTGTCTGACGTCGATCTCAGCCGCAATGCTTACGATCAGATCGAACTTTGGCTTGAAATTTTCTGCCTGCTCCTTTGCGTTTTCTATAGTCTTGTTCAAACCTTGAACAGGGTTCTTGCGCCTCCATCTCCCGTTCGACCACGTATTCCCGCTGGTTCCTCCGACAGTGAGAGCCGCAATATTTTCGAGCACGGCTATATAGTGCGCCTCATATTCGGCTATAGCATCTTCATCTTCTTCGCCTTCCAGGCTTGAAAAAATGATTTTTAATGCTATAAACTGGCTTCGTATGCTCTCCAGTCCGCTTGAAACCGCGGCAAATGACCCGCCTGAGATACCGCCTATCGCAAGTATGCATTTATCCGCCGCGATTATCGCGTCGTACAGTTCTTTGTACTTATCGTACAGGTCGGCAATATCCTTATCTATTTCCAGTTTATCCTTGATGACCGCAGTGTCTTCTTTGATTTTGTTACTGCCTATAGCATCCAGGAATTCATTGACAATGATCACGGGGGCGCGGAACTTCATGTATTCCTCGATCTGGCGCCTTATTACGTCTTCGTTACTCAGGTTCTTTCCGTCCGTAAAACTGAGTTCTTCCATTGACAGATCGGAACCATAGAACAGCCTGAGCGTATCGACTTTTTTCCCCGGGAGTTCTTCTCCAAACACAGCGACTCTTATATAATCATTAAGCAGTTCTCCGAGGACCGGATCGTTGCTTGCGATACCGAAGAGGCCGTAAAGGTCATACAGCAGGGCGTTGTACTGTGTGAGGACCGAGTTGGCGGCGAGCTGGTTGGCGTCCTGCAGGATACTGCGCGCGGTGTGCATCCGTGACAAATCCACCGCGGTGCCGCTTACAAGTATCGCGGGAATGAGCAGCAGCGTGACAAAAACAGTCACCGCCCCCTTAGTATTTTTCAGGAATTTCCGCATATTCCACCCAACCCTCTCTATATCGATTCCCCAACCTCTAACTTCTAACGTCTAACGTCTAACTCCAAACTCCTGCGGGCGGCAGAATGCCGCCCCTACAAATCGCAACCCTCGTCCCCTAATTCCTGCGCGCCGTTACGGCGCGTTATTCCTAACTCCTAACTCCTAACTCCAAACTCCAAACTCCTGCGGGCGGCAGAATGCCGCC